>Ga0316201_10001477_pt1 | contig 15895 bp, 22 predicted proteins | sample CS6wburrow_MG_FD_204516 | JGI IMG/M metagenome (GOLD analysis project Ga0316201, IMG submission 204516) | Coastal sediment microbial communities from Delaware Bay, Delaware, United States - CS-6 worm burrow | ecosystem: Environmental > Aquatic > Marine > Coastal > Sediment | place: USA... | reverse complement strand
ATAAAAAATATTTTCCATCTCGGCAATTAAGTCGTTCACCTGATATCCTCCCCGCTGCTTGCCTTTGATTTGATACTCCGAAAAGTCCTTCCGCACCTGCTCCGCGGAGATTCCCGTCTCCTTCCCAATGGTGTAGGAGTAAACCTTTTGAACTCCCAGAGCCTGCAGATGTATCAGGCTCCCCCGGTACAACAGGATCCTTCTAAGGCTCTTTTTCAGGGGGCATTTTGTGTTTTTTTTCACATTAAATATTTTTTGCTTTCAATGCTATTCACAAGATGCAAAAAATATTTTATTTTTCAAATCTTTCTATATTCTTATATATCAGTGTTTTAAATTTATACGTGTTGATTTTTTAAAACATATATAATCCCTGAAGCTTGACTGATATTAGGCGTGATTTTACTTTTATAGTTATATATTTCACATAAAATGACCAGGATTGCTATCCCTAAGCATGAATGGGATGAAAGGCTTCACCAACTCCTATCATCTCACGATCTATATGCCCCGGTGGATAATGATTTTAGTATGGACTATGTCAAACTGGATGCAGAAACCATTCCTGAAATCAGCTACAACAAACCCAAGCCGGTCACTCCTCTGAAAAAGTTTTTTCTTCCGGTAAAAGAGAATGTGACAAGCGGTACCAGCAGAGATAAACCCGTAGTTATTATCGGAGCCCCCAACTGTGACGTAATGGCTCTTTCGCTGTTGGATCAGATTTATCTGGACCAGGAGTATTATGATCCGGCCTATGGGACACGTCGCGAACAGTCCACCGTCGTTTCCTTCGATTGCCTGAGCATACAGGAGCATTGTCATTGCACCAGTTATGGGATTGACCCTGTGGGAAACAAGTATTCGGACCTCTCTGTATCTCTCATTGAAAAGCAGGTGCTGCTATCTGTCTTTACGGAAAAAGGGGAAGCCTTTCTAAACGTTCTGGGAATCGTTGTAAGCATAACACCGGAGGAGTCCCTCCTTCAGACCCTTCAAAACATGCATCTGGAGGTCAAAGAGTTGTTATCCATACAGAACAGGGATCTGCCGGGCTATGAAGAGACCGGGGAACTGCTTAAAGCCTCCGGGGATGGACTATGGAAAAAATACGCTTCCGACTGTGTATCCTGTGGCGCCTGCAGTGCCATCTGTCCCAGCTGTTCCTGTTTCCTGCTGATCGATCGGCCAGGGTTTGAAAAAGTGCGTCAGCTGGACACCTGTCAGTATCCCGGGTTTGAACGCGTGGCCGGCGGTGAGGATGCCCTGGGCCCCCTGCCTGACAGGTTCAAGAACCGCTACCTGTGCAAATATGTCTGGAAACCCCTGAAATACCAGGCTAAAGCCTGTACCGGGTGCGGTCGCTGTATTGAGGCCTGTATTGGTAAGATCAATAAAAACGAACTATTCCTGGAGTTGTCAAATTAATATCATGGGAAAGAATGGAAATATATACCAGCCCCTGAAATGCGAACTCACCCGGGTGATTGAGGAATCACCGCTGATTAAGACATTTGTGCTGGTGCCGGAGCAAGAGTTTGCCTTTGCGACAGGGCAATTTATTGAGGTCACCCTGGACGGCCTTGGTGAGGCTCCTTTTACCCCCTCCTCCTCGCCCCTTCAGAAGGATCAGCTGGAAGTAACCGTCATGAAAACCGGATATGTCACTGACCATATGCATCGCATGAAGCCAGGGGATCATATGGGAATCAGGGGGCCATTCGGGCGAGGATATCCTGTGGAGAAATTCTACGACAAAGAGGTCCTGATCCTGGGAGGTGGCTGTGGATTTGCCCCTATTCGCTCTTTGCTCTATAACTTGATTGCTATCTCCGACAAACTAAGGAAAGTTACGCTGTGTTACGGTTCCAAAACACCCGAAGACTGTATCTATAAACCCTATATCCAGGAACTGCGGGACACACCCAAATTTGAAGTCCTGCGAAGTGTGGACCAGGCCAATGCTGACTGGAGTGAACGGGTGGGCGTGGTGACCGTATTGCTGGACGAGGTGCACATGGATATCAGAAATTCCGTAGCGGTGGTCTGCGGACCTCCGGTAATGATGAAATTCGGGACCATAAAGCTCCTGGAGATGGGATACCCTGAACAGGATATTTACCTCTCCATGGAGAAGAACATGTCCTGCGGCCTTGGTAAGTGCGGACATTGTATGATGGGGGAGTACCTGGTCTGTAAAGACGGCCCGGTTTTTACCTATGCTGAAATTAAAGATCAACCTCATATCTGGAACTGACATGGCACAAAAGATCCTGATTGATCTGGAGAAATGGAGAAGTCCTCAGGGGCACAGCTGTGATGAATCGCCTCCTGAAGGATTTTGCAGAGTTTCATCAAACAGCCAGGGATTAAAGAGTATTCGTGAACTGGCCGTTTTCCAATTTACCTGCAGGAAGTGCTCAGATGCCCCCTGTATCGAGGTATGTCCCGCCGATGCACTGGAGAAGGATGACGGGGGGATTGTTTCCCGGTCCACCAATCTTTGCATCTCCTGTAAATCCTGTGTGGTCATCTGCCCCTTCGGTACCATGATGACCGACTTTTTTGAGTATCACCGGAATAAGGAAAACTACTATGACCTTTCGGATGAAAAGGAGCTGGATTTGTGGATCAAAGACAGTCCCGAGGGGGCTGTCACCCGAGTTGATATGGAAGAGGATCCGGAACAGCACATCTATAAGCTGAATGAACATATCCTTGTGCGGGAACGCATGTGGCTTACTGATCAAATGTAAAAATATCTCCATGGGAACAAACCTCTTCTATTTTCTTGTTTACCCGGGGTTCCTGTTTATGGCCGTGATTGGGGGCCTGCTCTCCTGGTTTGACCGGAAAATCACAGCCAGGGTACAATTCCGTAAAGGACCACCTTTGCTACAGCCCTTCTATGATTTCTTCAAACTCCTGCTTGTTAAAGAGACCATCCTGCCGGCGAGGGGTGCCAGGGGACTTTTCCTCTCGGCTCCTGTTTTCTCCGTATTTGGCGCCACCATGGCAGGTCTTTTTATCCTGTTGCCTTTGTTAAACATTACAAGCGGGTTTCATGGGGATTTGATAGTCATATTTTATCTCCTGACCATCCCTTCCCTGACCTATGTGATTGGGGCACTGTCCTCAGGGAATCCCCTGGCTGCTGTAGGCGCTTCCCGGGAGATGAAACTGATCCTCAGTTATGAGCTTACCTTTCTGCTGGTTTTGGTTGGGGTCATCCTTAAAGCAGGCCAGAGCATTGATTTGTACCAGATCATCCAGACGCAACAATCAGGGATTCCGTTTATTGGAAGCATTTCCGGAGTTCTCCTGTTTATTGTGGCTATTTTCTGCCTGCAGGCCAAATTGGCCCTGGTTCCCTTTGATATGCCGGAAGCTGAAACGGAGATTTCTGAGGGGATTTTTATTGAATACTCCGGCACGCCCTATGCCATGATCAAATTGTCCAAATATATACTCCTCTTTATTCTTCCTGCTTTTGTTATGGCCCTTCTGATGAACGGGGCAAAGCTGGAAGGGATAAATATTCTCTGGGCCGTACTGAAGCTTTTTGCTGTGGTTCTGCTCCTTACACTTATCCGAAACACCAATCCAAGAGTAAAGATCAAGCAGGCCATCCGCTTTTTCTTTCTCTGGATGAATCTGCTGGCAATTATTGCTATTGTGCTGGCAATCTTTGGCTTATAAATATTTAGAACGTGGGATTTAAAAGCTATTGTTTCAAAAAATCGCTCTGGTTATTTCATTTTGGAGGAGCATCCTGTAACAATTGTGATATTGAGATCCTGGACTGCCTCACCCCCAGGTATGATCTGGAACGATTTGGAATGTTGCTGGTGGGAAGTGTCAGACATGCGGATGTGCTTCTTGTAAATGGCTCCATCAACAAAAAAGACAAACCGCGCCTGGTCGAAATATATGAGCAGGCACCAAAACCAGTGCTGGTAGTAGCCATTGGGGCCTGTGGCTGTACCGGCGGGATCTTTGCAGAAGGGGATACTTTTGCGGGTCCGGTGGATAATATCATTCCGGTGGATGCCTATATACCGGGCTGCCCCCCGAAACCAGAAGCGATCCTGGCAGGTATTGTAAAACTTCTAGGTAAAAACTGATCCCTATGGTCCTGAACGAACTGAAAACCAGTTTTCCCGATGAGATCCTGGAATCGACTGCCAGGAGTGAACGGCGGGTAACGCTGCGTATCGATCCTGCAGCTCTGCTTTCCATGGCGGAACACCTGTTCAAGAAGCTTGGTTTTAGATTTATTATCGCATCGGCAGTACACACCAAAAGAGGATTTGAGATCTACTACCATTTCAGCTATGACAGCACGGGCCTGGTGTTGAATCTGCATGTGATCCTGAATCAGGAGCATCCGGCTATTGAATCCCTGTCCAACATGTTCGAAGCCACAAACTGGATAGAAAGAGAGATGCATGAGCTTTTTGGAATAAACTTTATAAACCATCCCAATCTGGAGCAGCTATTATCCGAGGGGAACTGGGCCATCGGGGAATACCCCTACCGGAAAAAATTTAAATCTAACGGGGAGGCGCAAGCATGAGTAAACAGACTTTGATACCGGTTGGACCTTACCATCCCTTGCAGGAAGAGCCTGAACTATTCAAACTTTACTGCGAAGGAGAAATTGTTAAGGATGTAAAATGGGAAACGGGATATAACCACCGTGGCATTGAGAAACTGGCCGAAAAGAAGAGCTATGAAGAAGTGTTTTTTCTGGTAGAAAGAATTTGCGGAATCTGCTCCACCTCTCATCCCTTCGCCTTTGCCAACAGTGTGGAGGAGATTGCCGAAGTGGAAATTACCGATCGGGCCAAGTATATCCGTTCCATTATCGGTGAACTGGAGCGTATTCACAGCCACCTGCTCTGGGTGGGTCTTGCGGGCCATTTCCTTGGATACAATACGGTATTTATGTGGGCCTGGAAATACCGGGAGCCCGTTCTGGACCTTTTTGAAATGATTAGCGGAAACCGGAACTCCTATGCCATGTTTAAAGTTGGAGGAGTGCGCCGGGATATCCAGAATCATAAGATCCCCGCCATCGAAGAGGTCCTCTCCCTGGTGAAGAAAAAAACCGATATGCTGGTGGGAGCGGTGATGGATGATCCGGTTATCCATGCCCGGACCAAAGGGGTCGGGATTCTCAGCAGGCAGGATATTCTGGACTTCGCTGCCGTAGGGCCCACTGCCAGGGCCTCCGGAGTAGACATTGATGTGAGACGCGATGATCCATATGCCGCCTATCCCCTGGTCAATTGGAAGGTGATCACCGCTGAAGCCGGAGATGTTTTTGCCAAAGCACAGGTCAGGCTGCTGGAAATGTATGAATCGATCTCCATCATTGAACAGTGCCTGGCCGGCTTGAGGAAGGAGAAGGAAGGAGAGATTGACGTAAAGGTCAAATACATACCGGAAGGATATGGAACCGGACATGCGGAGGCCCCCCGGGGAGAGGTCTTTCATTTTGTATTGTCCGATGGCTCCAACTCTCCGGCGCGCCATAAAATAAGAGCCCCCAGCTACACCAATATTGCCACCTTTAAAAAATCCTGCGTGGGGCAAAGCATTTCCGATGCCACCATTTCCCTTGCAGCGGTGGATCCCTGTTACTGCTGCACCGAAAGACTGGCGGTTGCTCTTGACCAGCATTCGGGCCGTCGGATAATGAATGCCAAAGAGATTATCTCTCACTCTGCATCCATCACCAAGCAATTGCTAAAACAAGAATAAGCCAAGCTCATGAACCAGGTCCTGTTACTCATCCTGATACCCGTATTGATTGGAATCCTGCTGTTCCTTGTGCCCTCAGCGTTTAGGATGCTCAAAGCCATCTTTGCCATCGGGGTAAGCCTGTTTGCGGGATATCTGGCCCTTTCTCTCTATGGTGCCGAAGAGCTCGTGTTCACTCTGGATTACTGGGCCGGTGCTGAAAAATACTGCTCCTTTAGCCTGGATGATTTAAGTAAGCTCATTATTCTGTTTATAAGTCTGCTTTCTCTTCTGGTTGTGATCTATTCCACCGCCTATAGAACTTCAGCTGAACAGCGTAATTTTTACGCCTGGTTCCTGATCACTCAGGGGTTCTCATATGGTGCTGTTCTGGCCAACAACCTGCTGCTATTTCTTGTTTGCTGGGGCATCCTTGGAATATCCCTTTACAGACTGACTAATGGCAGGGACGCGAATAGCAGTAAGGCGGCAAAAAAGACCCTGATCCTTATCGGGGCGTCTGATGGTATTATGATGCTGGGAATTGCCATTATCTGGAGAGTTACCGGAACACTGAATATGGATGAAATCGCTCTGCCAACAAGCGATCTGGTACGATCTCTTGCCTGCCTTTCCCTTCTTGTGGGCAGCTTCACCAAAGCAGGAGCGTTCCCCTTTCATACCTGGGTGCCCGATTATTCAGAAACCGCTCCTGCAAGTTCGTCGGCCTACCTGCCTGCTTCCCTGGATAAACTCCTGGGCATCTATTTTCTGGCCCGGATCACCACCCAGCTGTTTGTTCTGAGCGACTGGATCAGATTTGTTCTGCTAACCCTCGGGGTCATCACCATTATCACGGCCGTAATGATGGCTCTGGTACAGCATAATTATAAACGCCTGCTTGGATTTCATGCGGTCTCCCAGGTGGGATACATGATTGTTGGTTTTGGGCTGGGATCTTTCATCGGGATTGCCGCAGGCCTATTTCACATGATCAATAATGCCCTGTATAAAGGGGGCCTCTTCCTGGCGGCGGGAGCCGTGGAGCAACAGAGCGGAAAGGAGGAGCTGGAAGAGCTGGGAGGACTATCCAGGGCGATGCCGATCACCTTCTTTGTTACCCTGGTTTTCGCCCTTTCCATCTCCGGCATTCCCCCATTAAACGGCTTTGCCTCCAAATGGATGATCTATCAGGGAATCATTGATTTCGGGAACGGGACCGGCCTTTCCAATCAGCTCTGGATGGTCTGGCTTGGTCTGGCAGTGCTTGGCTCGGCCCTGACCCTGGCCAGTTTTATCAAATTCACCGGAGGAATATTCCTGGGACGGCAACAGAAACAGAATTCGCAGATCCGGGAAGTATCCCCGGTCATGTGGATCCCCATGCTAATCCTGGCCCTGGTTTGTATTGGTTTCGGGGTATTTGCCACCGGGCAGGTAATTCCCAGGTTAATCATGCCTGTTTCAGGATCCTTTGAATATACCGGTTCCTGGGCATCATCCACGGTAAGTTTGCTTGTCTTAGCATCCATTGCCCTGGGCATATTGATATATTTCATGGGTAACCTGAAGAATTTCAGGACTTCCGACAGCTTTGTGGGAGGAGATAAGATTCAGGAGGAGACTTCCTTTTCCACCCTTGAATTCTACAAAAGTTTTCAGGAATTCAGGTGGCTCGATACCCTGTTCCGGAGAGCAAAAGACCGCTGGTTTGACCTGTATGACCTTTCCGGGCGTTTTATTTCCTGGCTGGGAGGCATGTTCGGTCGCCTGCACACCGGAATACTGCATGACTATACCCTATGGGTCTTCGCCGGCCTTGTGATCCTTTTGCTGCTACTTATCACTTAATCTGAACCACCATGGAACTAAGCATTTCCATTATACTTGGATTTATGATCATCGGAGCGATTTATGCCCTCCATGCAAAAGATCTCCTTTCTGCTGTTATCGCCATGGGCATCGTGGGCTATGGCCTGGTCATATGTTTTTTATTGCTGAAGGCCCCTGACCTGGCGATTGTTCAGATTGTGGTTGAGACCATCACCCTTGTAATCATGGTCGCCGTTGTCCTGGACAGTACAAGAGAAGAACTGGAGGTCCCCTTTGATCGAAGATCCCTGCTGAACAGAATCGCGGGTTTTATCATTTTTGCCGGCTTGTTCTATTTCTTCCTGCTGGCAATACAAAGCCTGGATCCACTGGGGATGCACACCATGAGGATGGCCGATCCCTATGTGCATGGTGCGGTGGAGCATACCGGAAGCGTCAATCTGGTTACAGGTGTACTATTTGATTTCAGGGCCTACGACACCCTAGGTGAAGCTGTTATCCTGTATACGGCTGCCCTGGGGGTCCTTACTCTGCTCAGAATGAAAGGTAAAAAATAAAATGGCTATGGAAGGAATGTCCACAATAGTTAAAAAGGTAAGCCAGCTGATGGCGGGACTGATTTTTATGTATGGAATTTATATCATCCTGCATGGCCACCTGACCCCCGGCGGAGGATTTGCCGGAGGAGCGATTCTTGCCGGTGCATTTATTCTGCTTATCCTGGCATTTGGAAGCAGCGCTCTTAAGCTTAAAAAAGAAGTGAGCGGATCATCCAATACGGAAAGCCTGGCGATCCTGGTGGTCGTGGTACTGGCCCTGATGGCCTTACTGCTTGGCAGTAAGATTTTCTTCTTCAACTATCTTCCCAAGGGAGAGGCGGGAGCGCTGCTTAGCGCTGGAGTTATTCCGCTGTATAACATTTTTATAGGCATCGAAGTGGCCGGAGCGATCCTGACCATCTTCCTGGCTTTGGTAATCTTTAAAGAGGAGAGCTCAAAATGATAGTCTACATCCTATGTTTCATTCTATTCCTGGTGGGCCTCTATGGGGTCATCACCAGGAGAAACCTGATAAAGATTGCCATCTCCCTTTCTATCATGGAGTTCAGTATATTTCTGATCCTGGTGCTGATTGGATATATCGAAAATGGTCTGGCTCCCATTGTAGATGCCAGTGGAAGTGCACAGATCTATGTGGATCCTCTTCCCCAGGCGATGGTGCTCACTGCTATTGTAATTGGACTGGCAACCACTGCCATGCTTATGGCCATTGCCATCAGGCTCTACCGCAAGTATAAGACCTTTGATATACGTGAAATTAAAAACCTAAGAGGATAGAAGATGGAAGCATTGATTCCCCTGTTTGTTGCCATACCCCTGATAGCAGCGTTCCTGATCGTGGTGTTCGGAAAACTTTTTAAGGGATTTCACAGGTTCCTGGCCCCGCTGACCCTCCTTATTCTTCTCTGTATGGCCGTCTTTGAATTTACAGGTCTGGGGGAAAACTCCATCCCCTACGCCATGGGAGGATGGATCGGCAAGGAAGGGCTTCCCCTTGGGATTTACCTGGTCCTGGATGGATTCTCCGTTTTGATGCTTTGCATCATCAACCTGATTGGATTGATCGCTCTTTTCTATTCACTTTCTTATATAGCCAAATACACTGCCGAAAACAACTATTATGCGCTTTTCTGCCTGATCATTGCCGGCATGAACGGGGTCGTGCTGAGTGGAGACCTTTTTAATCTTTTTGTGTTCCTGGAAGTATCGGTGATCTCTTCCTATGCGCTGGTTGCCTTTGGGGTAGGCAAGACCGAACTGGAGGCGTCCTTTAAATACCAGGTGCTGGGGGGGCTCGCTTCTATGTTGATCCTGCTGGCCATCGGATTGATTTACTGGCAGACAAAAACACTCAATATTGCCGACATCCGGAAGGTATTCGAAGGGGGATACAGCGCTTCATTTTACCTCTTTGTCCAGGTTCTGCTAATTGCCGGTTTTGGCCTGAAGGCGGCCATTATCCCCTTTCATGCCTGGTTGCCGGATGCCCACTCATCAGCTCCATCCCCTATTTCAGCCATGCTTTCCGGAGTCCTCATCAAAGCAGTGGGTATCTATGTTTTAATCCGGCTCTTCTTCAATATGTTTGTATTTAGTCAGGAAATTGCTCTGGTCCTGACTACGCTGGGAGCCATCTCCATGGTGGTGGGATCACTGCTGGCCATCGTTCAGTGGGACCTGAAAAGGCTGCTCGCCTATTCCAGTATCAGTCAGGTCGGATACGTGGTCATGGCCATGGGAATGGGGATTCTCCTTTTATTGAGGGGAAACAATGAGGCAGCGGCCATATTAGCCATAGGAGGCGCCCTCTACCACATGATCAATCATGCCGTTTTCAAGGGGCTGTTATTCCTGAATGCAGGATCGCTGGAGCACCGTCTGGATACCCGGAACCTCAGGGAAATGGGAGGGCTTTCAAAGGCCATGCCCATTACCTCCACCACTTCATTTATGGCTTCCATGTCCATATCAGGGCTCCCTCCTTTTAACGGGTTCTTCAGCAAGCTGATCATCATCATTGCTGCCATCAACGGGAGGTTCTATCTGCTGGCCACCCTGGCGGTGATTGTGAGTATTATCACCCTGGCTTACTTTTTAAAATTTCAAAGATATGCCTTCTATAATAAGGCAGCAGAAACAGCCACCCAAAAGATTAAGGAAGTCCCCTTCCCCATGTCTTTCAGCATGATCTTCCTGGCAGCCCTGTGCCTGGCCTTAAGCCTGCTGGCCATTCCATCTGTTAGTGAAACCATTCTAAGTCCGGCCATAGATGCGCTGATACAACCCGAGATCTATTCAACCACAATATTAGGATTATGAGATACCTGGCCCTTTTCTTACTGAGCTTTGTTTTCTGGTTGCTCCTGACCCTTGAGCTCTCCCTGGTCAACCTTATCGCCGGTGGGGTGGCTGCCCTGATCACTGCCTTGCTTTTTACAAAATACTTTTTTCACAAAGTGGTTAAATTCCTTCATCCGGTGCGATATTTCTGGCTCCTGGTATACCTTGTCATCTTTACCTGGGAATGCATCAAGGCAAATTTTGATGTGGCTTACCGCGTACTTCATCCGGCCATGCCCATTAAGCCAGGGATCGTTAAAGTCAAACTGGATCTGAAATCAGAATTTGCCAGAACCATGCTGGCCAATTCCATTACCATGACCCCGGGGACCATTTCAGTGGATATTATCGATGACATACTCTTTGTGCACTGGATCTACGTGAAGTCGGATGATCCGGAAGTTTATCACCATAATATTGCAGGGAAATTCGAAAAATACATCAAAAAGATCTTTGAATAATGGACATGCTAGCTCTTCTTTTATACATCCAGATTGCCCTGTCGTTATTTTGCCTCTACCGGGTGATTCGCGGACCTTCCATTGCAGACCGGATGGTGGGAATTGATATTTTCGGGATCCTGGTCGTAGGAATCTGCGCCATACTTGCCATACAGACCGAACGCAGCTTTATCCTGGATATCGGAATCGCATGGATCATACTCAGTTTTATCGGAACCCTTACCCTCGCCAAGTACCTGAGTGGTAAAAAACTAAACGAATAGCATGGCAACTACGATATTCATATCCATAGGAGTTCTTTTCAACCTGTTTGGCTGCATCGGACTTATCAGGCTTCCCGATGTATACAACAGGCTTCAATCTGCAACCAAATGTGTCACACTCGGAACCTGCAGCATCCTGGTGGGGGTCTTGATCCATTTCGGGTTTATCGATACCGGCGTAAAAGCTCTGATTGCCATACCCCTCCTTTTTTTTAGTGCTACAGTAGCAGCACACGCCCTGGTGAGAGGAGCCTACCATGCCGGTATAAAACTGGGAGATAAAAGTATCAAGGATGACTATAAAGATGCATTAAAATGAGGTATCCAAAAATCAGAGAGCTAAGGGAAGCCGTTGTATCACTGGTAACTCCGGCATATACTTCCTCCTTCCCCCGAAAACCCCATATACCTTTTGAAAATTTCAGGGGAAAACCGGAGGTGGACGATCAAAATTGCGTGGGCTGCGAAACGTGCGCCAATGTATGCCCTTCTCTTGCCATCACCATTGAAGACGACCGGGCTACTGAAAAAAGGCTAATTACCAGGGATTTCGGTAAATGTATTTTCTGTGGAATGTGTCAGGAACACTGCATCACGGGAAAAGGAGTGGCCCTTTCCGATAAAATCTTTGATCTTGCTGTTTTTGATAGAGATAATATCATTGAAAAACAAGAAAAACACCTGGTGGTTTGCAAAAACTGCTCCGCCATAATCACCACCGACGAACATATTCATTTTCTGCATAAGAAATTAGGGCCAAAGGCTTTTGCTTCCACCTTAAACCTGAATCTCCTGAATGAAAAACTCCAGCTGGCGCCGGAGGAAGAGACCGGCCTGGAGATCCGGGATGGCCTGAAAAGAAAAGATATGTTCAACATCATCTGTCCCAATTGCACGCGCTCTGTTCTAATTAAATATATTTAGACAGGATAAATACTTAGACAGCGGTGCCAGAACTTGAAGAATTGCTCCAAGGAGCCAGGCGATTATTGTTTGTCGGTGTAGGTAACGTGCTGAAAAGCGATGATGGTGTGGGGGTTGTGATCAGCAGACAGATTATTAAGAGAGCGGGCATCACTTCCCTTACGGTGGAGGTCAGCCTTGAAAATTATATCGGTAAAATCAATTCCCTGGCACCGGACGAAATTGTCCTGTTGGATTGCATGGAATTGGGGGAGCACTCGGGGAGCTGCAAGTTGCTGGCATTAAAGGATATAGAAGACTTCACATTTAACACTCATAATATTTCTCTTGGAAGACTCGGAGAGTTCTTCCCATATCCTACTTACGTGCTTGGGATACAGCCCGAGAACATTGAATTCGGAGATCGCTTATCTCCCTCTGTTCAGGATACAGCCAGGCAGATCATTCAACTTATAAACCAATAAAACAGCTAGATATGTCAAACAATTATTCATGCCCGGAATGCAGCAGCAAGATGAATATTGGGAATTCTCTTGTGTTCTCAGCCAAAGCGCCCAATAACGATAGAGGCCTGATATTCCTCGATACAGAACTTGGCAATTATACCAAAACCACCCATCCCGATTTTAATCTGCAGGAAGGGGTGGAATATACATTCTATTGCCCGGTATGCCATTTCAAGTTAAACAAGGAGGACAGCCACCTGGTAAAAGTTTACATGACCGACGATTCGGGCAAAGAGTTTGAGATCAATATTTCAAATATCATTGGTGAATATTGCACCTATAAAATCCAGGAAAAGAAGGTGGAAGCTTATGGCCGGGACGCCAAACGCTATACCAAGTACCTGGATGTACCCCCCGAATATCACAAATACCTGTAAGAAAATATTCTTTTTTTAATCTCGTAATGTGTTTATTTACTGGATTTTATGCTTACCTGTGGCAGAATACTCCAGCACAATAATCATATATATTCCGTAACTTCGTTAGTATTACTGAGACCGGGACCGATAAACGTCTACTATGAAAAAAGCTTTCTTTGCATTTGCGGCAATCCTGCTGTTCACAGGCTTGTCTATTTCGAATACCAATAACCTGTATGCACAATCAGGTGCATCTGCAGTACTTGACTCCGCGACCATAAGTTCACAGTTGGATTATATTTATGAAAACACCCGGGTTTACAATGACTACCGGGCCATTCGTGATGATATCTTCCTGAAATTGAAAAGAAATGTGACAGATACGCTCAATGCAGTCATGCTTGAAGTGGAACAACTGCACAGCCGGTTAACGGAACGGGAATTTCAAATTGAAACACTGAATACAGATCTGGCCAGGACCAACAAGGAACTGGAAGAAGCGGTCAGGAACAGAGACAGTCTTTCTTTCCTGGGGATCCAGATGAATAAAGCTCTTTATAACACCATCATATGGTTTATTATCCTGGGATTGATCGCTCTTTCCGTCGTTCTGATAATGATGTTCAGGCGTACTCACCAGCTTACAAAAGAGGTCAGGGAAGAGCTTGAGACAGTCCGGGAAGAGTTTGAACTATACCGGAAAAGCTCCAGGGAGAAGTATGAAAAACTGGTGGTTTCTCACCATAATGAAATCTTGAAACTGAAAAATAACTGAGTTTCAATCAATTCATTTATTGAACAATCTTTCAACAATGCTGGGCAATCCCTGCCCGTATCCATATCTTTAAGGAAACCCTTGTAAGATGATGAATATCCCCGTACTTTCCGTTACAGGCGAGTCCCTTGCGCTCACTTATGAAGCTGCACTGGTAAAACTCTACAAAGAAGGAACCCGCTTTAAAACCCAATATGACAAGCCCGGAGATCCCTTGAGCCTCGACTGTACCCTGAATGCAACCGTTTTGAATCCTGAATGTGATCCCATGATTCACCAGGCCTTTCCGGGTGGCATAGATGAGCTTAAAGAGTACGTTATGGAACTTAAAGGATTTAAAGATCACTGGGTGAAAAACATGAATGATCCAGATGATACACGCTGGGAATATACCTATCATGGCAGATTAAAAAGATACGGATCCTGGAAGGAAGGGGAGGAAGAAAACGGAAAGATGATCCGAAAAGATGTGGGCTTTCAGGTGGACCAGGTGGAACATGTAATCCAGAAGTTGGTGGATCAACCCTTTACCCGGCAGGCGCAGATGATCACCTGGATGCCCAATCATGACCTGCAGGTGTATGATCCCCCCTGTCTTCAATCATTGTGGTACCGGATCATGGAAGATGAAGAGGGAGTGCAATGGCTCAACTGCAATATCCGCTTCCGATCCAACGATGCCTGGGGAGCCAGTTTTATGAACATGTTTGGGTTTATTCGCTTCAACCGCGAAGTTATTGCTGACGAGATAGCGCGAAGAAATGGAAAAGAGATACGCCTGGGGAGGATGAACTGGCAGGCCGATTCCTACCACATCTACGGAAGAGATATAGCTCAGGCCAAAACCATGCTTTTTGACCGCATCGATTCCATGAGTCTGGAGGAGCGAACCTTCAATTTTGGGGATGCTTTTATCCGGGAGATGTATGAGCAGGCAGAGCAGGCTGCCCTGATGAAGATCAGGAAGTACGATGAGGAGCATGCACTTTAAAAAACTCCGCGAAAATATCCTTTACCTCTTCCAGATTCTCATAGTAAGTCATCACCAGCTGATCACTTCCTGAAATCATTGCAGAAAGGGTATAGCCGGAACCTTTCTTAAACAGACACAGGACCGGTTTCCCAATCTCGATAGCTCGACCAATCTCGTATCCTACCCCCAGGCTGGGAATTGTCACCTCAGCAACCAGCAGATCAGATTCCTGGATCCACTGAAAATCACGGTCATGAATTTCCTTATCGCTCAGGATTCGATCCTTGCTTTCAATTTCTTCATTACTCCCGAGATGTTCGGTCAGAACCTGTCCATATTGCCCGAGCATACGGATCATTTTAGCATAGGTGGTAGCCAGATCACGGCCTCCCCTGATGGATCCGCAAAAATAGATTTTCATACGCCCTCACTGATTATAAATATACCTGTTAGTTATTTGTCTTAAAAATAGTAAATTAGATCACCTGAATACTGAATTTAAACCAATTATCATGGCAAAAGATTATCAAAATAATGCCCCGGCAGGCGCTGTATATGGATTAGGCCTGATTGGCGCGGCTATTTATTACATTGGGGCAGCCACCAGTTTTGGAATGGGTTTGCTGGGCTTTCTTAAAGCGCTCGTTTGGCCGGTATTCCTGGTCATGGAAGCTTTAAAGTCCCTGGGTGCCTGAACGACCAGGCCCCCACTTATAGTTCCATATCTCCCAGATGAAGGTCCAGTGCCTTTACGGAGATTTGTATTTCCCTTACCGACACGGCCAGGGAGATGATCAGCAAAACCAGGGCAATGCCAAAAATGATCTCGGCAGCAAGCTGCTGGTCCACATAAACCAGGAACATGCAGAGTACACAAAGCAAGAGGCTGCCAATCCCCAGAAGCTGCATGGTACGTGTTAGAATCAGTCTCTTTCTGAGGTTCTGAATCTGGCCCGCAAGGATACCATCCGGGTTTTCCTTGTAATGAGCATGCAGGTTCCTGACTACGCTGGCATAGGCCAGGAAGCGATTGGTATAAGCCAGAAGCAAGAGGGAGATGGCCGAGAAGAGAAGGGCCGGCGTGGTAAGAGTAAGTTGTTCCATACCTGTTTGAGTTAGGCCCTTACGCTTGCTTCGGGGAGTCTTTTTTGAATAT
>Ga0316201_10001476_pt1 | contig 15895 bp, 13 predicted proteins | sample CS6wburrow_MG_FD_204516 | JGI IMG/M metagenome (GOLD analysis project Ga0316201, IMG submission 204516) | Coastal sediment microbial communities from Delaware Bay, Delaware, United States - CS-6 worm burrow | ecosystem: Environmental > Aquatic > Marine > Coastal > Sediment | place: USA... | reverse complement strand
ATGCTTATATCAGCGGTAACGAATACCTGAATAGCAGAAGGGGAGACTATGCAGAACGTAATGGAGATGATGGCGCCTGGAGTAACATCATTGACCTGAAATTATTACAAGATTTCTCAATGAACTTTGGCGGGCCTAAAAAGCACACCTTCCAGTTCTCAATAGACATCTTTAACTTTACCAACCTCCTGAATGAGGAGTGGGGTAAGAAGAAGTTTGTTAGTAGCAACGTAGGTTTATTAAGAACTGAAACTGCCGGACCAGATCCGGAATTCTCGTTTGATACTGAACTGCCAGCTCGTTTGGTTCAGTTAGATGATGCGGGGATCCAGAGTTCCAGATGGCAAGCACAAGTTGGGCTGCGTTATATCTTTAACTAAAGAATACAACAAATAACTTTATGAAACCCCGCTAAAAACGGGGTTTTTTAATGCCTAAAAATTAGTACATTTAAACCCTAAACAACTCAACATGGAAAACAGTCTTATGACCGATTGGATCTCAGTGTTACATTCGTATTTAGCCTATATAGTATTGGCCCTCTTGTTTCTGGCAGTGGCCAATGCCCTTACAGGCTTACTAAAAAACAGGATATTTAACCTGGAAAAGGATTATCGGTTAAGCCTATTTACTCTAATTCTTAGCCATTTGCAGTTACTGGTAGGGCTGCTGCTGTATTTTATCTCCGCTAGCGGCTTCAATGCCATAAAAACCCTGGGGATGGGAGGTTTAAGTTCGGCTGCCCGTTTATTGGCCGTAGAACACCCTTTTGTAAATATTCTGGCCGTTGTACTGATCACCATCGGATGGTCCCGGCATAAGAAATTTATGGAAGGAAAAAAGAAATTCAAGAGCATTGCTATTTTCTATGGGCTAGGACTAATCCTTATCCTCAGCAGGATTCCATGGGATCAATGGTTTAATTAAATATTTACTTGTTATGAAAAATATAGTTACTCTAGGTATTTGTCTGTTTTCGGTCATATTGATGGCTCAGGAAATATCGTTGTTTAATGGGGAGGATCTCTCCGGGTGGACGAAGTACGGCACAGAAAAATGGTATGTGGAAGATGGCCTTTTGGTCTCAGAAAGTGGCCCGGACGCCCAATATGGCTATCTGGCTACAAATGAACATTATAAAGATTTTGAAATAAGCCTCGAATTCTTACAAGAAGCAGATGGCAACAGTGGGGTATTTGTTCGTTCTACGATAGAAGGTACCAAGGTAAACGGCTGGCAGGTAGAGGTGGCTCCCAAAGGAAAACATACCGGTGGAGTCTATGAATCCTATGGCCGGGGATGGCTCATTAAGCCAGAAGTGGAAAAGGAGCTGATCCTGAGAGAAGGACAGTGGAATACCCTTAAGATCCGTTTAATGGGCGATCAGCTCACCTCATGGCTCAATGGTGTACAGATGGTCAGTATTAATGATGAGGCCATTGGCGCCGGAGAAGGGGCCATAGCGCTTCAGATCCATGATGGTGGTGGTATAAAGGTTAAGTGGCGAAATATCAAATTAATTCTGCCCGAGTAGACGATCTACTTTGCGTATCAAATACCCATAAATAGGGAAATGGTCGCTGTATCCTCCGGTATATCTTCCACCGGAATAGGTCCGCAAGGGATAACCGACAAAAGACCCGTACTTTGTTACCAAATAAGAGGGTCTAAATATTCCGACTTTCCATAGTTGCAAATGTGAAGAACCATTTACCAGATTACCGGTAACATATAGTTGATCAAACAGGCCCCACCGATCTCTGTAGGCCATGGTACCCTCCCCATTTCTGAAGATCTTTTCCATTGGATTGAATAATTCATCATCTTTCAATAACGCCTTCTCCTTTTTTAATCGTAAAACTTTTTTCAAGCTATAATCCGTGGGATTGTCATTAAAGTCTCCGATACTAAGTATCCTGGGCGAACTGTCTGTTTTGAAAATAGAATCTATGATATGCCTGTTCAATTCTGCGGCAGCAATGCGGTAAGGCCTGCTCCTGCCTTCTCCACCACTGCGTGATGACCAATGATTAACAATAATGTAAATCGATTCAGAATCGAGGATCCCATGAACTACAAGTTGATCCCGGGTTCGGTCTCTTTGTCTTTCGTAATTCAAAAGAATCAAGCCATGTTTTTTAATTGATATGGGAGTAAACGTATGGGTATTATACAAAAGGGCAACATCTATTCCCCGCTCATCCGGGCCGTCGTAATGGATAATGCCATACGCTGTGCCTCGAAGAAATGTATGATCTGTTAAATCCTGCAATACCTGAGCGTTCTCAACTTCACAAAGTCCTATAATATCGGGCGGGGCATGTCTTTTTTCCAATCCTATTTGTGAAAGTACTTTTGCTAGATTTTCAATTTTTTTTTGATAGCGTTTTGTGGTCCAGTGATAAATTCCCGAAGGAGTTCTGTCATCATCATAAACCAGGGAATCATTAACTGTATCGAACAGGTTTTCCACATTGTAAAAAGCAATGGTCCGTATTTGAAATTTCCCTCCTCCCTGTGCCTTTCCGTGCATTGTTGCAAAAAGCAGATACAACAGCAATAGTCTTGATTTCGCCATAATTGGTATTGAATGTTCTTGTTTTAATGAAAGACAAGATAAATTTCTGTCCTGCAAGGTGGTTGCAGCAAGGGAGGCTATTTTCGGATTAGGTTTAATTACAACATCTGAAGTTTTAACGACAGCAGAAAATGATCGCATTAATGAAATATATGGTAGGTAGCTCTTCAATCCGATTTTGCTTTAACCTATGTTTTTTTCTGATGCCCTGGATAGAAATAGCAGCACAGGAATGTACATTGAAAGGAATTGTGCTGGAATACAAAACCAATAACGCACTTGCCGATGTGGTGATAGCTGTAAATGAGGATAATCATAAATCCAAAACCAATAGTGCCGGGGAATTTGAGATTAGTACTTCATCTACCGGAGAGCAGATTGTTATGTTTGAGAAAACCGACTTTGGCACCAAAAAGTATCCGGTCTTCCTTGAGCCAGGGATCGTCAACCTTGGTATTATTTATTTGGAACGGGATCTAACTGTAGATAAGAAGGATGAACTTATTGCCCTAACAGAAAATGATCTTACGGATGTTAACAGTGTCTCTTCAGGTTCAGGTCTGTTGCAGGCTAGCAGAGATGTGTTTTTGTCGCGCGCAGCATTCGATTTTGGACAAGCCTTCTTTAAAGTTCGCGGATACGATTCCCGTAACGGGTTGGTATTACTCAATGGTATTCCTATGAACAGAATATGGGATGAAAGGCCACAGTGGAATAACTGGGGAGGGCTTAATGATATAACTCGTAATCAGGAATTTGTATTTGGCCTGGAAGCTTCGGAAGATACGTTCGGAAGTTACCTCGGTAGCACTAATATAAATACAAGTCCTTCTAATGGCAGACCGGGAATTCGACTTTCCAGTTCCATGTCTAACAGAACCTATGTGAGTCGGGTTATGGCCACCTATAATTCTGGCCGCAATGAAAGAGGCTGGGCTTACAACCTGTCTGCCTCAAGGAGATGGGCTCAAGAAGGATATATTGAAGGCACTTTATATGACGCCTATTCACTTTTCTCTTCCGTGGAATATGCCTGGAACCAAAAACACAGTATAGGATTCACCACCCTGATCGCTTCGAACCGGAGGGGCAGGTCTTCTGCATTAACTGATGAGGTTTTCGAATTAATGGGACCCAAATATAATCCTTATTGGGGATGGCAAGACGGAGCCCTGCGCACTTCCAGGGAACGCACCATTAAAGAACCAATAGCCATGCTAAATTACGCACTCATAACTGAAAACATTCGCTTTCGCACCGGAATAGCCTATCAGTGGGGTCTGCAAACCTATAGTCGAATGGGCTACTACGATGCCCCAAATCCTGACCCTACCTACTATCGCTATTTACCCAGCTATTATATCAATAGCCCAATCGGCGCAAATTTTATCGGCGCTTCCACGGCTAAAAAAGCATTTATTCAAAATCCACAATGGCCTTGGGAACAGCTTTACGCGGCAAATACCAATGAGAGTAGACCTAACAATGCAGCCTATGCGTTGTATGATGATGTGACCGATGAGCAGACATTTTTTTGGAACATGATATTAAATGCTGATATAGCGGAGTACTTAAAAGTAGATGCCGGCCTAACCTACAGAGATATACAAAGAGAAAATTTTGCTAGAATAAATGATCTGTTTGGAGCAGAGTACCTTTCTGATAAGGATCCGTTTTCCAATACCCAAAATGATTTAAGTGGTGATCTTGAAAAAGAAGAGGGCGCTCTTTTTAATTATCATTACCAATACAATGTTCAAGTTTGGGATGCATTTGTTCAAACGCGTTGCTTACTCAACCGTTGGGACACATTTATTTCGGCACACTATTCTAAACGCAAATTTCAAAGAAATGGTCTTTTTTTAAATGAGCGGTACCTCGAAAACTCCCTGGGCAATAGTATTACTGTCCCTTTTGAAGATTTTAGAGTAAAAGCCGGAATTAGGTATCGGGTAACCTCAAGACATTGGATAAAAGCTCACGCTTCTATTGGAACCCGGGCTCCTGCGTTAAAATATATTTTTATAAATCCGAGGGAGAATAATGAGGTGGTCCCAAATATTGAAAGTGAGAAGATAAGCAGTGTGGATGTAAATTATTTGATACGTATGCCTAAACTATCGGGCCGGATTTCCGGATTCTACACACGTTTCCAGAATTCCACAGACATTAATTTCTTTTATGTGGATGCAGGAGTGGGTTCTGATTTTGTTCAGGAAGTAGTAACAGAAATGGATAGGTTACATAAAGGATTGGAAATAGGTTTGGAATATCAGTTTAGTGCTCCGGTTAAACTATCTATGGCTGGGTCCATAACAGATCTTACTTATGCAAGCGATCCTTTGGTTACTATAAATTTTGATACTTCCGATACTATGGAAGAACCTATTTCCATAGAGGGAAATATAGATCTGGGGAGGGCACAGCTCAAAGATTATAAATTGGCACAGGGACCGCAAAAAGCACTCTCTTTTGGTATTGAATATAGGGATCCCTCATATTGGTGGATAGGTGCAACTGCAAATTATCTTGCACAGAATTATATAGATATTTCAACCATAACGAGGACTTCCAGTTTTAAATTAGATCCTGATAATGGAGTCCCTTTTCCGGAGGCAACGGAAGATCGGGTTAAAGCTTTGTTGCTACAAAGGCCATTGCCTTCCATATATCTACTGAATTTGATAGGAGGAAAATCCTGGCTTCGAAAACGGAAATACATAAGTGTATTTGCTAGTATTAACAATGTATTCAATGAGGTATTCCGAACGGGCGGGTATGAGCAAAGCAGGAATGGAAACTTTGGTCAAATGGTTTCCGATACCGGGAGCGGACAGCCTTCATTTGGCCCCAAGTACTGGTTTGGTTTTGGGCGAACCTTCTTTTTAAATTTTGCAATTAGTTTTTAAAATGATTCCATGGGCTCCTTCTACTATTAAACCACTTATTTTAATAGGTATTGTTACAATTCTGGTTGTGTCTGGTTGTGTACAGGACCAAGCTTTTGAAGTGCCTTCTCAATTATGCAAATCAGAAATTTTCGGGAATACAAGCTTTGAGGACGTTAAGAACCTATACGAAGGGGAGGTTGTAGAAATTGTTCAGGATTGGATTCTTGAGGGGCATGTTATTTCCTCGGACCGGGAAGGGAACTTCTTTAATACGCTACATTTTCAAGATCGTTCTTCAAATGCCAACAATGGATTTCAAATCGATATTGATCTAAGAGATTCATATCTTTTGTATGAGGTTGGCGATAAGATCTACATACAATTGAAAGGGCTTTACCTAGGAGAATCTAAAGGGATTTTGAAATTAGGAAGTGCCTATACGGCGTTTGGCAATAAGATCCTCGGAAGGCTTCCTTATCATGCGGTTTCTAGACACCTTGTAAAAGGGTGCGAACAGGGCTCAATTGTACCCAGGCTGACCAACATTGGCTCCCTTGACAGTTTATTGGTAAATACGCTAATAAAACTTGATAATGTTGAGGTTGTGGATGAAGAACTTGGACTGCCATTTGCGGTGGCAGAAGAAACGACCAAGAGAAAGATCATTGATTGTGAGGGCGATGAATTGGTATTGCTCAATAGCGGCTATTCAGACTTTCAACCGGAACTATTGCCGATGGGGAATGGTACTATCACAGGGGTCTATTATCAGGAAAACAATGAATCGCAAATAATCATTCGGGAAGTATCCGATATTGATTTTAATCAAGAACGGTGTGAGGAGATCATTACAGAATTTACTTCCGAAGAGGTTTTGATATCGGAAATAGCAGATCCGGATAACAACAATGGTGCCCGTTTTGTAGAACTGTATTTCTCCGGAAAAGACACTATCTCACTTAACGGGTGGTCACTTAGGAGGTATACCAATCAGAACAATACCGTTGGTTCTACAATAGATCTATCATCATTTAGTTTAAGGGCAGCACAGACACTTGTAATTGCGGCTAATTCAGAGGTGTTTCAACAAGTCTACGGATTCCCTCCAGACTTAGAGGCCGGTACTAATAGTCCGGCCGATTCCAATGGGGACGACAATCTTGAATTGGTAGATCCTTTTGGAAAGGTAATTGACATATTTGGAATTGTAGGCGAAGACGGTTCGGGGACCAATCACGAATTTGAAGATGGCCGGGCACAGAGAAAATCAGAAATAAGGTTAGGGAATCCCATTTATTCATTTTCAGAATGGATCATTTATAATGATACCGGTGCTTCGGGTACCACTAATCAACCTCAAAATGCACCTCAGGACTTTTCCCCCGGGGCCAGAGATTAAAATACCAATCCTCAGGTCTTTGTGGAAGGGGAGGTCCAGGCGTATTCCACTAGTTTTTCAAGTGAAGTGTATTCCAGCGCCTTTTGATGAGTTGCTTCCAACACTACAGGAGGTGCTACCCCTGCTTTTTCTGCTTCAATCCATCTTGAGATACACAAACACCATTGATCTCCGGGTTTAAGACCCGGAAATTGCCATTGAGGTATGGGGGTTATAAGATCGTTACCACGTTCTTTGGAGTAGGCAAGAAATTCGGCGGTAATTCTGGCACAAACCACATGGGTGCCCGTGTCCGAATCCATTGTCCTGCAAAAACCATCTCTGTAATACCCGGTTATAGGATCATAGCAGCAAGGCTCCAGCGGCATCCCAAAGACATTTAATACGTTCTCTGTCATACCACAAGATACAGTATAAAATTATAGAAGTACATTTGAAAAATTGAACTGTGTTTTTATATATTTAGAAGTATGAATATCGAATCTTTTTTTGAAGCAATACGCAAAGGGAACCTCGAAGACGTAAAAGCGCAGCTTGATAATGATCCTCAATTGTTGGAATCCAGGGATCAGCGGGGTTCCACCCCTTTGGTTTTGGCAGCTTACTATGACCATGGTGCTATTGTGGAACATCTCCTGGAGAAAGGAGCTTTGGTAAACGGAAAGGACGGCTCCGGTAATACAGCACTTATGGGGGTCTGCTTTAAGGGTTTTGAAGGGATCGCGGAAAATTTAATAAATGCCGGGGCAGATGTAAATACGACCAATGCGATGGGGGCCAGCTGTCTTATTTTTGCCGTTATGTTTAACAAGGAGAATCTAGTTAAACTACTTCTGGCACATGGGGCCGATGTGACGGCTAAAGATGCCCGGGGCAACACGGCTTTGGATCACGCCAAAATGCAGGGCTTTAATCAACTGGAATCCCTTTTAACTGAATCATCATAAATTAAATTATACGAAGTGGCTCAGGAATTATCAATAGCACTCATACAATCTGCCCTGGCTTGGCAGGAACCTGAAATGAACAGGAAACAGTTTGCCGATAGAATGGCTTCTATGGAAGCGTCTGTAGATCTTATCGTATTGCCCGAGATGTTCACTACCGGGTTTACTCTGAGTCCTGAAAAACTCGATATGGCAGAAGGTGCTAAAACCCTGGAATGGATGCAATCTCAGGCTGCGATTTACAATGCAGCCTTGATTGGTAGTGTTCCCTATCATGAGAATCGTATTTATACCAACCGACTGTTCTTTGTATACCCTGATGGCACGTATCAGTTTTATGATAAAAGGCACACCTTTACACTTGCCGGGGAACATATAAAATATACAGCTGGTAAAAAACGCCTCATCCTGGCTTACCGGGGATTTAGAATTTGTCCCATGGTTTGTTATGATCTTCGTTTTCCCGTTTGGTCCAGAAATACAAAGGACTATGATATTTTGTTATACGTTGCCAATTGGCCAAAACCCCGAATTGCTGCCTGGGATACCTTATTGAAAGCCAGGGCCATTGAGAATATGGCGTATTGTATTGGAGTGAACAGAGTAGGGAAAGATCCTAACAACAACCAATATACTGGTCACTCAGCGGTGTACGATTGCCTGGGAGAACAGCTGGTATTTTCTGCAGAAGAGACTATACTTCATGTTAAAGTAAGCAGGGCGCATTTAGAAGCAACAAGATCTAAACTTCGATTCCTGGACGACATGGATTTGTTTACTCTGAAACCGTAAACACCTGTTCCAATTCCCAATTGGCCCTCACCTCTATCTCATTAGGAAAATAAACGACCTTCTCAGGTTGTAACTTTTCTAGAAAATTCCCTGTATCCCATAATTTGTTTGAATTGGCATCGAAAATGACTCGAAGGAGGTATTGAGCAGGAGCTATCAGATTAAACTCGAAAAGTTGTTCTTCGGTTGCGTATATCTCCCTCTTTAAATTCCCATTGGAGTCTGTAAGCTGCAATAGCAAGGGATAGGTTATAGCCCCTTCGAGGCGGATACGTAAGTTCCCATAATCCGCATAACTTCCGGTGGTTAACCTATATTGCAGTGAATCATTGGCATTATTGAAAAAATCGGTAAGGGCTTCAGGTAAAATAGAAATAAAATAATTCTGATTCGGTTCTTTTTGGAAATCGAAAACCACTTTATTCTGTAAACTATCCAGTTTCATCTTAAAAGGAAGTGCCACAGAATCCTTATTTATGAGCGATACTTTTGCTGTATCGATCTTTCTGATAGGAATATTCCCGGCCAGGGCAAGGGTATCGTAAAATGTCAGCAACCTTGTATGACTGGGGGTAAGAAGTAACGTATCCGGATTTAGCTTTCGGGTTTTAACCGTAAAGGTGTCCCGCTTTTGTATGTGCTCGTTAATAACCTCAAAAATCAGGGAGTCCGTTTCAAAAGGCGTAAACCAATAATTCAGGGTGTCTTTTCCTGGTTCTTTGGCGATCAAGGTTCGGATGGTGTCCGGAATAGCCGAAATTGGGTTGATCAACAGGTTATCAACGCTACCTTTATACCCAAATATGATCTTATTGGCAGCTTCAAATTTTGGGTTCGATGCACTGTATATAGGAATTTCTCTAAAAAGTGTGAGCAGATAAATAGAATCCGTGGGGAGATCGATGGTATCTGCAACAAAGCCGATTTTATCAATGACCGGATCATACAAGTTGTTTTTGGCTTCGTCCTTTACTGCGATAAGGCGGTATTTGCCTCCTTTTAAATTCTGTAAATTGAAAATGGTTGTACTATCCTGGGTGTTGGTAATATAATTAGGGGGTGTTTGGGATACTACAGAATCCGTATAGGTCGAATCTATTTCGTAAAGCATTACACTTATGAATTCGTCTGTGTTTTTATTAAAGGCGTCCTGGACTACTCCCATTAAAGACAGAGAATCTATATAGTCTCCGGTAGAGAAGACATAGGTTAAATAGGAACTTGGATTATTTTCATTATTATCTACGATACTTTGCCCAAAATTAAACGTATAGGTAGTATTCTCAAGCAGTGTATCTTTTAGTATTACTTCAACATATTTGGCTGCCCCACCTAAAGGACTTATTTCCGGCTGATTTTTTAAAGGTGGCGAGACAATCAGTTGTTTTTGTACATCTTGCAGTTTAATGTATTCATTGAAGTAAAGCCTGATTTTTGTTGCTGTAAAGTTTGTACTTAAATTTTCGGGCTCTGCCTTTATCAACACTGGAGGTTCTGTATCCTTAGGACCACCTGATGGACTTCCTCTTCGGGCGCATTGGTAAAGGGCCAATGATAAAAAAAGAAGAAAAAAGATAGCGAGGAATCGCCGAAAAACACCCATTACGCAAATTCTTTCAGCAAAGAAACAACTAATTTGAAGAATTCTGAAATTAAGGTACCATAGCCATCGTCGCAATGTATATCACAGGGTTCTTGCATTGATACAAAGCCATGACACAAGCCTCCAGGGTGGCACCCGTAGTTACTACATCATCTACAAGCAGCAATTTTTTTCCTTTTAATGCATCCTTTTTGGATACTGTAAACAATGGTTTTTGATGTTGCCATCGGATGATACGCGATTTCCTGGTTTGGGTACGGGTATGGCTTGCTTTTAGCAGTATGTCATCTGCATATTTCGCTTGGAGATGATATGCTAATCGTTCACCAAAACCGGCGACCTGGTTGTACCCCCTTTTATTGAGTTTTCTGGGATGTAAGGGCACCGGGATCACATAATCAATGCAGGGGAGGCCTGAGTCCTCTTTTAGGATAGAACCATACCAATCAGCAAGAAAATATCCAACTTGAGGCTGATTCTTGTATTTAAGGTAATGAATGAGGTTTTTCACAAGACCGGTTTCATGATAATACAGGAAACTTGCTGCCTTTTTTATTTCAATTCGTCCATAAAAAGTCCTGTCTAACCTATTTTCTTCTAAAAAATTGAATTCGGTAAGTGGTAATTGGTCTCGACAAAGAGTACACAATATCTGCTCTCCCCGATATAATCGTGCATTACATCCAAAACACAGCCTGGGTAACAGGACCGTGTTGATATCATTTATTATATTTGGTAGCTTGGTTATGTTCAAATCTTAACTTGTTTAAACCTACTTAAACTTAGCCTCTATTGAATGGATATTCAAGATACTAAATTCAATTATAAAATAATCCTGGCTGCTTTGGTGGCTGTTATAATAGGGGTACTCATTGCCTTTTATTACAGTTATGCCCAATCTCAAACAGAAATACAATATTTGAATGACGAAAAAGGGCTGCTGGTAAAAGACCTTACCTTGATGAAAACTGAGGTCGACAGGCTTTCAGCGCTTAATGACGTGAACGAAATAGAATTACAGGATTCCAAATATAGGGTACAACAATTGTTAGATTCAGTAGGAAGGCTCAATTTTACTATTGATAAACTAAGAGAATACAAGAAAGAATTACGGGAGCTAGAAGCAAGGCACGATAGCCTTAAACTTAAAAACAACCTGCTGCGATACAACAACAGGCTACTTACAGGTAAATACGATGAGACTCGCAAGATGATCGAAGAATTAAGGGGTAAAAGCAGTTCGCTGGCAGAAGCAGAGGCTTTGTTGCGCAAGAAGAACCAGGAATTGAGCCGGGAGTTGAAAATGAAAAGCTACCTCAAATTAGAGAATGCCGAAGGAAGCGGTTTCAGGATGCGAAGTGGCAGGCCCATAAAAACAAACAAGGCCTCAACTATTGAAAAACTTAGGGGATGTGTCACCATTCAGGCCAACCCCAATGTTACCTTAGAGGAAAAAGTCGTATACCTGCAGTTTCTGGGGCCAAATATGGGAATTATCGAGGATAATGCAAATGTAATTTCAGTTAGTGGAAACGTGTATAGCAAACGGGTCACCCTTATTTTCAAGGGAGAAGAAATGAGTGTTTGCGACTTTATAACGGTTCCGGAAGGTTCTTTATCCCAAGGTACTTATACCTTGAATGTCTTTGAGGACGAAAAATTACTGGCTACCACAGAATTTCAATTAAAATAATCATCACAATCTTCCCTAAAATTCTATTTTTGCCAAATGCTAAATCAAGAAGACGTTTTTAGGAAAGTAATATCGCACGCAAAGGAATACGGCTACGTAGTTCAGTCTAGTGAAATATACGATGGTCTCAGTGCAGTATATGATTATCTGCAAAATGGGGCCGAATTAAAAAAGAATATTCGTGAATATTGGTGGCAAGCCATGGTTCAGATGAATGAAAATATAGTGGGCATCGATTCTGCTATTTTTATGCATCCAACCATTTGGAAAGCTTCTGGTCACGTAGATGCCTTTAACGATCCTCTTATAGATAATAAAGATTCCAAAAAAAGGTACCGGGCCGATGTGCTTGTAGAGGACCACGTTGCCAAAATAGAGACCAAGATCGAGAAAGAAGTAGCGAAAGCGGCCAAACGCTTTGGTGATGCTTTTGATAAGGAACAGTTTTTAGCTACGAACACCCGGGTTGTAGAATACCAGGAAAAAGCACAAACTATTCTTAAAAGGCTAGGCAGGTCATTGGAAAAAGAAGACCTGGAAGATGTAAAAAATCTTATCGTTGAATTGGAAATCGCATGTCCAGTTTCCGGATCCAAGAATTGGACCGATGTAAAACAGTTCAACCTTATGTTTGGCACCAAATTAGGGGCTTCGGCAGATTCGGCCATGGATTTGTATTTGCGCCCAGAGACGGCACAGGGAATCTTTGTAAACTTTCTCAATGTCCAAAAATCTGGTCGGTTAAAGATCCCGTTTGGAATAGCCCAAATTGGAAAAGCCTTTCGTAACGAGATTGTGGCACGTCAGTTTATCTTTAGAATGCGCGAATTTGAGCAGATGGAAATGCAATTCTTCATACGTCCCGGATCTCAGAAAGAATGGTACGAACAATGGAAAGAAATGCGAATGAAATGGCACTTATCCCTGGGCATGGGTGAGGAAAACTACCGGTTCCATGACCATGAGAAGTTAGCCCATTATGCGGATGCAGCGGCCGATATTGAATTTAAATTCCCTTTTGGATTTAAAGAACTAGAAGGGATACATTCCCGAACCGATTTTGATCTGGGGAGTCATGAAGAATATTCAGGTAAAAAACTACAATATTTTGACCCGGAGCTGAACGAAAGTTATGTGCCTTATGTGGTTGAAACTTCTATTGGATTAGACCGGATGTTCCTGGCCGTTTTATCCAATTCCCTGGTTGAGGAAGAATTGGAAAACGGAACCACACGTACTGTCTTAAAAATACCCGCAATGCTGGCACCAACAAAGGCAGCTGTTTTACCGCTGGTAAAAAAGGACGGTCTGCCCGAAATTGCCCACAAGATCATTGCCGATTTACGACTCGATTTCAATGTAGTATATGATGAAAAAGATGCGGTTGGCCGCCGATATAGAAGACAAGATGCCGCAGGCACACCTTTTTGTATCACGGTAGATCATCAAACATTGGAAGATGAAACAGTTACCCTGCGTCATCGGGATTCCATGGAACAGGACCGGATTCCTATAAAAGACATAGCTGCCAGCATTGAAAAAGAGGTGGCCATGAAATATTGGTTGCAAAAATTAGGATCTTCCTAAAGACTATACTTTAGTCGCAGGCTGGTGTAATAATTAAGATTATTACCCGGGTAATAATACCGTGGTTCTGCACCCCCAAAGGCCTGAGTATTTATCAGAACAGATTGCGCATAACGTACGTTGAATAAATTGTTTATGCCTAAATCGATTCCGAGAGTAAATGCTTCACTCAATTTTTGCTCATACTTCAATTTGGTGTTAAATACATTGAAGGAATCACTTGAGAGATTATTTGCATCTGTCAGCGGAATAGAGCTGACATATTGGTGGGTAGTATTCCAAAAGAAATTATCGAAAAACTGGATTTGCAACCCAGAATTCAATCGATGTTTCGGAACCCCTGTTAACGGATTTCCTGAGAAGTCGTCTTCACCATCTACGAAATCAACAAATGAATGGTCGTTGTAGGTATAATTGACAAATGGGGTAATCTTAAAACCGGGGTCAATAATCCATCTGTAATTCAGGGCCAATTCTATACCCCGATGTTTTGTTTTACCTGCATTCTTACCTATAAATTGGTCATCTCCAACACGTTCAGCAACCAGCAGATTTCTGACATCCATTTGATAAACTGCCAGTAGCATATTTAACTTTTTATCCAGCAAAAATAGTTGTGTACCCAGTTCATAGTTAATGCCGGTTTCCTGTGCGATGTCCGGGTTAATAACCCCATCAGGAGTAAGTGTTTCTTCCAGACTTGGGTTTGAGAACCCTCTGCTAACGTTGGCATACAATGTTTGTACTTCTGAAAAGCGATAGTTTGCAGTTAAACTGGGTAGGGCAATGGTTCTGAATTTTCGGTTTGCACTTCTATTTGCATCCCCTGTATTGAACAGATCACGAAAGTCGTACTGGGTGCTGTTAACATTAAGGCCAAACTGAAGCTGGAGTCTCTGCAATACTGAAATATTCAGGGTGCCAAAGGTGTTTACTTGTGTCCTGAATTCTTTATTCCTGGCAAACAGATCTCCTTGTAAACTTCCTTCCCCATTGTTATCCTGATACAGATTGGCATATTCGCTCCAGTTGTATTCGTCCTTGTATAACTCTGTCCCTAATGAATAGGTTGCACTCTTACCAAACATTCTGAAACTGCCCAAAAATCGGGAACGGAAACCAAATCCATTGGTAAATTCATCCAGTATCCCAAAAGGGCGTGCTTCATAATGGTCTAAATAGGTGTAAAAAACACTGGTAGAATTCTTAAAATTTGACGAAAATGTATGCTCGTAATTAGCTCCAACAAGAGTGTATTTATTATCCTCATACCCTTTAGATGCTGCCCATGTAAATGCGGCCTGAGTAGGATCTTCATTAAATGCTGTAATACCCAAGGAACTAGGGATCTGAGCTGTGTAGTCAATATAATTGACCAACAGGCTAATACTATTTTTTGGGTCTATGTGAAATGTGGTATTCAGCAGTAGTCCATCTCTCTGGAAACTGTTATTTTCCCGATAGCCGTTCGTGTTTAAATGATCATAGTTGAGGGCGACAGATAGTTCTTGATCTGCATGACTAAATGAAAGGTTATTTTTGAAAAGACCATAGGAGCCTAACGTTGTATTATTCGAAAGCGTACTGCTTGTTCCAAGAGCTTCTTTGGTGCTAAGTAAAAGTGCCCCGCCAAGATTAGTACCGAAAGCAGTTGCTTTTGGACCCTTCACTACTTCTACCTGACTCAGATTTTCCAGATCATAGGACTCAATAGAAGAAAAACCGCTTCCATCGGTTACCGGTATCTCATTGTAATACATGCGAAGTTTGTCTGTACCGAATAAGGTGCGGGCTCCAATGCCTCTGATGGTAATTCTGTTGGTATTCAAAGCACCCGATAGCACATATACCCCCGGAATCTGGTTAATGGCTGAAACGGCATCAATAGGGCTAAAGTTGTCAAAGATCTTATCTCCAATGATCTGCGAGGGCACTATACCGGTAGTTTGTTTTTCCCGTAATTCTTCGAGCAGAAGAACTTCTTTTAATACTGTAACGCTATCCTGAACAGGAGTTTGCTGAGATAATACCGGAAGGGTACTTATTAGGATTAAAAAGACGGCAATACAACCCTTCATGCATACATTATAAGTCAGTAAAAGTAAGGATTAATGAGGGAATCCGAATAAAAACAAATCTTTCATCCTCTTTCTCCTGTAACTAACATTCATTATTTTCGCAAAAAATTTTGATGGATGAAAATTGTCTCCTATAATGTAAATGGAATACGAGCTGCCATGAATAAAGGGTTTTTGGATTGGCTGCAAAGTGTAGATCCGGACGTGGTTTGTCTTCAGGAGATAAAAGCGATGAAAGATCAGTTAGAGGTTTCCCTGTTTGAAGAAGCGGGCTACAGGCACCACTATTGGTTTAGCGCCGAAAAAAAGGGATATAGTGGAGTGGCT
>Ga0316201_10001475_pt1 | contig 15898 bp, 12 predicted proteins | sample CS6wburrow_MG_FD_204516 | JGI IMG/M metagenome (GOLD analysis project Ga0316201, IMG submission 204516) | Coastal sediment microbial communities from Delaware Bay, Delaware, United States - CS-6 worm burrow | ecosystem: Environmental > Aquatic > Marine > Coastal > Sediment | place: USA... | reverse complement strand
TGAACAGGCCATCGAGTTTGCCAAACTCATCTGTGATCACGTCATTCAGGGTTTCACAGTCTTGCGGTGTGATTTTTTCGAGGTCCAGCGGGTAGATCGCTGGTTCGGTATAACCGGCCTGCATGATCTCATCGTACAGTAGTTCGAGCTTGGGTGTGGTTTTACCATGGATGATTACCGTGGCGCCCTGTCTGGCGCACTCGATTGCTGTTGCTTTGCCAATACCATCACTGGCGCCTGTGATAAGTATGACTTTATCGTTCATTTCGTCTGTAGATTGCATTATCTGGTAACACCCTTAAAATTGGCCGTCTATTTTACTTCCCCCAACCCCTGTAGGCTACATGCAGTTCACTAAAATAATCTGGCGGGATGGGCAGCCTCATAGCAGCCTGTTTGATGATATCTATTACTCTTCAGATGAAAATGAAGCTGTTTCTGGAGAGAGCGAATTCAAACACGTATTCTTCAAAAATAACGGCCTGCCGGAACGATGGCAGTCGCGAGATGATTTTGTTATTGCAGAACTCGGTTTTGGCAGTGGTTTAAACTGTGTTCTTACGATACGTGAATGGTTGAATCATTGTCAGGCCAGTAACAGCAGGAAAACACTGCATTACATCGCAATCGAAAAACACCCGTTATCACCCGATACAATCATCGAGTTGATGTCGCCTTATCCGGAGCTGAAACGCTATAGTGAGGAACTCGTCAAAGATTATCCGCCAGCAGTTGAAGCAACACATAGACGAAGCCTGTTTGATAACCGTGTGGTCATCCACTATAAATTTATGGATGTTCTGGATGCGCTTGATGATGAAGGGCTGAATGTGGATGCGTGGTACCTCGACGGTTTTTCACCTGCAAAAAATCCAGCGATGTGGTCAGAGGAATTATTTTCAAAGTTGACGAGTAATAGTCATGACGGCGCTACATGCAGTACTTATACTGCAGCCGGTTTCGTAAAACGTAACTTACAGAAAGCGGGATTTATAACTGAAAAAGTACCCGGGTTCGGTAAGAAGCGGGATATGCTCGTAGCCAGACTTCCCGTTGCAGGGGAGGAGAGTAAAGCAGCGTCGCCACTAAGCTATGATGACAAGCCATGGTTTCAACGTCCGGCCCCGTTCGATATCAAAAAAAATAGAACGGCGACCATCATAGGTGCAGGCATAGCAGGTCTGAGTCTTGCTTATAGCCTGGTGCAACGAGGCTGGTCGGTTACTGTTATCGACAAGCATGCAGGTGTTGCTAAAGGTGCATCTTCAAATCCTGCGCCCATCATTTATCCGCGTTTATCCGCGAATAATGATATTGATATGAAGTTTTATACATCTGCTTATTGTCATGTGCTTTATCTCCTGGAAAAACTGCAGGCAGCGGGCGATCGGCAATTTTGGTTCGCAGGTGGGCTGCTGCAGCAGTTTGATGAAACCCGATTTAATAAGATAGCAGACAGGTATGAATTCAATGAAGACTATATCTCAAAACTGGATGGCACGTCACAGGGTGAGGTGACAATTGATTATGTTTCGGCGGGTGTGGTATTGCCCGCCATCTTATGTGAGCTGCTCGTGGAAACATGTGCCGATAAGCTGGAGCTTATCGAAGCAGACATCGATGAGATCAGGTTCCATGACGACAGCTGGTATTGCTTTAGCCGTTCTCGGCCGATTCAAGATGATGATGTTCTGATAGTAGCTAACGGCACAGAAATAAATGAGCTCGGCTTGCGACAAAAGTTTCCAGTCGAGGTGGTGCGTGGCCAGGTGGCAGTGTTAAATGCGAATCAAGCATCGTCACAAATCAAGAAGACGCGAAACGCTGATGTTCATATCACACCAGCTATAGATGGCAAGCATTACCTCGGTGCAACATACGACAGGGATAGCGAGATGACCACCGCGTCACAGGAAGACAACAGGGCACTGATCGCGTCATTGAATACTATATACCCGGATATGTTTAATGAGGATGACTGCAGCGGTGCATGGGTCGGATTTCGTACGATATCAAAAGACAGGATGCCGATAGTCGGTGCTGCTCCTGATGTTGATTTTTATGAAGCAGAATATGCAGACATCAGGCATGGCAGTAAAACCAGGGTGTATGATGGAGCCGCTTATCTTAAGGGACTCTACATCTCGGCAGCACATGGCTCGCGAGGTTTTACCAGCAGTTTTCTCTGTGCTGAAATAATTGCATCGTTGATCGATGGTTCTGTGATGCCTGTCGCTAAAGAAGTTCAGGACTCGCTCAGTCCATCAAGGTTTATTGTGAATGACCTTAAGAGAAGGTGATTTTTTAACTTTGCTGAAGCTTAGAATTTCTTTAATCGGTTTAGGTTGTTCAATACCATAGCCCTGACCATAATCGACTTTTATGTCTCGCAGTTTTTTTATAATCTGCTCGTTTTCTACGTATTCGGCTATCGTCTTGATACCCAGGATATGCCCGACTTCATTGATCGCGGCTACCATGGCATGATCGATATTATTATTGACTATGTCAGATACGAAGCTGCCATCAATCTTGAGGTAGTCGACGGGCAGGTTCTTGAGGTACTGGAACGAGGACAGGCCGCTGCCGAAATCATCCAGTGCGAACCTGAATCCAGTGGCTTTGAGTTTTTTGATCAGTTTCTTTGTCTTGTTAAGATTCTTGATTGCTGTAGTCTCAGTGATCTCGAAACAGATAAGTTTCCTGTCGATCTCGTACCGGTTTGCAATATCATTTATATATTCGACGATACCATTATCATCTACAGTGTTAGCTGAAAGGTTGATAGAGTAGTGGGTGATATTTTCGTCTTTATCAGAATACTTGTGTATGAAAGAAAATGTCTCCATGATGATCTTTCTGTCGATCAGGTGCATCATGTTGTATCGCTCGGCAGCAGGGATAAATGCGCTCGGTGCGATGAGCTGGTTATCTTCATTGAGCAGACGAACCAGAATTTCCACATATCTCGGTTGTGAGTCTTTATTGTTGAAGGCGATTATCGGCTGAGCGAACAACTGCAGGCGATCGTTGTCTATTGCTTCTGTGATACGAGTTGTCCAGTATGATTCTTCCTGGCGCCGCATGAGTTCACTGTCTTCTTCTTCATAGATATATATCTGGCTCTTTCCCTGGTCTTTGGCTGTGTAACATGCCAGGTCTGCTTTCCTTATTGCATCTGCAGCGTCCTGTGAATTCTTGCTGAGCGGGTTGATGCCTATGTTTACACCCAGGCTGTAGTCACATCCTTCCCAGCTGAACTTCATCTCGGATATGGCCTGTGATATCTTGTTTGCTATCTTTAATGCACTGTCCTGTGAACAGTTCTTAAGTATTAGACCGAACTCATCACCACCGAGCCTGCTCAGTACATCTTCGTTTCTTATGAATGATTCGATCAATGTCGTGACCTGGATGAGACACTGATCACCGGCGTTATGACCTGCAGTATCATTGATCAGCTTGAACCTGCTTAGGTCTAAATAACAGAGTATATGTTGATTATCGTTGTTTTTAGCGTCGTAGACATGGTCGGATAACTCGATATCAAAAGCATCTCTGTTAAGCAGGTTTGTCAGCGGATCATGTGCGACCTGATGCTTGATAGTGTTTTCCAGCTGGCGTCGTTGAGTTTCATCATGAAATACGATGACGACACCCTCCGCTTTACCGGAAGTTTTCAGGATAGGAGATATCGAACTTTCGATGTCCTTGCTATTTCCGTTCCTGCTGATGAGGCTGAGTATGCTCTTGTTGATGGTGATGCCATCGTACAGGCAGGATTTGACGACATCATGTATCGGTTCACCGGTATCAAGGTCTTCGATCCTGAATACTTCCTGTACTGCCTTGTTCTTGGCTTCGTCGAGTGTCCATGCGGTAAGTGATTCCGCGACATGGTTCATGTATTCTATCTCGCCATTCACGTTGGTTGTGATGACGGCATCACCTATCGAGTGCAAGGTTACTTCGGCACGCTCACGCTCTGACCTCATGCCACTGACGAGTTGCATGTTGATAATGGCCATCTGAACGCTCTGGCTGAACTGTGTGATCAATTGTTCGTCGATCTCATCGAATTCATCATGAGCGCGGAATACCGCGATAGCACCGTAAGGTTTTTCTTTTAAGGTGACCGGTGTCAGTAATGCGGATTTGATATTAAGTTGCCTGTATAGTTCTTTCTGTGCACGGCTATCTGAAGTAACATCATTGATGAGCAGATTTTTATTATTCAATATGGTCCATGCGCAATGACCGCCGTCAGAAATATCTAGCGTGGCGTCTTCGATTATTTCAGACTGTGAGCCGCATGCTGCAAGGAAATGGTAACTTTCTCCATTATTGCTGATGACTGGAAAAACTGCTAATTGAGACCCTGTAATCTCCAGTGCTGCCTGACATATGTTTTTGAAGAATGCGTCGCTGTCGTAACCTTCGGTGATCAGTCTGGCGATCCAGTCATCGATGAGCCTCAGTCCCTGCTGGTATCGTTTCTCATTGCTGAGCTCTATCTGGCGTTCCAGTTCTATGATGGCACGTGATGTCGCGATAGTTAATATATTCTCGGCAAGTGTTGTATCACTGATAGGTGAGCTACTTGCGATGGCTATCATGCCGATGACATTTTCGTTGTTGTCTTTAAGGCTTATCCCGATGTAGCTTGCAGCGTCTTTTAAAAGTGCATCACTGCAGTCGGGGAAATAGTTCGAGAAATCCCGGTTATGTACCAGGCGTCCATTCTTGATGACGTCCTCACAAGGTGTATCATTAATAGCATAGGTGATGTTTCTACTAAATATGCCGTGATCGAGCATGCCGATTACCTCGGCGTTCATAGTAGCCTGGTTGACTTTGGTCAGGTATGCATATTCGACATCCAGGGCTGTACACAGCGCATTCAACAGGAATAATATCCGGTCTTCATCGTTATTGTTATTGCTGTTCTTATCGATAGATACCAGCTGGTAAAGTGCTTTTTCAGTTCTTGTCCTGTGTTCGATCTCCCGGTTTAACCTGTCATTACTCTTCGATAGTGCGGCCTCGTTTTTTCGTAGTGAAATGAAAATATATAAGATATAAAAGATGAGGTATATGGTGCAGATGAACAACAATATATTGAATGTCTGAGCATTGTTGTTCTGTTTGTTCCTTAACTTGCTGACCGTGTTTTTCAGGTTGATTATCTGGTTCTCGATGTTCAATGAGTTGAACTGCGCCAGGATGTCATCGATTTCAGGTAGTCGCTCGATGATCATCAAGCTGTGGTTGATCAATGCCTTGGTGTCGGTATCCGGGTCCAGGTTCAAGACATCGATTAACGGATATATTTTGTTAGCGATATTGCTCTCGGGATTCTCGTTGAATTCCAGCAGCAATGTGATGAGTTCGGCTGTGATGCGCAACTGTTCTTTGGATACAGTTTTTGGCTTTCTGGAGTAAAGGTCAGTACTCAACTTGTATATATAGAATAATGAGTTCTGTAAGATAGAATGATGTGTCTTGAAGTCTTCCACCAGCGCTGACTGTTGAGTCAGGGTTTTCTCGATACCAGCGACTGTTTCGATGCCGATCTCTTCCTCTGCGACACTGCTGTTGCTGAGATTGTGGATGTTTTGGTCAAGCTCGTCCAGGGTATGGTTGAGCGTGTCATACTGCCTGATCTGGTTGCTCCTGTATCGCAACAGATCGCGATGCAACTGCACCTGAAGGTCCTGTAACTCTTCGAGAGTTGAAAGTGTCTCATTGAGTGGCAATTCACTGAAGATACTCTTGTAGAAAAAGAAGCTGATCACAGAGAGCAGTAAGGCGATACCGATCCAGTAATTAATGTTTCCTTTTATCATGATGGATCGTCCAGTGGAATGTTTTTATATTCACCGGTCAGGGTTTTAAGGAAAGCTTTGATCGATAGAGTCTGCTCTGTGGTCAAGGTTCTTCCCAGTTGCGTCCTGCCCATGATGATGATGGCCTCTTCCAGCGTCTCTGCGCTGCCATCATGCAGGTAGGGTGCCGTTACGGCAATATTTCTAAGAGATGGTACCTTGAATACAAAAGCATCCATCTGGCGATTGGTCAAGTTCATCCTGCCATAATCCGTCTTTTTTATCTCACCTCTCTCGGCGATATAATTATAAAAGACACCGAACTTCTGGTACAGGTTGCCACCGACGTTAACCCCCTGATGACATGAGATGCAGCCTAATGCTTTGAAGGCCTCGTAACCCTCGATTTCTTCAGCAGTCAGCGCATCATTTTCATTTCTAAGGAATCTGTCAAATCGTGAATTTGGTGTGATCAATGTTTTTTCAAATTCGACGAGGACATCGATGATGTTTTCCCTGGTGATGCCATCCAGATATATCTCGAGGAAATCATTTTTGAGTTCATGATCTTGAGACAGCGTGGCAACGATGTCGTCCCAGCTATTCTTGAATACATTATTATTTGTTACGGCGAGATCTATCTGCTGCCCGAGGGTTTTGACTGATCCATCCCAGTTCTGACGAAAGTTGAATTTAACATTAAAGATGGTTGGTGTATTTATCATGTGCTGGCTGGCAATATTATCATCACCACCGGTATCAAGCTGGTGACAGCTGGAACAGGCAAGTTCGCTGTTACTCGATAAACGCAGGTCGAAGAACAGCCTCTCGCCAAGATCGGCTTTTTTGGAATCTACCTCGCTCACCAGGGGGATGGGAGATATCGGTTCCTGGCGAATATTTTTATCGATTTCTGCATAGGCAGCCGCTGACTGCAACGAGCAGAGTAGTATCAGTGCCAGAAATAGATTATGTGATGAAATGATCGTTGATTTGTTGTGAGGTGATAACATTCCGGTTTAAATCGCTGTAAAATCCCTGAATCATTAAGTATAAAACAACCACCCTTAATTCTAGCTAAATTATGAGAAAAAGCATGTTAAAAACACTGCTAAAAAGTCTATTTTTGCTGCTATTTTCTTTTTCTGGAGCGAGTCCAGTAAATTCTGCCTGTGAAGATGAAGCAAAACCAGAGGTCAACTGGGCTAACTGCGACCTTTCCGGTAAAGACTTTAAAAACAGTGACTTAACAAATGCTGTCCTGAGTAGAGCAATCTTTGATAATGCCGACTTCAGTGGCGCGGTACTGGAAAATGCTGACTTGAATTTTGCCAGCCTGAAGAACGCAACGTTCGATGGCGCCAGGATGTCTAACAGCAAGCTGGTTTCGGTGAAAGCGCAGGGAGCAAGTTTTAAAAATGCGGTATTAGACAGGAGCCGCCTGAGCCGTGCGCAGCTAAAAAATGCCGATTTCACCGGGGCCAGGGCTAACAGTGTCAATTTTTACGATGCAGATCTCGAGTCTGCCATTTTTATCGACGCCAGACTGGTAAAAGCTAATCTCGAGCGCAGTAATCTGAGCCGGGCAAATTTCAACGCTTCGATCCTGACAGAGTCGGTGATAAGTTCATCGAAAATACATGACACGACTTTCATCAAGTCGAATCTGACGAAAGCTGTATTCGATGAGGCGGACTGTCGGGGGGCTGATTTTACCGAGGCCGATCTCACCAAGGCATCTTTCAGGGAAGCGGAAATTGAAGAGTCTGTCTTCCGCGATGCTATTTTGAAAGATACCACCTGGTCGGACTATAAACGATGCCGTGCCAGCTCAATCGGGATATGTGAATGAGTTCTTATATTATCGACGTAACAAGTGAAAATTTTAGTGATGCGGTGCTTGCTAACTCGCATAAAGGTCCGGTTATGGTGAATTACTGGGCAGAGAATGCTGGCCCCTGTCTGCGCCTCTGGCCGGTCCTGGAAAAACTTGCTAACGATTATAATGGCCAGTTCCTGCTAGTTAATATTGATACCAATAAGGAAAAACGTCTGGCGCAGGATTATGGCGTCAACAGCGTGCCAACGGTTAAGCTGTTTATCAACGGTGAAGTGATCGATCAGATACATGGTTACGATTCACCAGATAGCTTCAAAAAAATGCTGGATAAATACCTTGCCCGTGAATCAGACAAAGCGTTGGCTGCGGCTGTCGCTGAGTATCAGAATGGCAACAAAGAGAGCGCGTTCGAACAGCTGGGTAAACTGGTCTTCATCGATCCGGAAAATCACCGGATCCTGCTCACACTGGCAAAACTGTTGATGAAGGAACAGGCGTACGACCAGGCATATGCATTACTCGCAAAAACGCCATTAAAAAATGAGAATGAGGAAGCGGTCGTATTGATGACCAACGCGTTGTTCCTGTTAACAGTACAGCAGGCAGCCGATCTGGACGAGCTTGAAAAACAGCTTGAAGAAAATCCTGATGATAAAGACATACTGTTCAATATTTGCAGCCAGCGAATGATGCAGAGCAATTACACTGAGGCAATGGACATGTTGCTAAAGATAATAAAGCTGGATTACACCTGGCGTGATGGCATCGCCAGTCTGTGTTTACGAGGCCTGTTTATCATGCTGGGTAAAGATAACCCGATCGTCATAGAATACCGTCAGAAATTAATCGACCAACAGGCACATTAGAAGATATGAACCCACTGGAATTTTTAGCCGTTATGGCAGAGACTGCGAACAATCTTGATTTTGACGCACATATGAACCTGATATCAAAGGACGTAAGTGTCTATGGGGTGCCTGGTTTCGAAGTCATCACCTATGATGACTGGTACAACCAGTGCCAGCATGAGTTTGAGAACAAGATGTTAAAAAAGGTCAGTTACGAAGGCATGAATATCCTGGCTGAGACAGCGGACAGGATCATGTTTAAATCACTGGAGACCGTGGAAGGTAGCGATGGCACTGTTAATACCAGTGGTATCGAATTCATCATCCAGAAAGAAGATGATGGACAGTGGCGCGTCGGGCAGGAGCGTATCCTGCCGGATGATGAACTCGAGAGTGACAAACGCCGTGGTGCCCTGTAGATCGGACATCTCTTCTTACTTGCAGTGGCAATAGGGCTGCACGCTCAGTCCTGAAAGCTGACGACCTGGCGTTTGACTTCATAGATAAGTTCATTCGGGTCATGCTTGCTGGTGTATAACTTAGGAAAAGACCAGCAGCCTTCATGGGATTTGCCGGCCTTGATGACAGTATCTGTCGAATACGTATTTGATAACAGTTGGGCGATATTGTCACCGTTCTCATTCACCATGAGCAAATTCTAATAAATGAAATCATCATTTGCCAGCCACACATGTCGTCCCAGCGGCTTGCTCGAATGACTGTCAGTAATGTGGTGGTGGCGTTTCTTCACTCTCGTGGGCAACCTGCGATGGTTGTGAAGCTTTAATCTTCTTCTCCAGGTTCGAGACCTTTAGCTGCAGCATATCTATCTCAGCATGCTGTTCGATGATGGTCTCATTCAACACTTCGATGGTGTCTTCGAGATGAGTTAAACGTATCTCCAGTTCTGTGACCCGGTTTTCCATTGCTCTATTCCGCCGAGCTGTTCTTGATATTGGTGGTCAGCCTGGTGGCACCTGCAACCGCTACCGGCATAGCAAAGAAATTGACCACGGGGATACTGGTCAGCACGAAAACAGCGCTACCCAGTCCGAGCGCACGCATCCTGTTGGTACGGTTATATGATTTGATATCTTCGAAGAACAGGCCGTGGTTTGCTAGCGGATAATCGTTGTATTCCAGGGCAAAAAACCATACTGCGAAAAGTATCCAGAGAAAAGGCGAGACAACATTTACCCCGGGAATGATAGTGATGATGATCAACGGTATGAACCACTTTATGGCATACAGGATCTTCTGGATTTCTGATTTAAAGGTACGCAGCATCAGCTTGATGAACTGGTCGGAATTTATATCCTGTGGTCTCTGTCCGGTGAGCATCGCTTCGACCTTTGCTGACAGCAGGCTGTTGAATGGAGCGGCGATCAGGTTGGCCAGTACGGTAAAGGTATAGAACACGATAAGAAACATAGCGATAGCGAATAATGGCCAGATCAGCCATTCCAGCCAGTTCAACCAGGTAGGTAGCAGTTGCTCCAGCCAGATATCGATTTGATCGCTCAATAACTTCGCCGCCAGTGTGAACAGTGCGAAGTTGATGAAGAAAGGGATGAGTACAAAGCGTTTTATTCCAGGTCTGAACAGTAATCCAAATCCGCTGATACAGTCAAAAAAGCCTTTGATAAATGAGATCATGATGAAAGATGCTTATAGGTTGTATGTTGTAAGTTACAGGTATTTAAGTTATTTGTTTTAAGTTATAGGTTTTTAAAAATAAAAGTATATTCACTTGTAACCTACAACTCATTAACTATAAAAAAATCCCTGTTTTGCGAGTAAAGCACTGCCATAACAGGCTTCGCTATTATCAGCAGACAGTATTTTAGTACCGGTGGTTCGCTCCCGGATTATTTTCCATGCCTGGTTCTTGCTGCCACCGCCTGCGGTAAAGATTCTTTTTACAGGCGTCGCACCGAGTGCGACCAGTTTGTCGTAACCATCGGCTTCGATCTTTGCGATACCTTCGAGCAGACCCTGAAAAAAAACGATATCAGAGTCGGGGCGGGGGCTGATTTTACATTGTTTGTGGCTGTCATTCACTGGAAAGCGCTCTCCGATATCGGGCAGTGGATAATAATCTAACCCGGTCAGCTGTTCAGGATCGAGCTGTGGCGTCATCTCATCGAGCCGTGCCTGTGTGAAATGCTGTAACAGAACCGAGCCTCCTGAATTTGACGCACCGCCGACCAGCCAGTGATTATTTAGCCGGTGGCTGTATATACCGTACCTCGCATTGAATATCGGTTTATCCGAAAACAGCTTGACTACCAGTGTGCTACCCAGTGAGGTTACCGCATCACCGATCAGACTGGCACCTGTCGCCAGAACTGCCGCATTACTGTCCGTGGTGCCGGCAACGACGATACAGTTTTCTGCTAGTCGATATCTATCCACCAGGTCTGGTAATACCTGACCGACAGGAAAACCGGGGCTGACGACATCAGGCAGCATCGCTTCTGCTATCACAGCATTTTCATTATTCTTTATCAGCCACTCAGGCCAGGTCTGGCTGATGCTGTCATAACCCAGCTTCAGGCAGTTGTTCTCATCGCTGATACCGAAGTTACCCGTGAGCGAGGCGGAGAGCCAGTCAGCCTGGTGGCAGAGCCGTTCTGTTTCCGGGTATGCTTGTACAAGATAGAGCGCTTTTGCCAGTGACGAACTGGCGCCGTGAACAGCACTTTCAGCCGGAGCAAAGCGGCTGATAATCTCTGCCTGCTTTTGACAGCGCTGGTCGTTATACATGACTGCGGGAGACAGCGCGGTGCCGTCTTTGCTGCAGGCTAATAGCGTGCTGGAGGTGCCATCGATCGAAATGGCATTAATACGATGGTTCTTTTGCAGTCGTTGTAACTTCTCGCTAACCCCACAAAGCAGCTCATCTAATAGTTGCAGCCAGACGTTCGGATCCTGTTCACTTTTAGCGCTATACAGACCGTTATCCTGGCCGTTAGCAGCAGGCCTGTTTTGAAAATCTATGTGATGGCAGGCGAGCTGGCTGCTGTCTTTATCGATGCAGCTTGCCCGTATTCCTGAGGTACCGATATCGATACCGAGAAAGAGCGGGTTGTCCACCATCCCAGTACTGGTTTTATCTAGGGTAGAGAAACGACAGCTGGTGCGGTCCAGTCAGGGTTTTTATGTTCAACAACCACTGTCGTGTAAACACCGCCTCGAACATTAAATTCGGCAGTCAGGCGCATGAAACGTGGGTTACAGGCTTTCACCAGGTCAGACAGTATCTCGTTGCTGACGGCTTCATGGAAAGCGCCCTCGTCTCGAAATGACCAGATATAGAGTTTTAATGACTTTAATTCGATGCAGCTCTGTTCCGGGACGTACTCAAGGTCCAGTGTCGCAAAATCAGGCTGACCTGTCTTCGGGCACAGGCAGGTGAACTCAGGTAGATGAATACGGATGGTGTAATCACGTTCCGGCGTTGGATTATCAAATATTTCGAGTTCTTTCGAAGGCTTGGTTGACATGGCTGCTCTCGTCATCAATGCTAAAAAATCAAAGCGGTATTATACAGAAAAAAACCTGATGATTTATATTAATAATAACTAATATTACGGTTGATTAATATTACTCTGGTAATGAATTCAGCAGCTTATACCTGCTATTTCGACAGACAGTAAATGTTAAGAAAATTAACTAAAAAGATGCTCAATTGACTCTTAAAAAGCGCTGCCAGTCATGTAAACTACGCCGATAATGATTTCAAGAATAGCAATCGATCTCACAACCGAATACCTGAAAAGAATACAATTATAATGCGTTTAAGCAAGATTAAGCTCGCTGGTTTTAAGTCCTTCGTCGATCCAACTACCATCAATTTCCCCAGCAACCTGACCGGTATCGTTGGCCCCAATGGTTGTGGTAAGTCTAATACCATCGATGCAGTGCGCTGGGTGATGGGTGAGTCATCAGCCAAGCACCTGCGCGGTGCATCGATGGATGATGTTATCTTCAACGGTTCATCAGCCAGAAAACCGGTCGATATGGCCTCGGTCGAGCTGACCTTTGATAACAGCGAAGGGAAACTGGGCGGTCAATACGCAAACTACGCTGAGATCTCGGTCAAACGCCAGGTGACGCGTGACGGCGCCTCGAAATACAGTTTGAACGGTACCCGTTGCCGCCGCCGCGACGTTGCCGACCTTTTCCTGGGTACCGGCCTGGGGCCAAGAAGTTACGCCATTATCGAACAGGGTATGATTTCCCGGCTGATCGAAGCGAAACCGGAAGAGTTACGTAATTTCCTCGAAGAAGCAGCAGGTATCTCAAAGTATAAAGAGCGTCGCCGTGAAACGGAAACACGAATCAGGCATACCCGTGAAAACCTGGAAAGGCTGTCGGACCTGCGTGAAGAGATCGAAAAACAGCTGGCACGGCTGCAGCGCCAGAGCCGTAGCGCGGAACGTTATAAAGAGTTAAAGCAGGACGAGCGTGAGCTCAAAGCCGAGCACCTGACATTGCACTGGCGTGAATTAAAGTCAGAGCTGGATGAACGGGACAAACAGATACAGAGCACCGAAACGTCGCTGGAAGGCGTGGTCGCCGAACAACGCTCGACCGAGTCGGAAATCGAGTCAAACCGTCAGCAGGCTGAAGAGTCGAATGAAGTGCTGAACAACGTGCAGGCAGAATATTATCGTCTGGGCGCTGAGATCTCGGCAAAAGAACAGAATATCAAGCATCAGCAGGATCTCCTGCAACGCCAGCAGACGGACCTGGAGCAGGTCGAGACCGCACTGGCCGATGCGACACAGGCCATTCAGTCTGATAAAAAAGACATCGAAGATCTGCAGAGAAACCTGACAGATGAAGAGCCGCAGTTGCATGTCCTGAAAGCACAGGAAGATGAGAGTGCCTCAGCGTTTCAACAATCCGAGCAGGCGATGCAGGCCTGGCAGCAGCAGTGGGATGAGATCAATCAGCGTTATTCGGCTGAGAGCCAGAAAGCTCAGATCGAACGCTCACGGATGGAGCAGCTGGAGCGCAATGTCGAGCAGTTAAAACAGCGCCAGCAAAAAATCGAGGTCGAGAAACAGGCGTTACGCGGCGAGAACCTGGAAGAGCAGATCTCGGATCTGAATATCCTGCTGAAAAAATCTGGCGAAGAAAAAGATAGCAACGAACAGCAGCTGAGTGATGCGATCACTCAGATACGGGAAACGCGTGAAAAGATCTCAGCTGTTGAGCAGCAGTCTGCAGAAGTGCGTCGTCATATCCATCAATATCAGGGTAGCCTGTCATCCATGGAAGCACTGCAGGAAGCCGCACTCGGTAAAACCGATAAGGCCGCGCAACAATGGCTGGAAAAGAGTGGTATCAATAAAAACGCACGCTTCGCAGAACAGCTGGAAGTCAGAGATGGCTGGGAACTGGCGGTAGAAACAGTGCTCGGTGACACGCTTGAAGCGGTCTGTGTGGATGACATCGAGCAATTTTCATCTGCGCTTAACTCACTGGAAAAGAGTAATATTTCGCTGATCGAAACCGGCAGATCCAGCACTACTGCTGAACCGGGCATCGGCATGCTGCTGGAGCAGGTTTCATCAACGCTCGAGTTAAGCCCGTTCATCGATGGTATTCGTTGTACCGAGACACTGGATGAAGCTTTAAAGCTTCGCCACTCTCTTGCACGTGGTGAGAGTATTATCACCAAAGACGGTATCTGGCTCGGCGCAAACTGGTTGCGTATCAGTCGCGATAATGATGCCAGCACAGGTGTTCTGGCACGTGAGAACAGCATACGCGAGCTACAGCAGCAACTGGCGGAGATGGAAGCTAAAGCGACAAAGATCAATGAAGAACTAACCGCGCTGCGCGCTAACCTGCAGGACAGGGAACAGCAGCGTGAAGAGATGCAGACAGTATTAAACAGTATTCATTCACGATTGAACGAGATCAGGGCCCAGATAACAGCTCGTGAGTCACGCCACGAACATATAACCAGCCGTGGTAAAGACCTTGATGTCGAGCTGGAAGATATACAGAACCTGATCAACAGTGCTGAAGCGGATATCGATTCTGCTACCAGGAAGCGCAATCAAGCGCTGGAAAATGCTGAGAAGATGGAAGCTGACAGGCGAGTATTACAGGCGCAGCGCGAACAGCTACAACAGGAACTCCAGCAGCATCGCTCCAGCCTGCAGCAGCATCAGGAACAGTCGCACCAGCTGGCGATACGTGTCGAAGGGCTGAAGACCCGCCTGAGTGGGCTGCAGCATAACATCCAGCGTATGGAGCAGGCACAGACCGCCCAGCTACAACGTAAGATGGAGCTCGAGGTTTTATTATCGCAGTCAAACGAACCTACCGAGCAGTTAGAAGCGGAGCTCAAAGTGTTGCTCGATCAGCGCCTGAGCACAGAACAGGCGTTGACCGAAGCACGACGCAAAGTCGAAAGCATCAATCATACCCTGCGCACCCTGGAACAGCATCGCAGCGAGTTTGAACAGAGGTCCCAGTCTGTTCGTAGCAAACTGGAAAAATTACGTCTCGATAGCCAGGAGACCCGGGTTCGCACTACGACCACGCTGGAACAGCTTGAGCAGACCGGTTTCGAACTTGAAGCAGTGCTCGAGACATTGAAGCAGTTAGAGACAGAAGATAAGCCGGCATCCAGCAAACAGTGGGAGACCAGACTTGCTGAGGTGGCACAGAAGATCTCGCGTCTCGGGCCGATAAACCTGGCTGCCATCGACGAATATAAAGAGCAGTTACAGCGTAAAGAGTACCTCGATGAACAGGATCGAGACGTTACTGCGGCACTGGAGATTTTAGAGCAGGCTATCGCCAAGATCGATAAAGAAACACGTACCCGTTTCAAGGATACCTACGATCATGTGAATTCGCGTATCAAGGAGATGTTCCCGCGGCTGTTCGGTGGCGGAACCGCATATCTTGAGATGACCGGAGATGACCTGCTGAGTACCGGTGTGGCGATCATGGCAAGACCGCCGGGTAAACGTATCTCAAATATCCACCTGATGTCAGGTGGTGAGAAAGCACTGACTGCGGTCGCCCTGGTATTTGCTATATTTGAGCTTAACCCGGCACCATTCTGTATGCTCGATGAGGTCGATGCACCACTCGATGAAGCCAATGTCGGCCGATTCTGTCAGCTGGTCAAAGAGATGTCTTCGCGGGTGCAGTTCATCTTCATCACACATAATAAGACCACCATGGAGATATCCGAGCATCTCAGTGGTGTCACCATGCGTGAATCAGGCGTCTCTCGCCTGGTCTCTGTTGATGTCGCCGAAGCTGCAACGATGGCGGGTGTAGGAGCTTAAGCAGGTGGAATCATTACGCTGGATATTGCTAGCTGCAGGCGCTGTCTTCGTAATAGTGAT
>Ga0316201_10001474_pt1 | contig 15899 bp, 15 predicted proteins | sample CS6wburrow_MG_FD_204516 | JGI IMG/M metagenome (GOLD analysis project Ga0316201, IMG submission 204516) | Coastal sediment microbial communities from Delaware Bay, Delaware, United States - CS-6 worm burrow | ecosystem: Environmental > Aquatic > Marine > Coastal > Sediment | place: USA... | reverse complement strand
ATCCGCCACGATTCCTGACACCAAACGCAAGAATGCAACAGACAGACGACATACGCATCCAGGCAATCCACGAAGTGGAACCGCCTGCCGTGCTGCATGAACGCCACCCGCTCACGGAGAAGGCGGCGCAGACGGTTTTCGAGACGCGCGAGGCCATTCATCGCATCCTCACCCGACAGGACGACCGGCTACTGGTCGTGGTCGGCCCCTGCTCCGTGCACGATGCGGAAGCCGCGATCGACTACGCGCAAAAGCTGATACCGGTGCGCGATCGCCTGAAGGACGAACTGTTGATGGTTATGCGCGTCTATTTCGAGAAACCGCGCACCACGGTTGGCTGGAAAGGCATGATCAACGATCCGGACCTCGATGAGAGTTACCAGATCAACAAGGGGCTCAACCTGGCACGCGAACTGCTGCTCAAGATCAACGACATGGGGCTGCCTGCCGGCACCGAGTTTCTCGATCTGATAAGCCCGCAGTACGTCGCGGACCTGATCAGCTGGGGTGCGATCGGGGCACGGACGACCGAGAGCCAGGGCCATCGTGAGCTGGCCTCCGGGCTGTCGTGTCCGGTCGGATTCAAGAACGGAACCGACGGCACCATGACTATCGCGGTGGATGCCATGCGCGCGGCAGAGCGGCCCCACGTCTTCCTGTCTCTCACCAAAGCAGGGCGCTCGGCGATATTCAATACCCGGGGAAATCCCGACACGCACGTGATCCTGCGCGGCGGCAAGCGGCCTAACTACGACACGGAATCGGTCGCCGAGGCGGTAGAACAAATGAAGCAAGCGGGGCTCACGCCAAACCTGATGATCGATTTCAGCCATGCCAACAGCCGAAAGCAGCACGACAAGCAGGTCGAGGTCGGCGAGGACGTGGCGCGCCAAATCCGTCGCGGCAACCGCAATATCATTGGCGTGATGATCGAAAGCCATCTTATCGCCGGCCGCCAAGACCTGAATGGCAACGGTGATGGGCTGATCTACGGGCAGAGCATCACCGACGCCTGCCTGGGCTGGCAGGAGAGCACACCTTTACTGGACAAGCTCGCCGCCTCAGTCCGGCGACGCCGTGAGGTCGGGCTCTAGGCGGTCGATTCAGAAATCGTCGAAACCGGCCTTGCGAAACCACTCCCTGGCCTTGTCCTCGTTGCGCTCCACCCCATTGCCCTCGCGGTACATCATGCCGATCGTGGTCATCGCCCCCTGCAGCCCCTGTTCCGCGGCCTTGGCGAACCACTGCAGGGCCTTTTCGCTATCCTGCTCGACACACTCGCCCTGCATGTACATGAACCCCAGCCCGTGCTGCGCGAGCCCCATTCCCGCTTCGGCTGCGGCTTTCATATAGCGCAGAGCCAATGGCTGGTTCTCAACCATGCCGAGCCCATTTTGCGCCATGATCGCCATGCGGTACTGGGCCTCAGGATCACCCTGTTCCGCGCGCGGCGCCAAAAGGCGTGTCGCCGTCGAGAATTGCTTGGATTCGAAGGCGGCGATGCCGCTGCTCAAGTCCATGTCCAGACCGTCATCCTGGTTCATCGGTTTTCCTGCTCCTTATCGTTGCACGCCCGAAGGCCGGTAGTCGCCCGGGCGGATCGCCACCCGGCAGTGGACAGCGGCACAAGACCGGTCCTCGCTGTCGAAAAAGGCATACTCGAACATCGGCGTCGCACGCCCGCGGATGAGCAGCTGCTCGCGGATCGCCAGTTCCTGTTCGACCCCAAGCGCAAAGCGGAGCTCGAGGTCCGAACGCCCTTCATGGCGGAAATCCAGTCGCAGCTCGCGCGTCCAGACCCGGTAACCCGGAAAAGCCCGGCTGCACGCCAGGGCTGCGATCGGGTCGGCCAGGCAGGCCATGGCGCCACCGAACATCCCACCGCCCGGATTCCGGTTGGGCCGCAAGGGCAACAGCAGTCGCACCTCGCGCCAGTCCTCGCCGAGTTCGATCACCCTGACGCGCATCGTCCGAAACGGTGGGTACCATTCCAGTCGCAGTGCCGGTGACAGCCGGCGGCGCAGCATTTCCGGGATCGGCATGTTATTTCACCACCGACGCGAAGCGAGCAAACGTCGCAATACGGCGGGGAATTCCGCCAGAAATCATGCGACCTCAGCGCAAGGCAAGCAAGGTAAACTATCGAGCTGGAAATCTAACATGCCTAACGATCATGCAGACAGCGCTCGCCGACTTCATCCGAGACACGCCCGAGGGCCGCGAGGCCGACCAGATCCTTCGGGCCTGCGTGCATTGTGGATTCTGTACCGCCACCTGCCCCACCTACCAGCTCCTCGGTGACGAGTTGGACGGGCCGCGAGGCCGGATCTACCAGATCAAGCAGGTGCTGGAAGGCGATCCCGCCAACGCGACCGTGCGCGAGCATCTCGATCGCTGCCTCATCTGTCGCGCTTGCGAGACGACCTGCCCCTCCGGCGTCAATTACCACCGCCTGCTCGACATCGGGCGCGAAGTGGTGGAGCGACAGGTCCCGCGGTCGCTCGGCCAGCGGCTGGTACGGCGTGCGTTGATCGAGGTGCTTGCGTATCGGGGACGTTTCAATTCGCTGTTGCGTGTCGGACAGGCCGTGCGGCCATTGATGCCGAAGGCGATGCGCCGCAACATTCCTGCGCCCAAGGACGTGCAGCATGGCGTCCCGGCGGCAGCCGCGAAGCGCCGCGTGTTGCTGCTCGAGGGCTGCGTTCAGCCCGGACTGGCCCCCGAGATCAACGCGGCGCTGGAGCGAATCCTGCAGCACCTCGGCATCAGCGTGCAGCGTTGCGCTGAGGCCGGTTGCTGTGGCGCCCTACCGCACCACTTGAGTGACACGGAACGGGCGTGCGAGATGGCCCGTCGCAATATCGACGCCTGGTACCCGGCCGTCGAGGACGGCGCCGAGGCACTGATCGCCACCGCCAGCGGCTGCGGCGCCCACCTGCAGGATTATCCGCGGCTGCTGGCAGGAGACCCTGGCTATGCGGACAAAGCAGTAAAGCTGGCCGCCAGGCTGCGCGATCCACTGCAGATCCTCGACGAAGAACCGCTCGAGTCCCTGCCGCTACGACCGCGCGCGGCCAGGATTGCGGTCCATACCCCGTGCACGCTGCAGCACGCGCTGGCGTTGAATGGCAAGACCGAGCAACTCCTGCAACGGTTTGGCTATCAGCTCGCTGCGGTCGCCGACGGACACCTGTGCTGCGGCTCCGCAGGTACCTATTCGATCCTGCAATCGAACCTGTCGGAGCAGCTGCGCGGGCGCAAGTTACGCGCACTCACCGGCGACCACCCGGACCTGATCGTAACCGCGAACATCGGCTGTCTGATGCACCTCGACGAACCCGAGGGGGTGCCTGTGCGGCATTGGCTGAACCTGCTCGCGGAAGACCTCGATGACTGACCGGCCCTTCAGCCATCGAGCCCGGCGGTAACTCTGGCGCGCCACTGTGCCAGCAGATCCGCGTGGGTCGCAGCCAGTGCGATGCGCGGCTTCAGCGAGAGCCCGTCCAGCCAGTCACCCGCATAGTCATTCAGCAGGCCGCCGACCGCACCACTTTCGCTCAGAATCAATTGACCGGCCGCATAGTCCCAGAGCCTCTGCCCGCCATGCAGGTACACCTGGCAGCGTCCACTGGCGACCCAGCACCAGTCCAGCGCCACGGAACCGAAGCTGCGCTGGGAGCGGTACGGCGGGTTGTGCGCAAGCGAGCTTGCGAGCGCACCGGGCAGACGCTTGAGATCCACCATGGCGATCGATTCGCTCAGGGTTGCTGGTGCACGCGGGGCGCGCAGGGGTGTGCCGTTCAACCAGGCGCCACGGCCAAGCAAGGCGCTGAAACACTCGTCGCGCGATGGATCGTAGACGACGGCCGCCCGGGTGACCCCATCGGCGATCAACGCCAGAGATACGCCGAAGAATGGGATGCCGGCCGCATAGTTGCTGGTACCGTCCAGAGGGTCCAGGCACCAGAGAGGGCGGCCCGATGCGGCCAGCAGCTCTTGCTGCTCATCGACTGTCATTTCCTCGCCGAGCAATGCATAGGCCGGCCAGCGGTCCGCCAGATCCCGTTGCAAACGGTTCTGCATGGCAAGATCGGCCTCGGTGATCAGCGAGCCGTCGGTCTTGATGTCGGCGCTGACCCTGGTGAAGCGGGCCAGCAGCTCTTCGTCGGCCGCGACCTTCACAAGCCGCCGGACCAGTTCCAGTTCATGGAGTTCGATCATTGGACCACCTGCATGCGCATTAAAGGATGACGATCAGCTGCCGTCAGCTTGAGTAATCGGCATTCGTGAAGCAACGCCCAAATGGGGAATCCCCTATTGCCATGCGGTCCTGCAACGCCTACGCTCAGGCCGACTCAACGACGGGAAAATCGACATCGTGTTGAAGCGCGCCATCAAAGCTGTATTGGTCGTTCTTGCCGTCCTGTCGGCGGCGCAGGCACCGGCTGCAAGCCTGGATCAGCAGAGGGCGCTTTTCGTTGAGGCGGAAAAGGCCCTCGCGCGCGGCGACCAGGCCAGGTTTCAGCACCTCAGCCACCGTGTTCGCGACTATCCACTGCTCCCTTACCTCGAATATGAGGCACTGAGGAAACAACTGAAACAGGCCGGCAGTCGCGAGGTGAGCGAGTTCCTGGAAACACATCAGGATACCCCGCTTGCCAACCGGCTGCGCGCCCAATGGCTCAACCAACTCGCCATACAGCAGCGCTGGTCCGAGTACCTCGCTTTCTATCGCCCAACGCGCAACATTGAACGAAAGTGTCATCGGCTGAATGCCCTGATCGAGACCGGCAAGGCAGACCAGGCACTGCCGGAAGTGGCCGATATCTGGCTCTACGGCAAGTCGAGGCCGCGGGCCTGTGATCCGGTATTCGCGGCATGGACCGCTGCTGGGCAGCTCACGTCGGACATGACCTGGCGACGCATCGAGAAGGCGATGGAGGTGGGAGAATGGCGGCTCGCGCGATACCTCGGACGTACCCTGACGCCCGCCGACCAGGTGTGGCTGGAACGCTGGATCGGCCTCTACCGCGCACCGGCCAAGGCCAGAGACACGGCGGCCTTCTCCACGTCGCACCCATACCGGGAGGCAATGCTTGCGCAAGCCGTGCGTCGCCAGGCACGCTGGAATGGATCGACGGCGCTCGAGCTGTGGCAGGACATCAAGCCGCATTATCCGTTCAATGCCGACCATATCGAGCGCGTGGAGCATTACATCATACGCAACCTGGCGCGCACCCCAGGGGATGAGGCTTATAACTTCATACGCGGTGTCGAGCTCGGCGACGGCGACCTCAAGGTGCACGAGGCGCGGATTCACGCAGCACTGTTGCGAGAGGACTGGCCACAGGTGATCCGCTGGATCGCCGCGCTGCCACGCGCCGAACGCGACACCGAGCGCTGGACTTATTGGCTGGCGCGCGGACTGGAGGCGAATGGCGATGCCGTGGCGGCCAGCGCTCTGTATGCACGGGCGGCGCGCGAGCGAAGCTATTACGGCTTTCTGGCAGCCGACCGGATTGGCGGCGACTACCATCTCGAGCACGTCGAGACGCCGGCCACTGCCAAACTCGTGAATCAGGTCGCCGCTTTGGATGCGGTAAAACGCGCGACTGAGTTGTCCGCGCTGCAGCGCTGGGTCGAAGCGCGCCGCGAATGGCGTTGGGCCACTGCGGACATGGACACCCGACAGCTCAAAGCGGCGGCCAAGCTGGCGGAAAAACGCGGGTGGCACGACCAGGCAATCTTCACGCTGGCCAAGACAGGCTACTGGGATGACCTGGAATTGCGCTTCCCGATGGAGTACGCGGACCTCGTCGAGGCAAACGCCAATCTGCACGACATCGACATCGCATGGGTTTTTGCCGTGATGCGCCAGGAAAGCGCCTTCATGGATGACGCACGCTCACACGCGGGGGCAATGGGACTGATGCAGTTGATGCCCGCGACCGCCCGCAGCGTTGCGCGCCAGATGCTGAAACGTAAGCCGCCGCGCCGCAGCGAACTGTTCGAGCCGGACACGAATATCGCGCTGGGCAGCGCGTACCTGAAGCAAATGAAGGGGAAGCTGGGTGACAGCGCCGTGCTGGCGACTGCCGCATACAACGCCGGTCCGCATCGTGTCGCGCGCTGGCTGCCGGAACGGACGCTGCCAGCTGACATTTGGATAGAGCTGCTGCCATTCAACGAGACCCGCGGTTATCTGCGCCGGGTGCTCGCCTACACGGTAATCTACGAAAAGCGCATGGGGCGCACACCAACCAGATTACAGGATCGCCTGCACCCCGTCCCCCCTGATCTCGGCCTGCTGGGCAGCGCCCAGGCTGCGCACAAGACAGCGAAATCAGCCAGCTGACCCGGGCCGCCCGGTCATCTTTGCGCGAATCGCTCGCACCTCGGCCGGGTCCATGCGCTTGATCAGGTGCTTGACATAGTCCTCGGCTCGCTTGCTGCCATTGACGTGTGCCAGCGACAGCCACTGCAAGGCAGCCGCATCGTCCCGCATCACGCCCTTCCCTTCCATCAGCATCCTGCCGAGGGCAAACTGGGCCGTTGCCATTCCCTGATCTGCTGCCTTGAGATACCACTGCACAGCGGTCGGGATATCCTTTTTCGCTCCATACTGCGCGAAACGGTACATCGTTCCGACCACGTACTGGGCCTTGGCCGAACCCAACTCGGCCGCCTTCAGGTAGAGGTCTCGTGCGCGGTCCTCATCGACCCCCACGCCGGTGCCGTTGGCATACATCCAGGCCAGCGTGATCAGCGCGCTCTGGTGACCCTGATCTGCAGCCATTTCAAACCAGTGGCGCGCCTGCTGATAGTCCAGTGCCACCCCATCGCCGTTGCCGTACATCACACCAAGACGGAACTGCGCCTGGGGGTTGCCTGCTTTTGCCGCATTGCGGATGGCAGCCTCGGCACGCAGTTGATCTGGATTGAAGCTGGCTATTGTGTCTTGCTCTGACATGACGACCTCTCCCCTGCCCAGGATTCCGGGTAACAACCCAGGGCCGGATCTTCCCATAGACCAAGGGTACCCACTTCACCGTCCAGGCAGCAAGGTATGCGCACGGAACCGAGAACCCTGATCGGCGCCATTGCCCCATAGACGCATCGAGATGCAGACCAGGACCCGGTGGAGAAAGCCGTATTCGCCCGGCGAGTCTCCAACATCAGCCAGCCGACCACCGAGATCCTGGCCGGGGGCCGTTGCGATTCCGGGCGCCGAGACACTTGGCTGGGCGCCGCCACCCGTCTGAGCGGGCTGCTTGTCGACGCGCAAAGATTCAGTCGGGACAATAACCGCACCACACACCGCCCCTTGAACGACCCTTCGCTAACTCGCTTTCGCTGCGAATTCCAGTATCCGCGACAACAACGCCATACCCGACGTTGTCGCGATGCTTTGGGACACTTAACGGCGGAGAGCGAGTCGGAAACGACAGCCTCGAGTCCAGCGATCAGCGGGCAGTCAGCGCCTGAATGATGCGATCTTCCATCTCGATACGCACCGCCAGCTCCTCACCCAGCTTGCAAAGATCATTGTCGAGCTGATCGAGATCGAGGGTGTGGTCGGAGGCATCGTACTTGTCGTTGAAATCAACCGCTGCCTCGGAGGCCTCGGCGATGCGCGGATAGACCTCACGCGCGACCTCCAAGACCTGGCCACGACGCTCACGCCCCGCGACGATACGTTCGTAGATATCAAAATGGCCAAAGGCGGAATAATCGATGAGCACCTGAAAAAACGACTGCAAGACATCGATGCTGGGGTTCTTCTTGAACGGCTCAAGACCGGCGACTCGACAGAACATCGTCAACATTTCCTGGCGCTCGTCGAGCAGCTTGCGCACCATTTCATGTGTGCGCTTGCGGCGATCTGTTTTCTGCGGTTCGCTCATCGTCATCGATCTTGGTTCTCGCAATACCCCACCGGCGTTTGTAGTTTACTCCTAATCGGTGCTGCGTAAACCGGGTAACAGGAAGGCATGCGCAATGATCTGTCTGGTGACTCCCGGCGCGCGCAGAGGCGGGGTTCACAGCAGGCTCCTGCTGTGAAATATTGCGCACGTGAAAACACGCGTCATTCTGTTTCTTTGCTGCGCCCTGTCAATCAGCACTTCTGCATCGGCCTATGGTTCGTACGACGGACAAGACAACCCGTTCACCGAAGCCATGCTACGCATGATGGAGGTGTTCGGACTGATTGATCGCAATGATGTGCCGCTTGGAGCCCCCTACCTGCCAAGCTACGGACAGTCGCTGGCGCCCCCCGGGTTCGCTGGCCTCCAGGGGCTGGGCGGTGGCTGGCCAGGTTACCCGGCGATGGGGACATTTCCCGGAATGTCGCCTCTTGGGGCGCTGAGCGGCCTGCCAGGCACCGGAATGGCGCCGGGCGTTGGCTGGCCCGGGTCAGGTTTCCCGACCCCCGGCAACGTTCCCGGCAACTGGATGAATCCGGGCCGGCAGGGACAGGGCGGGGTTTCCGCCGGGAGCGGTTTCCTCGATGGAATTTGGGAACTCAGCAATGGCAGCGTGGCCGTGATCAAGCGCAGCAGTGCGCGCCTTTATCTTTCCAAAGAGCGTCATCAGGACTTCATCATCGGTTACGATCAGCAGCATTTCTGGTGGACCCCGCGCGGCAGCAACACCACATCACACTATCGCTACCAGTTTCGCGACGGACGCATGGTTCTGCGTGACAATCAGGGCAAGATGCTGCTTATGCGACGTCGCAGTTGAACATTGGCGGCAAGCTGACGAGACTTGAGGCTTGACGCGCCGCAGCGCAGAATTGATCGGGGAGGACATGGCCTCACCGTGAGTCCCGACCTTGGGCCGATGGCATCCGGAGCCGCAGACAATCATGAAGATCAAACGCATTGCACTGGTCGGTGGTTCGGGGTTCGTCGGCAGGCATCTGACCCGTCACCTGCACAACCTCGGCTACGAGTGTCGCATCATCACGCGTCATGCACACCGCCACCGCGAACTCTCTACGGTTGCCGAACTCATCGAGACCGATCTGTTCAAAACCGAGCAACTTACGACAGCGTTGAGGGACTGCAATGCGGCCATAAACCTTGTTGGCATACTCAACGCGAACGATGCCGAGCGCAGCTTTCGTCACGTCCACGTCGAGTTGGTCGAGAGCGTCGTCTCCGCGTGCCTGGCCGCAAAGGTGGGCAGACTGCTGCACATGAGTGCGCTGAACGCCGATGAGGCGCGCGGTGGCAGTCAGTACCTACGATCGAAGGGCGAGGGTGAGAACCGCGCACATACCTTGGGGAAGGCGGCAATCGCCGTCACCAGCTTCCGACCTTCAGTGATATTTGGAGTGGACGACAGTTTTCTCAACCGCTTCGCTGCCTTGTTGAAAATCCCCGGCCCACTGCCGCTGGCCTGTCCCGACGCCAAACTGGCTCCGGTCTATGTCGGGGACGTCGCTGCGGCGTTCGCGAACGCCTTGCAGGATCCGGGCACTTTCGGCAGACACTATGAGTTGTGCGGTCCGCATTCCTATACGCTTGAACAACTCGTCCGTTTCGTCAGCCGCAGTACCGGGCAACACAAACGGATCATCCGATTGTCCGACAAGGCCTCACGAATGCAGGCGTCCATCCTGCAACACTTTCCAGGCAAGCCATTCACTCCGGACAACTATCTCTCGTTGCGTACGCCGAGCGTGTGCGGTGAAGATGGTCTTCGTGCCCTGGGCGTGACACCGACGTCACTGGAAAATGCCGGCGCCCGTTGCCTTGCCAGGGTCGACAAGAATCGGCAACTCAGCCGGCTGCGCCGCCTCAGCCAGCGCTGAATCATCGGCCGACGGGCGCACTACAACAGGCGATCCAGATAGGCCCTACGCTGAACCGCAGGCAACGCAGCGATCGCGCCGCAAGCCGCATGAAACGCGGGCATGTCACCGTCGAGCAGATCTAGTAGGCGACCGAATGCCGGCTGCAACGCAGAGTAGGTGTCAACGCTGGCGAGGTGCGCGTTGTTCAAGGGGCGATTGAACCAGCGGTCGTAACCCTTGTAACTGCCCCAGCGCCGCCTGGTCGCCGCGTAATCCCGGCGCAGGTTTTCAAAGATTTCATCCTTGCGCCGCTGCAACATGGACCTGTCGAGGTCAGCTGCATAGACTTCTTCCAGAAGACTGCGCGCACGCCCGAGCATTTGGATAAAGTCGCGCCGCCGCTCCTCTCGCTGTGCATATTGCCGACGCTCCTCGGCGCCAGCGTGGCTCAGCAACCAGCGTCGCATACCCTCTCTCTCCACCTGACTCGCATAGGCCTCGTTGAAGGCGCTGTCGCCAGGAAGGTAAAGGGCCTCATGTGCCAGCTCATGGAATACCAGGCCCGCGATGTCCGGCAGCGGCCAATCGATGACCGTGCTGGGCAGCGGATCGCTGAACCAGCCGAGCGTCGAGTACGCCGGCACGGCCTCCACGGCGACATCCCAGCCGGCATGGCGCAACTCCCCGGCAAACCGTTGTGCGGCCTTTTCGCTGAAATATCCCCGATAACTGGCGCAACCGACGAACGGGTAACACCAGTCACGAGGCGTCAGGGAATCGAACGGCGCCGCCACCACGCTCCATACCAGCGCCTCGCGCCCGACCTCCGCGTACAGGCTGTAGCTGCTGCTGGCGGGCAGACCCAGCTCATCGTGCGCAAACCGCCGCAGATCGGGCAACCATTCCAGGCGTTCACGCTTGGCGGTCGTGGTCCTTGGGTCGAGCACGACATCCTGCACCGGCCGGGACGCAGTGATCACGCCTATCTGGCCACCGACAGCTTGAAGATAGTAGCCAACGGAGCTGCACGCACTCAGCAAACACAATGCGCCCGCCATTACCAGCAGCCTCAGGGATAGACCGGCACGATGCGCCGTGACTACGGAAACATCGTGGAACGCCGTCGATTTCTGCATGGGATTTTCAGCAGTGCTTCACCGAGAGTATTACTTGTCGAGCATGGTGAACACGAGCTCCAAGCAGCCGACTAGATCGGAAAGAACACCGCCGAGGCGACGCTCTGAATGACGTTCTTGATCCGCCGATTGCCGCTGTCCGCCACGACCTGGGCCATGTAGTCCTGCAATGCGATCAATTTGCCTGCGAGCCGCTCGAAGCTGAGGTCGCCACTGCCTTCGAGTGAATTGCTGAACAGATACAGCCGCCCCCGAGGATCATGATCATGCTCGAGTTTCCAGAATGCAATCTCGTAGTTCCGCGCCAGGTAGTGCAGCTTCTGGGGGTCCAGCATGTTGTGCAAGTAAAACTCGCTCCTGCCACCGTAGCCGTCGATCAGCATGGTGCGCATTCCCTCGACAAAGGCGGCCACCCGATCCCCGCGGTAGTTCTCATCGAAGGCAAGATGGATCGCAGCCGAGGAACGCCTGCCCTGCAGGTCAGGGTGATGTTTCAGGCGGCGCAGGCCGAACAGGGCATTCATTGCAGCAGCCCGTGTCTTGTAACGACCACGTTGGAGTTGATCGGGGTTGCGAACATAGAGCTTCCGCGCAAGCTCACGCAGATAACCCAAGCTCTGGTCGATGCTCGTCTCCGCGACCATGTCGACATCGCTCTTGGCCACGGCATCGATCTCGAACTGGCTCGCCCGCACTGCCTGCCCCGTGGTCGGCCGGGACTGACAGGCAAGCAGGATGCTGCAGGCCAAAAGCACGATCGGCACTCTATAGCCGCCCACGAAGATCCCTCGAACGAAACCCCGACAATGCCGGTGGCGCATCTACGGCCAGCGCCATGACCTTGAAGCGCTCACCCATTTCGCTCGGCAAGGTCAGCTTCTTTACCCCCTGCATGCGCTGCAAATGAAGCTTGATGTCTGCGGGATCCGACTCCGCCAGCAGGTCCTGCAGACCACTGTCGATCAGGAAGTGGGCCTGCGTGGTGAAGCCGGCCAAGGAGAACCCGGCATCGGATCCGGCTGTCGCCAGTGCGCTGAAATCGACGTTCGCGGTGATGTCCTGCAGCCCCGGCAACAGGTAGGGATCGGCATGGGCGCGGTGTCGGAAATGACAGATCAATGTTCCCTGGCTACGCTGCGGATGGTAATACTCGTCCCTGCTGTAACCATAGTCGATAAGCAGGAGATAGCCGCGTTGCATGCGTTCGGCCACGGCCCGCAGCCAAGGGGCGAGGCGCAGGTTCAGCTCTGAACTGTAGCCCTCCGCGACGGCTGCGTCGTCGGGCCAAAGCGCGGCAAGCGCTCCCACCAGACCCGGACTCCGGATCTCGGTCCAGCGATCGTGCATACTGCCTGCATCACCTGCAACCGACAGCTCCTGCCAGCCGCCCCTCCAGCGCCGGAAGCGCTGCACCGGCATCGCATCCAGCAGTTCGTTGCCGACGACGACTCCGCGGAACCCGGATTCGGGCAGGTCTTGCAGCCACGCAACCCGGGGCAGCAGCTGCGGCACGCGCGCCGTCAGCGTTTCACGCTGCAACTGTTGTAGGCCGGGGCTCAGTTCGAGTATCAAATAATCCTGCGGCAGCCTGTCCAGCGCCGCCAGTTCAACCAGCATGTCGGCCGCCATTTTGCCGGAACCCGCGCCGACCTCGAGCACGGTGTCGCCACCGACAAGATCCAGACACTCGCCAACTTGATGGGCCACACAACGACCGAACAGTGGCGACAACTCCGGCGCGGTAACGAAATCTCCGGCCTCGCCGAACTTCCTGCGCCCGTTCACGTAATAGCCGAGCCCCGGCGCATACAGGGCAGCTTCCATGAAGCGGTCGAACGGCAGCGCGCCGTCCGCCGCCCGTATTTCACCTGCCAGATGCTCACGCATCTGGTGCAGCAATTGCGCCTCGGCGTCGGTCAGACGGGGCAATTCCAACAGAGTAGACCCCCCAGGTACAGGTTCAACGAAATCCAAACCACGCTTGCTATAGTCGGCCTTTGTCGAACAGTCTAACAACCGGAGAAAAACACTTGGAGTCATCTGAGCACCTGCAGGGCAAAACCGCGCTGGTCACCGGGGGCGCCACCAGGTTGGGAGCCACCATCGTTCGTCATCTGCATGCCGCGGGAGCACGGGTGGTCATCCACTATCGGCGTTCGGCTGCCCCAGCAGAGTCGCTGCGCGACGAACTGCTTTCTCTGCGCGCGGGGTCGGCGGCAATCGCGCAGGCCGATCTGAACGAGCCGATCAGCTGGCGGCACCTGATCCAGGCCACGCTGGGATTCGGCGACAGGCTCGATGTATTGATCAACAATGCGTCTGCCTACTACCCGACCCCGCTGCACGAAGCGACCCTCGGGCATTGGGAGGACCTGATCGGCAGCAATGCCCGTGCCCCGTTCTTCCTCGCGCAGGCGGCGGCACCGGAATTGCGCAGACGACGCGGCTGCATCGTCAATATGGTGGATATTCACGCCGAACGACCCAACGCCGATCATCCGATCTACTGCATGGCCAAGGCGGCCAACGCGATGATGGTCAAGTCGCTTGCCCGGGATCTGGCACCGGAGGTACGTGTCAACGGCATCGCGCCCGGCGCTGCACTTTGGCCCGAGGGTTACCTCGCCGAGGCCGCCAAGCGGGAGATCCTCAAGCGCATCCCGATGGGCCGGCCTGCGGGTGCCGAGCAGATCGCGGACGCGGTGATGTTCATGGTGACGGGGCCGGACTACATTACCGGTCAGATCCTGGCCGTCGACGGCGGGCGGAGCGTGCAGCAATAGGCCGCTGCTTCACCGGTCGTCGACCGACTGCGCGTCGGAATACACCCACACACGGTTGCCACCGGCACGTTTCGCCTCCTTGCAGGCAGTTTGCGCGGCGTGCAAGACACCTTCGGCCGAGAGGTGCTGCGGCGTCAGCTCGAGCAGGCCAACACTGGCCTCGACGCGACGCGTACCCTGTGGCCCCCGGTATTGGTAGGCTTCGATGGCGCTGCGGATATTTTCCGAAATGGAACAGGCATCGATCAGCCGACAGTCATCGAGGATCACACCAAACTCATCGCCACCGAGACGGGCAAGCTGATCTCCGGCCCGGATTTCCTCGGCGAGCAGCACCGACACATCGCGCATCACCCGGTCGCCCGCCTGATGTCCTTCGGCGTCGTTCAGGTCTTTGAAACGGTCCAGGTCAAGGTAGATGAGTACGCGAGCGGAGCGCTCCGCAACCGGGTCAGATAACAGGCCCCGGAGTCTTTCCATGAAAGCCTGGCGATTGGGCAGACGGGTGAGAGGATCGTGATGCGCCAGCCAGGAAACCTGCTCGCGCATCCGCACCTCCTGGCGCGCACTGCAAATCATCATGCCGGTGAAAGCAACAACCCAGAGCAGGCTGACATGGAGGTACAGTATGCCGAGATCGGATTGCCTCAAGCTCTCCGGCGGTAGCCAGTAGGCCGAACCCATCATCACGGCCATCGCCACGACACCGAGAGACAGTACGCCGATTTGGTCGCCGCGCTGCGCGACCAAGATGAACACTGGAAGCAAAAGCAGGATAAACAGCGGCGATGAGATATGCAGCACTTGCAACAGCCCTGCCAGGGTGATGAGTGCCACGATGCAGGCGGCGGCCAGCAAACTCAGTGCGGAGCGACTTCTCAGCCCTCTCGTTCGGCCCGCCACGGCTACCAGGCCTAAACCGCCGACGAGGAACAGCCCCAGGCTGTTGCCAAGCCACCACAGTAGCCAAAGCCGAAGAACATCTAGGCTGCTGACGCTGAACCAGTGCATGGCCAGACTGCCGAGTGTGGCGCTGAACAGCGGCCCCATCACCGCACCAAGAACGACGAACAACAGTGCATCGCGCAGTTGGCGCAGGTTCGGATCGACACCCAGGCGATGCAGCAATGCGACGGGAAGTGCTGCTTCCAGCATACTTCCGAGCGCGGCGGCGACTGCCACTTGCGCTGGCAAACCCAGTACCCAGCCAAGCGTCAGCATCGCCGGCAGCAACGCAATGACCTGGCGCAGCCCAAACCAGTAAACCATCGCGAAGGCAAAGCCGGACGCCGGCCAGACCGGCGTGACGCCAGCTTGTGCCGACTGCATCTGCAGGCCCGCCATACCAAGAACGACGTAGCCGGCCACTAACAGCAGGAATACGACGGCCTGCCGACCTCGGGACATTTCCAAGCGCCCCCGGAACTTGTCGGGGCGGGGCGTCAACGCCTCCCCCGGGTATCCGACCTCAGCCAAGCCGGATCCTTGAGCCGGCGCAGGCCATGCCCGTTGTCCGGGGCGAACTTTTCCCACAGGCTCCGGTAGGTCTCACCCAACTGCGGATGCAATTCATCACCCGCGACATCGGCCAACGGGGCGAGGACGAAGGCATAACGCTGGATCTCGTCACGTGGCAGCCGTCTGCCGCCTTCGTCGGTCACTGCGCCGCCGTAGGTCAGCAAGTCCAGGTCCAGTGTTCGCGCAGCGAATTTTTCGCCGCTCCGTTCCCGTCCGTTGCGGTCCTCTATCTCACGCATCAGCCGGTGCAGTTGCGACGGCGGCAACTCGGTGTCGAAACCCACGACGAGGTTGTAAAAGGCATCGCCTTCGAACCCCACAGCATGGGTTTCGTACAGCGGCGAAACGATCAGATCGCCGAATAGCGCACGCAGGTTGTCGAGTGCGGCACGGGTGTGCCTCTCGCGCTCGATGTTGCTGCCGATGCTCACCCACACGCGCGGCATCAGAAGGGTTCTCCACGCTCGATGATCACGCCGACATCCGTGGCGCCACGCACCGCACCCTTCTTGTTGAGTTTAAGGCGCACCCAGCGGACGCCGTACTCCTCTCGGATGATCTCGGCACAGCGCTCGGCCAGGGTCTCGACCAACTGGAACTCGCTCTCGCCGACGAATTGAATCAAGCGCTTGGCGACCGCTTTGTAGTTGAGAGTGTCCT
>Ga0316201_10001473_pt1 | contig 15899 bp, 15 predicted proteins | sample CS6wburrow_MG_FD_204516 | JGI IMG/M metagenome (GOLD analysis project Ga0316201, IMG submission 204516) | Coastal sediment microbial communities from Delaware Bay, Delaware, United States - CS-6 worm burrow | ecosystem: Environmental > Aquatic > Marine > Coastal > Sediment | place: USA... | reverse complement strand
TTTTTGAAAAAGCCATGGCCATGCAGAGAAGGCTGCCGGACTTGTACGAGCAGCTGAAGAAATTCTACGCAGTCGATCCGGCCTCCTGGAAATGAAAACGACCAGACATCGCACAGCAGCCGTCCGAAAAATCTGAGGTAATATGACGGCTTGTGACCCAAAACGGGCTTTCAGCTTGTATCTTCATCTGCTTCGATCCATGCAACGTTGCAGCATGTTCAAATCGTTGGCTTCCCTAGTCCTGCTCGCGCCCGCCGAACCCCGTCCTGACCCCGACTGGACATGGAACGAATTTGGCAACTGGCCGCAAACGCGCCGCGCCGCGGCATTCTCTGATTGGTTCGACCGAGTGTACTTGGACGTATCTGCTTCCGGCACTCAGGGGTGCCCGCTGCGAATCCAACATTTTGATCATAGGGAGACTGCTCAGGATGCCTTCTATGGAAGTTGGCTGAACAACCTGGAGCCGCTGTATAAGTTCGCAGAAGGATCGAAAGGAGCATTCGTCGAGCTCCCGGTTGAGCAGTGTTACTCGACGACCGATCCGGCACACACGAATCAGGCGTGGCTCGTTGCAGCTGTGAGAGACGGCAACGGCAAATTACCTGATACTGTTCGCATTGAATACCGCGTTGAGGCACGCGAATCGTTTGTGGAATGGTGGATATTCTGAGGTCCGGCGACCACGATTGACCACCGTCTGGACCGGCCGCTTGTGGCCGTGATTTCAACCGGTCAATGCAACACCCAAACTCTACCACTAGAGAAGGAGGTGTTGCTGATGAGTTACCCGACGAGGAGATTCATCACCGGACCTGAGCGTCAGATGATCTTCGATCGCTGCTCATCCCAATCGTGTGACGATTGATGTGGTACTCGACACTGAAGCGCCCGGATGCTACCAGTGGCGAGAACGCTACGGTTGGAATCCGAGCGACGGGTATTACTGGGAGCCTTGGGGTTTTTCGGGCAGATTTGTAATCGAAGGCGAGTGGTTGGATCCGTTCAGCTACAGTTCGTCAATGTGGACCGTGAAAGACAAGTTCTCCGACGGTTGGTCGGGTGCGACGCTCAACGGTGTGCATCATTGCAAGTCGAATTGGGGCGACCTGATGACCCGCGGTGGATTCTCGGTGACAAACCCATCGGGGAGCACGTTCTTCTATGAGTTCGACGGCCCGAATGGACCAGCGTGGAGTAACTACCAACTTTCCAGCTGCAACGACAATGAAGTTCAAAAGTAACGCGTTTGGTTTGAGTGAAACGGGGCCCGCAATCGGGCCCCGTTTTGTCTGTGGGGTTCCCATGGCACATCAAGCAGCCAGTGACCGGCTCTGGCCGTAAGCCTTCAGTCGAGTGTTAGAATCATGAACGACTGCTGCCGACCCTTAGCAGACGTCAGTACATCCCAGAATTGACAAGGGTTTTAACGGCGCGTCATCCTTACTGGGAGGTTGGGACACCTAAATCTGGGGAGACAACAAATGGAACAACACTACGAAGGTGGGTGCCAGTGCGGCGCCGTCGCTTATGAGGTCGACGTGGATGTTGATGGGTGCATGACGTGTAATTGCTCGCGCTGTCAGCCCCTTGGCGTCATTCTGGCGTTCGCGCCGCGTTCGCAATTCAAGCTCTTGAAAGGTGAAGACAACCTCACGGAGTATCGATTCAACAAAAAGTCGATCGCACATCAATTCTGCAAAACGTGTGGGATACAGAGTTTCGCCTACGGAGCCATGCCGGACGGTTCGGAGATCGCGGCGATCAATCTCAATACGCTGCACGGCCTCGATCCCAGGTCTCTGAATCCGAAGCATGTCGACGGACGATCGATGTAGAAGTAAAGTCGTTGGTCTGGCACCTGCCAATAGGCAGCTTATGGCCGACAGCGAGCAGTCAGTAGGAAGCGAATCGAACGGCTGCTTCACTTCGCATACCAGCCGGTCACCGAGCACACCTAGAGATGCAATTTTCACTTCCTGGACAACTACGAGGACCTGAATGTAATCCCGTAATGCAGCAGGCAATCGCCTTGCGCAAGCGGCTTGAGCCGTGGTTCGAGACTATCGACAGCGGACAGTTTACCGAATTGGGTATTGCCCTTCGCGTCGACGGATCGCTCGGGAGTTTTGGAGCCGAGGGCATTGAGAACATTGCGGTTGGGGACAGTAGGATCGAGTGTGATGTTGTTGTGGCCGACAAAGGTTGGAGTAGCTTGAGCGACGAAGAGATAGCCTCAATATTGCAGGCACGAGTATTCAACGCTATTGACGTCTGTTTAAGAACCGCTGGGATTGTCTACGACGCAGAAACTCTCGCTTCCGCTGCGAAATGACTGACCCCTTCTGGCCGACAAACGACGCCTAGGTACTCTGCTATTATTTCTGCTCGTGACCCGAAGCAGCCGGCCGGAAATCCCCAACTCGAATTGTGAAATTATGGACGCAAACGCATTTGTAGCAAATTGGGTGCAACACAAAGATGAACTGCTCGACGAGTTTTGTGATGCCAACTCTGAAACCCTCGTCCAAAAACTAATTGGCGAACTTGAACTCAACTCAACACAGCGAATTCAACTTCGACGTGTCATAGACGCTGCCCTTACTGACACGATGTACGGATTGCTACTTGGTCTTGATGGAGAAGCTAGCATTGGAGGTGATCAACGAGCCTACCGGATCGTCGACGAAACCAACGGGCAAGAAATAGCCAGTCCCGGGGAGCTTGAGTCCGCTGCATATGAGTGTTTCCATGGTAAATAGCAGCCGACGGGACCGGCAGCTAAGCATCGCATAGCAGCCGCTCGAAAAATCTAAGGTAATATGACGGCTACTGACCCTTTCCGGACTGCCACGGTAGCGACCGTTTCGGGGCAGTGCGAGTCGATCAGGCGACCGCTTTCCGGGTATGTAGCAACTACTGGGGACTACGTTGAAAGAAATAACATCACGTCACCGCCAAGCGGTTGATATGGTTGTTAATGGTGGAATGACGATGGCCGCTGTTGGCCGTGAGTTCGGTGTAACAGCACGCACCATCCGGCGATGGATTGACCACGCAGATGCATTAGCCGCGAAGCATAGGCGAGAAGCCGCGAGGCTTAGGCGCAAAGCGGAAGCCCGCCCCCCAAACACTGCCGAAGATCGGCAACGCGCGGTCGGGTTGGTTGTGGATAAAAGTCGAACGAAAGCCTCTGTAGGCCACGAGTTTGGCGTTACTGCGGGAACAATAAGGCGTTGGATTGACGCGATTTATCCGCCGCCGCCCAAGCAAGAGATGTTCGATATGTATGGAAGCACAACAGAGATATATCATGCGTACGGTAGCCCCATTCCACAACGCTACCGCGACCTGAATGGCAATCAGCGACGCAAGTTGCGTGACGAATACGTTGAGCATTTCAGAGGCCGATGCCTTTACTGCGGTAGGCAGCTGGACGACAAACCCTCCAGCGTTGTTCGTCAGGCAGCCGACGCTATTGAGTGGAACAACATGCCCGGAGGTAAAGAGGGCTTTCTAAGTAATACTATCCACTTACATCACGACCAAATAACGGGCCTCACTCTTGCCCCGATACATGCCCTGTGCAACGCGCATTCGTGGGAGTTCTATGAGTCGTCTGTGTGGATGGAGAAGCTCCTTGAGAATATCAAGAGCCTGCCCCCCGAGAAACGTAAAGAGCTTCGTGCGCGGGTTCGCAAACAGTTGAGTTAAACGAATCACCCGACGCAATGGCCGCTATACGCCCGAGAGCAGCCGTTCGGTCGGTGTATACTCAGCGGCTGGTACTGACCCAGCGGTTCGTAGTTTCGCTTCAGGCAGACTTATTTTCTCGATTCGAAAGGATTTCAAACAAGATCGAATCATTGGGGACAATCGAATTTCCTCTTAACGTTGGAGCAGTTCATGCCATTTCTCTTTCGCGGTATCAGGCGTAACGCCGTGATTATGGGGCGTGTCCGGCAGTATTTCTGGTACGCCATAGGTGAGGTCGTCCTCATATTCTTCGGTATCACGCTTGCCTTAGCATTCGACGATTGGAGTCAAGAACGTCAACTACACGAACAACAAGTAGCCTCTCTTGAAGATTTGGCGGAGAATTTGCGAGGCAATATTGATTCTCTAACCTTGAATTCACAATCTGATCTAGAACGCCTGGAGCGTTGTCGACAAGTAATTCTACAGGTTGAGGAACGTTTGATTTGGCGCCCTGAAAATGGAGAAGCTTTCAACAGTTGCCGTTACTGGACTAGTCCGTATCTGCAATCTGCCGCCTACGACTCCCTCAAAACGCGTGGCACTGACTTGATAGCCAATCGGTTAGTGAGAGCGAGCATAGTGGAACTCTATGAGGAATCGTATGCAATCCTCGTTGGAGATATTGATAGAGAACAATGGGGCTTTCAGGACGGTGTGTTTTACCCAGTTTGGAATCGGCATATCCGAACACTGCCGAACGGTAATGCTGAGCCCAGTAACTACAAGGCTTTGCTGGATTCTGAGGAATTCCTGAATCTACTTTACAGCCGCAGCGATTTTCTGCGTAGATCAATCGTACGGCAGGAACAAACCCTGGAGCAGACTCGGAACGTGCTGTCGGTGATTCAGGACGAACTGGAGCATCAGGAACCCGACTAATACCGGGAGTTTACATGTGAACGGCCGCTAATGGTAAGCAGTCCCTCGCACGCGATCCAAGACGTTGATTCAAACGACCGCTCTTTGTGAAAGCAGACGTTTGGCCAGGGACTTCTGATAGTTCGTTTCTTACCGCTCTTCGATTGGATGCTCGAATTTAGGTGGAGTACCTAGGCCGCCGAAGCCGCCGCGAAGAATATAAAGTGCAAGCACCCAATAGATAACAGCAACTCCCAGATAGGGTCCCATCAGGCCATCCGGTAACCACGTCATGGTGATCAAATCCGGGGAGACGGGAATGACACGGTCACTGGGCAAAAAGGCCGTATAGCTGAGCGTCGCACCCATGGTTGCGTGGAAAAATACGCTGACCAAGATGCTGCCCTTTGATTTGTTATAAGCCCAAGTGAACAATATGGTCCAAGGCAGCAAAAAGAAGGTTGCCCAAATCGCTGGCACATTGTGCATGCCTTGACCCAACCAATACGTGGGCGCGTGCCACAGCAGGTGAAAAAAGGCGATAACCAGCGTTGCCTTAAATGGCGTCATTATGTGTTGCAGGCGTTGAAGTGCGAACCCGCGCCAGCCAAACTCTTCACCCATTCCAGCAATCAGTAATTGCGTGACCATGACTTGCGCGACCCACGCCCAGCCCCAGAATTTGGGATCAAATTCGATGCCTGCGGCGGCAGAGCCGATAAAGCGCCCGGTAAGTCCGATCACAAGGAAAAACCCAAGTAGCGGCAAAAACCATTTTAGTCCTTCCTTGGAATTGATCCGGCCGAAGAACCGTTTGAGGCCATCTATTCCGTAGAACATGGCCGTGACGATGATTGCTGATAGTGTGGGTCCCCAAACACCCAAAATCACAATAGGGGACTGTGCAAAATCAAAGGCCAAAGCGCTTCCAAATATGCCCCATGAAAATGCGAATGTTGTCAAAAAATATACGGTCAGTTGACGGCGCAGTTGCCCCTGCGCTTCTTGAGATAACGTCTCTTCCATAATGCCCTCGCGTCTATAATTTTTCGTCATTTTTTCTATTTGATGCCTGAGGTACGAAATCAGATGCAACCAGGGGAGGCCGGAGCCTCCTTTAATCAAAAATCTTTCTGAGCCGTTTCAAAATGATCTAACGCTCTGAGTGATTGCTATGCGCTCGAAAGCAGCCAGTCAAATGACAGACTGCTGAACGACTGCAACTGACCCAACGCGGACGTTTCACTATGCAGTCCTTGTTACGTCCTCGACCAGCAAGGACAGAATGTGTTTTCTTTCTTGCTTAACTCTCATCACCAGATATTTGTTGATGCCCAGCTATTCGCTGAAAATTCATCCGAAGCGGCCCGTGAAAGACTGATGCAACGCGCCACACAGGCTGGCATCGCCGCTCTGCAGGCACAGCTTGAACAGGTGAAGCTCTGCGCCACCCACCAGGAAATTGGACCGATAAAAGCTCATCCTGGTCTCTTCGATGAGTTTGAAACCGGACTGATCTCGGATACGGATATCCATGGTGTACCGCTAGGTTACGTTACGTTTAGCGATGACAGCAGCACCGTGAATATTGCTACGACCGAGCAGTACCCTTCGCTACCACCCAAGACAGGAAAGAACGCCGTTCTACAGTTAGACATGAACGTCAAAGGCTGGGCCGGATTCACTCATGTTTTCCCGTTTTATACACTCGATCAATGGGCACCGTACGACTGGAGCGACTTTCAAACGATGAGCTTTTGGTTGTATGGCAACAATAGCGGTACGACGTTGTTTATTGACGTACTCGATAACCGCAATCCCTGCTCAACGGTTGATGATGCGGAGCGCTTCGTCTATCAATTTAAAGATGACTTTTCGGGGTGGGAGCGCGTCAAAATTCGGTTCGCCGATATGGTTCGTAAGGAAATTGGCAACGGCGCACCAAATGACGGTCTCGGATTGACCGCCGAGTATTTCGCACGAACAGGATGGAACAGTTTCTACAAAGGAGACCAAACCACGGCCATCAAGCGTTTCAACCAGGCCTGGTTGTTGGACCCCAATAACCAGCATGCGCTGTGGGGGTCTGCGGTGATTGCCGGTGGTCGTGACCAAATTGAGGAAGCTGTCCGCCTCTTTCGGATGGCCATCGAAAACGGACCGGAGAGTTCGTCACTACAACGTGACTACAAATTTGCGCTAAAGGAGCTGGAAAAATTGAAATCGTAGCGCGGATTCCGATCTGTTTTGAAACCGAAGCCGTGCGAGATTCGTATCCAATTAGCCGGTTCCTGTACCGACGGACGGAACCCGTTATTCGATTGAGGACGTAAGGCCCGCCACAGTTCAGGGCTGCCAACAGGTAAGTTGGGTGCCTGAAATTGCTGATGAAAGGACGATTCGCGCCAAGCTCAATGTTCGGTGCTTGGAAACGTCTGCGGACCGACTAATTCCCGGAGTTATGGCGCTTCAGGGTACAATAAAATGCCTAACCGCTACTTTAGAGTCAGTCGAGTTGCCCAGATCTAATGATCCGATCTGATTGCTCGCACGTAATCAGTCATGGCTAATGAAGGCCTTGCAACGCCGCAATCGTATGAGATCGTCTCGGTACTTCGAGCCAAAGCTATGGCCGACCCGGGAGGACTCAATTGGTACAGCTATGTGATCTCGTATGAAGGCAAGGACAGTATTCACGGCTGCCGGCAAGGGAATCTCGAAGCCGTGGAGATTGCAGTCGAGGAGATCGTCACCCTGTTGAACGAACGACACTTGGGTCACTTTCGAAAACTCGGCCGCGCCCACGTGGAATTGAGTCCGAAAAAGAAAAACCTGATGTTGTGAAGTCTGCTTGTGGCCGCTTGCAGGCCATCGGTTCTCCTAATTTCTGCTGACTGCAACGACTGCCACCCCCCCCCAATTCGTGATCGCATGATAGATAGGTGTTAATACCTATATTTCCCTATCTATTGTACGTATACCTACGTACTATGTGGCCACCAAATACAACCGCACGATCTGCGTTCCTGCAGATGATCTGAAGCGGCATGAATTCGCTGTTGCGAATTTTGAAAACAACAGCAAACCAAAAACAGAGGGAAATAGAAAATGAAATTACGTTTTGCATTAGCCGGAATTGCTCTAACAGGATTCGCAAGTGCCGCAAACGCGGATCTCGATGCGTGGACGGACTATGACATTAGCTCGGGTGTTTCAAACGTTACGACGGTCAAGGTTGATTCCAACATGATCGACAAATACCTTGAAGGACTGAAAGCGACATGGGCGCCGTCGAATGATGTGGCGGTCGAGTTGGGTCAGATTGAAGGTTACAATATTTACGTAAGTGAACTGGCGAACAGCGGAGACTTCAACGTCATTTTGGTCGTAAGAATGAAGGACGCTGCGGACATGCAACCGAACCAGGCAGACTATGAAGCCTTCATGAAGAAATGGGGTGCAGAGAACCAGAAGTTGTCCGACAAGATAGTTGTGACATACCCGGATATTCGCACGATTACCGGCGAGTACCTGATGCGTGAAATTACTTTCAAATAAATTAGATTAGTTTCTTCGATCTTCTTTCAGAAGGGCCTTCCTGATTATTCAGGAGGGCCCTTTCTCGTTTGGAGGTTCGCCAGATAGGTTGCTGACAGGCTGCTTTCTGGCCGTAAGCAGCCGCCCAGGTGATAAACTGACAAACGACTGCTACTGTGAGCCATAGCGGACATTCGGATAACCTTGTACTAAGCTACATGCCTCGTCTGTTTCCGAATCAACTCAGCTCCTTCCGAAACCCGTGACAACGCCAACCATAGAAACCTTGCGCCTAACACTGCGGTCGTTTGACGCGGCAGATGCTTCGGATGTGCAGCGATTGGCCGGACTGCGTGAGATTGCTGATACCACGCTGAATATTCCACATCCATACAATGACGGCATGGCGGAGGAGTGGATTGCTAGTCACAGAGCAGAGTTTGAGGCCGGAACAAATGTTGTGTTTGCGGTCGTGCTTCGCGACAAAATGCAATTGATTGGTGCGATTGGACTAACGCTTGACGACAGTGCCAAGAAAGGTGAACTTGGTTATTGGATTGGCAAGTCGTTCTGGAGTCGAGGTTACTGCACAGAGGCGGCTACTGCTGTTCTTGACTACGGATTCAAGACCCTTGGATTAAACCGAATCAGCGCCCGACACTTTGCCCGCAATCCCGCTTCCGGACGTGTGATGGAGAAAATTGGCATGGTCGTAGAGGGAACAGCGCGACAGGATAAGATCAAGTGGGGCCACTACGAAGACCTGGTGCTTTACGGCATCCTTCGGAATGAATGGCCAGCAGAACGAAGCGAGTAAGCCTTAAGTAGCGTCTCCAGGTGTACAGGCCAGGAAGACTGCTGCACCGTGGGTGTACACGGAATCCGTGTGCCGAGTGTGCTCTCCGAGTATCGCATGCACGTGTTGCGCGGATGCGGGTTCAAAATTCAAATGCAGCAAGTCGTGCTGCTTCTGCGACCCGACCGCGAGTTCCTTACGGGAACGAGATTATTCGACGAACCAGGTCCGCCACCACAGACCGAACTGCGTGCTGTAGCCAAGATCGCGACGGCGAATTCGTCGATCGCTACCAAGCACGTAGTAGGTCGGGAATGCATAGACGCGCCAGTCTTGCGCTATTTGGCTGTTGCCGAGCACAACCGGCAGGTCGAGCTCGTGACGATTGACATAGTCACGTACCTCGTCGCGGTCTTTCCAGTCGAGTACCACGGTCAGGATTTCAAGCGAATCGTCACCCCGCAAGCGACGCAAACGCGTCAGGTTGTCGGAGCTGGCGGCGCAGATCTTGCACCATGGCGCGAAAAAGTAGATGAGCACAGGCCGGTCGCCTGCAGCGGCGATATCGTAACTGCCGCCACGCAACAGCGGTCCGTCGAGCGCGGGTGCCGCAATGTCGGATGTCGATAGCATGTTGCGTGCTTGAAATGTGCTGAGCGCAAGAAACACGGCGACGAAGAACAGCGCGTTAAGGAACAGGCTCGTACTCTGCTTCAGGAACTGTCGAATCCTCTGTTTGTGCGGTTTGGCAATCAACGGCCTCTCTCTTTCATCATCGCGGCGAACGTTGAACCAGCCGGTCCACCCCCAATCGTCAATACATCCGTTTTGTGGCGAGTCATGGGGTCTCGAAGGTAGCTTTTTTCGCACTAACAGCCTAAAGAACTATCATACATTACAAGCTGAAAACGAACATGCACTGGCGGGCGCGCGGCCGTCGAAAACAGAGTAATCGCAGAACTATTGGACGAGTCAAGCGGTCCACTGTAAGGATGGATGCCTGGTCCGTCGTCTCGAGGGTTAAATGAAAACGAAAGCACATGGCGTTAAGTTACTGTTGGTCGCTTTTGGCGTGGGTGTTATTTTCTTCCCGGAATGGGCAATTTCCAGCGAAATTGCCACTCAGGCCGCGACGGCAACCCGGCCGACAAGCACGCACATGTCGGAAGAGCTGCGTGCCTCCGTCTCCAAAATAGTGATCCTCGCGAGCGCAGGTGCGAGCAGCGAGTCTGTGACTGGCAGCTATGACAAAGCAACGCCGGGATTACTGGGGGGCATGGCCGATGGCTCCCAAATCGGCACAATTCCAGTCGAGGTTGGTGGCGTCCCCATCGGCATTCCAATCCCGATACTTCGTGAAATCGGCATGATCGCAGGCGCGATCTCAGGTTCGACGAAACGCGAGATCCAGGAGTTCAGGGACGAACTCACGGAAGATCTCAGGGATGCGGTCGATCAGCCGCTGACGAATGATTCGCTTGCAAACGACGTTTTCTGGGGGCTGAAGAACGTATCGACCCTGGAACCGAAAATCTATGCGCTGACGACACCCGTTCCTGAGGATACCGAGGCCATTCTCTATGTCAGCCTCACGGGTCTCACTATTAACGTACAAGGCAGCGAAGCGATCATCGAAGTCACGGCAACGGCCAGGCTCGAGCGGCGCAGCGATGGTTCGACGCTGTATAGAAAGCAGGTCCAGTACCAGGATCAGGACACGCTGAGCAACTGGACGAAGAACGACAGTGAGCTATGGCGCGAGTACCGGAATTTCGCGCGTCACTACCTCGGTCGCGAAATTTCTGCCGAGCTGTTTGAGCGAGTCGCATTGAATTATGAACTCGCACCAGCAAAAACGGACACCGTGAAGCCGGCGAAGAAAAAGGATGAGTGGCAGGCCGAAAGCAAGGCGCTGCAACCAACACTGGCCTGGAACTTCAATATTCTCGACGGCGATGCGTACGGAGAATGGGCAAAGAGTATTGATCCGGCAATGATCACCTGGGACCTCGAAATCTATGATCCGCGGCGACCGGTCTACGCGGCGAAACAGATTCGTGGCACGAGTCACGCACTCGACAGGCAGCTCGAGGCCTGCAAGACCTACCATTGGACTGTGCGCCCGACTTACCACGTTGACGGCGTCAGGAAGAACGGGGAGTGGATGCGCCTGGTTCCGGTTGGTGGATCCGGCAATGGCAACATTGGCAGGGACGCATCAGTGGCGCACGCTTATGTTCAGGACTTCGCTACGCTGGAGATTGACTGCCGCGCTCGGTAGCTGCAATACGTCGTTGACCTTCATACATACAACTAATCAATCTTCGCAATCCGGCCCTGTTCCTCGGAACGTGCCGCGAACTCATCCTGCCAAGCAGATCGATGCGACGCCGGTGCAATCTGAACCGCAGTTACCTTGTACTCCGGGCAGTCCGTCGCCCAATCGCCATACTCGGTCGTTACGACATTGGCGCCGGTTTCGGGGTTGTGGAACGTTGTGTAGACAACCCCGGGCTTCACACGCGTAGTGATTTTCGCGTGGAGCGTGATATCGCCTTTGCGACTGGCGAGCGCAACGAGTTCGCCGTCCTTGATGCCCCGCATCTCGGCATCGGATGGATGCACCTCAAGCACGTCTTCGCCGTACCAGACATTGTTGGCCGTGCGCCGCGTCTGTGCACCGACGTTGTACTGCGACAGGATGCGGCCGGTCGTGAGCAGTAACGGGAACTTGCGGTTCGTGCGTTCTTCGGTCGGCACATACTCTGTTTCGACGAACAGGCCTTTGCCACGAACAAACGCATCGACATGCATTATGGGCGTGCCCATCGGCGCTTTGTCATTGCAGGGCCACTGCACGCTGCCGACCTCATCGAGAAAGGCGAAGCTCACATTGTTGAACGTGGGCGTTAACTCCGCGATCTCGTCCATGATCTGTGCCGACGTGTCGTAGTTCATCGGGTACCCGAGCGCCTGGGCCAGATCCTGCGTGATGCGCCACTCGTCCTTGCCCTGTTGCGGCTCCATGACCGGGCGGACCCGGTTGATGCGTCGCTCGGCATTGATGAACGTACCGTCCTTCTCGAGGAACGAGGTGCCCGGAAGGAATACGTGCGCGAACTTCGCGGTCTCATTCAGGAACAAATCCTGAACGACAATGCATTCCATTGCACTGAGCGCGGCTTCGACGTGATGGGTGTCCGGGTCCGATTGGGCGACATCTTCGCCCTGGATGTACATGCCTTTGAACGTACCGGCGCACGCCTCGTCGAACATATTCGGAATACGGAAACCAGGTTCCGGATCGATTGTCGTGCCCCAGTGTTGCTCAAATTGCGTGCGAACTTTCACATCTGAAACAGGGCGATAGCCCGCGAGTTCATGCGGGAACGAGCCCATGTCGCAGGAACCCTGCACGTTGTTCTGGCCGCGCAGCGGATTTACGCCGACGCCGGATCGCCCGATGTTGCCGGTCGCCATGGCCAGATTTGCCATGCCCATGACCATGGTCGACCCCTGGCTATGTTCGGTGACGCCCAGGCCGTAGTAGATCGCGCCGTTTTTTGCAGCACCGTACAGGCGCGCAGCTGCGCGGATTTCCTCGGCATCAACGCCCGATATTTTCGCGACTGCTTCAGGCGAGTTTTCCGGTCGCAGGATCATCGCTTTCCAGGAATCCCAGGAATCAAGTTCGCAGCGTTCGCTTACGTAGTTTTCGTCGGCGAGCCCTTCACTAACGATGACATGGGCGAGGGCGTTGATTATTGGCACATTGGTGCCCGGCAACAGGTTGAGATGATGAGCTGCTTGAATACGGGCTGACCGTACGAGGCCGATTGCGCGTGGGTCGACGACGATCAGTTGCGCACCTTCGCGCAGGCGTCGTTTCATCTGGGATGCAAAGACCGGGTGGCCAGCGGTCGGGTTGGCGCCAATGACCATGATGACGTCGGCGTCCATGACGCTGTCGAAAGGCTGCGTGCCGGCCGATGTACCAAGCGTTGTGTTGAGACCATAGCCTGTCGGCGAGTGGCAGACGCGTGCGCAGGTGTCGACGTTGTTGTTGCCCATAGCCGCACGCACGAGTTTCTGCACGACGAATACTTCCTCGTTGGTGCACCGTGACGAGGTGATGCCGCCAATCGATTTGCGGCCGTATTCTTTCTGAATAGCCTTGAAGCGGTCCGCGGCGAACTGAATGGCCTCATCCCATTCGACTTCATGCCACGGGTCCGACGTGTTCTCGCGAATCATTGGTTTAAGCACACGGTCACGATGCGAGGCGTAGCCCCAGGCGAAGCGTCCCTTCACACAGGAATGACCGTGATTGGCCTGGCCGTCCTTGTGCGGTGTCATGCGCACGACCTGGCCGCCTTTCATCTCGGCCTGGAACGAGCAGCCGACGCCGCAGTAGGCGCAGGTTGTGATGACGGCGTGGTCGGGCTGGCCGTGATCGACAATACTCTTTTCCATGAGTGTTGCTGTCGGGCAGGCCTGCACGCAGGCGCCGCAGGACACGCACTCGGAGTCCAGAAAGTCTTCACTGATGCCGGCCGAGACCTTGGAATTGAAGCCGCGTCCCTCGATCGTGAGTGCAAACGTTCCTTGTACCTCGTCGCAGGCACGAACGCAGCGTGAGCAGACGATGCACTTCGAGGCATCAAACTGGAAATAGGGGTTGCTGGCGTCGACGGGCGCATCGAGATGGTTTTCGCCATCGAAGCCGTAGCGCACATCACGCAGGCCGACCGCGCCGGCCATGTCCTGCAGTTCGCAGTCGCCGTTGGCAGAGCAGGTCAGGCAGTCGAGCGGATGATCCGAGATGTACAGTTCCATGACGTTGCGCCGCAATTGCGACAGCTTGCTGGTCTGGGTACGAATCTTCATGCCTTCTTCGACAGGCGTCGTGCAAGACGCCGGGTAGCCCTTGCGGCCTTCAATCTCAACGAGACACAGGCGACAGGAACCGAAGGGTTTCAGGCTATCGGTTGCGCAGAGCTTGGGAATATCGACACCGGATTCGCGCGCCGCGCGCAGGATACTCGTGCCGGCTTTTACCGTCGCGGGCAAACCGTCGATCTCGACTTTGACAGTTTCCTCGACTGCGCTCGCCGGCGTACCCAGGTCTTTTTGGCGTGTTTTATTCATCGCTGCTTCTTCATCTCTTTTGCCCCGCTGCGAAATCGTCCGCGAAGTGCCTCAGTACGCTGCGGACCGGGTAAGGCGTCATACCGCCCATCGCGCACAGCGATGCATCCTCCATCGTATCGCAGAGTTCGACCAGCAAATCGTAATTCTCGTTGCGTTTCTCACCCGCGATCAGTTTGTCGATAACCTCGACGCCACGCGTTGAGCCGATGCGGCAGGGGGTGCACTTGCCACAGGACTCGATGGCACAAAACTCCATCGCAAAACGTGCCTGCTGCGCCATGTCCGCGGTGTCGTCGAATACGACGATGCCGCCATGACCGATCATCGCACCGATTTCCGTGAATGCCTCGTAGTCGAGCGGTGTGTCGAGTTGCTCTTCAGGCAGGTAAGCACCCAGTGGACCGCCAACCTGCACGGCCTTGACGGGCCGACCGCTGGCTGTACCACCGCCGTATTCCTCGATCAGTTCGCGCAGCGTGACGCCGAAGGCCTTTTCTACCAGCCCGCCACGTTTGATATTGCCGGCAAGCTGGAAGGCGAGGGTCCCTTTCGAGCGATTGACGCCCATCCCGGCATAACGTTCGCCGCCCAGGATTACAACGTTGGCAACCGATGCAAGTGTCACGACATTGTTGACGACAGTCGGCCTGCCAAACAATCCTTCGAAGGCAGGCAGCGGCGGCTTGAAACGCACGATTCCTTTCTTGCCTTCCAGGCTTTCGAGCATCGCGGTTTCTTCGCCGCAGACGTAGGAGCCGGCGCCGAGGTGTAATTCGATGTCAAAATCAAAGCCGCTACCCTGGATGTTTTCGCCGAGCCAGCCGCCTTCGCGAGCCGTCTCGATCGCGCGTGACAGTATCATGTGTGTGAGCGGATACTCGGAGCGCAGGTAGATATAGCCCCTGTTTGCGCCGACCGCGAAACCCGCAATAGCCATACTTTCGATGAGGCCGAACGGATCGCCTTCCATGAGCATGCGATCAGAAAAGGTGCCGCTGTCGCCTTCATCCGCGTTGCAGGCAATGTATTTTTGCGCGCTTTCGATATCAGCCACCGTGCGCCACTTGATGCCGGCCGGGAAGCCCGCGCCACCACGGCCGCGCAGACCGGATGCCATAACCGCTTCAATCACTGCATCCGGGCCATCTTCCCAGGCTTTCTGCAGTGCCTTGAACCCCTGGTGCAGCAGGAAGTCCTCGAGCGACAGGGCCTCGATCAGGCCGCAGCGCCAGAATGTCCAGCGGTCCTGGCTGATCAGGTAGTCGATCTCGTTGATCGGGCCAAGGCGTTTATCGTGTTCGCCACCTGCAAGCAGGCCTGCATCGAACAGGCCGGGCACGTCGCTGGCTTCTACGTTGCCATAGGCAATACGCACGCCATCGACCTCAACCTCGATGAGCGGTTCGAGCCAACACGCCCCCCAGGAGCCGTTGCGTATGAGTTGTATCGACGCGCCGGATTTCTTCGCTTGTTGTGCGACGGCGAGTGCAACCTCGTCTGCGCCAACGGAGACGCTGGTGGTTTCGCGCGGCACGTAGATTTTGACGGCGCTCATGAGGACACCCCCCGCATAGCTGCAACGAGAGTGTCGAACCGCTTCGCGTCGACTCGACCAAACGTCTTACCGTTGACCATGACGGCTGGTGCGCAGGCGCAATTGCCGAGGCAGTACACGGGTTCGAGCGTCGTGTCCGCATCGACCGAGTCGTTCGCATGTTTGGTGAGATCACGGCTGCCCATGGCCTGGCAGGCTTCGGCCTGGCAAATCTTGATTATGTGGCTGCCGGGCGGTTCGGTT
>Ga0316201_10001470_pt1 | contig 15918 bp, 13 predicted proteins | sample CS6wburrow_MG_FD_204516 | JGI IMG/M metagenome (GOLD analysis project Ga0316201, IMG submission 204516) | Coastal sediment microbial communities from Delaware Bay, Delaware, United States - CS-6 worm burrow | ecosystem: Environmental > Aquatic > Marine > Coastal > Sediment | place: USA... | reverse complement strand
CTCTGCTCCATATTCGCAAGATGCAGCTTCAGATCGATGCCCTCTGCCGGCAATCGCGGCATGCTGGAAACCGTGTTCGGCTGATCGCCATGGGTACTGACCACCGGCAGGGCATCGTCGTCACCGGGCGAATCGACCGGGGTCACCGGGATCCCGGCGCGGAATTTCTCGGGCAGATCCGCGATATCCACCACGCCATAGGGAAAAAGTATGGCGAGACGCTCAATCAGATTCGCCAGCTCGCGCACATTACCCGGCCAGCGATAGTGTGTCAGCGCGGTGACCGCCGCGGGCGTCAGCCTTACCGAACCGCGCTTCTCATGCTCGATACGCAGAATCAGATCGTTGACCAGGACCGGGATGTCTTCGACCCGCTCGCGCAGCGGAGGCACCTCGATCGGGAAGACATTCAACCGGTAATAGAGGTCTTCACGAAAGCTGTCCTCCTGGATCGCCTGCTCCAGGTTGCGGTGCGTTGCCGCGATGATGCGCACATTGCAATGAATCGTTTTGTTGCTGCCGACGCGTTCGAAGGTCCGTTCCTGCAGCACGCGCAGCAGCTTTACCTGCATGTGCATACTCATATCACCGATCTCGTCGAGGAACAGCGTGCCGCCTTCGGCGAGCTCGAAACGCCCCTGGCGCGCGGTGATGGCACCGGTGAAAGCGCCTTTCTCATGTCCGAACAGCTCGCTCTCGAGCAGGTCGCCCGGGATGGCGCCACAGTTCACCGGCACGAAAGGACGGCCGCGGCGCTTGGAGTGATAATGCAGTTTGCGCGCAACCACCTCTTTTCCCGTCCCCGACTCACCCAGGATCAGTACCGTCGCATCGGAATCGGCAACCTGTTCGATCATCTTGTTGATGCTGCGCGTGGCCCGACCGTTCCCCGACAGGCTGCGAAACAGTTCCAGCGGGCGCCGGGGCGCCTCACCGTGACGCTGCGACTCATCGAAGACCTGGGCCCTGTGCAGCAGCGAGGCGATGGCATCATATTGGCAAGGCAGGCGCAGGGTGCCCAGCACATCGCCGCTCACCAGGATCTCGTCACTGCTCTTTTCCTGCACCTGGATAAGGGCCGGGCGCGGACTGCATTCGTTGATCGCGCCCAGGTAGGCACTGCGTTCCTGATCTGGCAATTGACTGCTCAGCAGCACACACCCCGAGCGATCGCTGAAGCGTTGCACAAGCCTTTGGAGATCTTTTGGAGATTCAGGCACATGCACATCACAGTCGATAAACTGGAGGATGTTCTGCAGGTAAGCCCGTGATGCTTCGTCAGACATCACCAATATCACGGTGACGGCGTTGAGAGCGGTATCTTTGGTATTTTCGGGTGTCATCCAACCGGCTCCGGTGCATACGCTAGGCGGACACACTCAATAAGTGCATGTTTTTCCAAAGTTAAGCACGCATCCGGCACTATGTCAAAAATTCGTCAGATGACAAAACCCTGATGGAACCGACTCAGCGGAGGAACCTCATTCTTTCGCCGCCAATCGAGTGCTCCCGATACGAAAACCAGGCTGGATAAATAATCACAAGAATCTGCCGTTAAGACACCATAAGGACCGAGGAACCCGCGCATGCCTGGAAAAACCGACGAACGCCGACGCTTTAACCGAATCGCCACCGACAAGCCGGTCAGCTTGCGCGAGGGAGATAGGCAACACAGCGGGACGGTACTGGACATTTCACTGCAGGGACTGCTGCTGGAGTCGAACGGAAGCTGGAATCCCACGATCGGCGCCCGCGTTCGGGCAGGCGTCCATCTCGGCAAAGATATGCCCGAAATACGCATGGACGGCGAGATCGCACACATCGACGGTAAACGCGTGGGCTTGCGCTGCGTGGTCATCGACCTGGAGAGCGCCAGCATGCTGCGGCGCATGGTCGAACTCAATCTGGGCGACGGCGAACTGCTGGAGCGCGACCTCTCGCAACTGCTCGCGAGCTGATCCGACCCAAACTGCACCTATACGATCAGCTCAGCGCGTCGATCGCCTCGCCTATCCGACCGACCGCAACCACGTCCAAACCGGCGATTGCCTGCTTGGGCGCATTGGCGCGTGGCACGATCACCCGCTTGAAGCCATGCTTGGCGGCCTCCCGCAGACGCTCCTGACCATTGGGCACCGGACGGATTTCACCGGCCAGGCCCACTTCGCCAAAGGTGGCCAGATCGCCGGGCAGCGGGCGGTCGCGAAAACTCGACATCACTGCCAGAAGGACCGGCAGGTCGGCGGCAGGTTCGCTGACGCGCACACCACCCACCACGTTCAGAAACACATCCTGATCGAACATCGCAACACCGCCATGACGATGCATGACCGCCAGCAGCATCGACAGGCGGTTCTGCTCGAGACCAAGTGCCACACGGCGAGGGTTGGCCAGCGGGCTCTGGTCTACCAGGGCCTGCACCTCGACCAGCAGCGGGCGTGTCCCCTCGCGGGTGACCAGGATGCAGCTGCCCGGCACCTCTCGCTCATGCCGCGACAGGAAGATCGCCGAGGGATTGCTGACCTCGCGCAGGCCCTTGTCGGTCATGGCGAACACGCCGAGCTCATTGACCGCACCGAAGCGATTCTTTATTGCGCGGACAAGGCGGAACGGGCCGCCACTCTCGCCTTCGAAGTAGAGTACCGTGTCGACCATGTGTTCGAGCACACGCGGCCCGGCCAGGGCACCCTCCTTGGTCACGTGCCCGACCAGGAACAACGATGTCCCGGTCTGCTTGGCGAAGCGCACCAGGCGCGCGGCCGATTCACGTACCTGGGCCACGGACCCCGGGGCGGACTGCAGGGCCTCCGTGTAAAAGGTCTGGATGGAATCCAGCACCAGGACCCTGGGTCTGTCCTTGGCGATCAGGCCCAGGATACGTTCGACACAGGTCTCGGTGAGCAGGCGCAGACGCTCGGTCGGCAGACCCAGCCGACGGGCGCGCATGCTGATCTGCTCGGCCGACTCCTCGCCGCTGACATAAAGCGCGGGCACCTTTTCGGACAGCAGGGCCAATGCCTGCACCAACAGGGTGGATTTCCCGATCCCCGGATCACCACCGATCAGGACCACCGAACCGGAGACCAGGCCACCGCCCAACACACGATCGAGTTCCCCGAGGCCGGTCGGCATGCGCTCGGTCTCTTTCGCGGCCACCTCCGACAGACTGCGAATCCTGGCTGCGTCGTCACCGGCATAACCGGCAAATCGTGACTCGGCTGGCGCGGCGGGAGCCGCAATGCTTTCCTGCATGGTGTTCCACGCACCGCAGTCGCCACATTGTCCCGCCCATTTGGGACTCTGCGCGCCGCAGTCGCAACAGACATAGACGGTCCTGGCCGGCTTACTCACCGACACCTCAGGCGGCAGGCGGCCAGTCTTTGGGACGCAGAGGGCACAGAGATCCGCAGAGCGCACAGAGTTTTTCGTTGCTGGGCCCGATGAGGAGCTGGATTTGAGGCGGGGGCAGGATCACTCTCAACATCGGCAACATTCCCATACCCGGGATCGACCCGGCAGTTCCGCGGTACGAACCCGCGGCGCCCATTGACCGAAAACACTTTTGCGCTCTCTGCGCTCCTCCGCGAACTCTGCGTCCTGTTCATCAATATCCGTCATCGCCATAGACGTCGTAGGCGAAATTGTCGAAGCGGGTGAACTGGCCCTGGAAGGTCAGCATGACGCTGCCGATCGGGCCGTTACGCTGTTTGCTGATGATGATCTCGGCCTTGCCCTTGTCAGGACTGTCCTCGTTGTAGACCTCATCACGATAGATGAACACGATAAGGTCCGCATCCTGTTCAATGGCGCCGGATTCGCGCAGATCCGACATCACCGGTCGCTTGTTCGGTCGCTGCTCCAGCGAACGATTGAGCTGCGACAGCGCAACCACCGGAACCTTGAGTTCCTTTGCCAGGGCCTTGAGCGATCGCGAGATGGCAGAGATCTCGGTCGCTCGATTCTCACCCGACTCAGGAGCCTGCATCAGCTGCAGGTAATCGATGACGACCAGTCCGAGTTGGCCATTCTCCTTGGTAAGCCTACGACAACGGGCGCGCAGATCCGTCGGCGTCAAAGCCGGCGTGTCGTCAATAAACATTTTGGTATTGTTGAGGATATTCACCGCCGAGGTCACCCGCGGCCAGTCGTCGTCTTCCAGCTTTCCTGAACGCACAGCCTGCTGATTGACCCGACCCAAGGAAGAGATCATGCGCATGGTCAGCGCCTCCCCGGGCATCTCCATGGAAAAGATCGCCACTGGGAGGCCGGTAGCGATTGCGACATTCTCGGCGACATTCATCGCGAAGGTGGTCTTCCCCATGGAGGGGCGGCCGGCGACGATGATGAGATCCGATTTCTGCAGGCCGGATGTCTTCTGGTCAAAATCGGTGAAACCCGAGGGCACCCCGGTCAGGGCCTCATCGCTCCCATACAGTTCCTCGATCCGGTTGATGGTCTCGGTAAGCAGCCGGGTGATCGGGCGAAATCCGCCACCACCACGCGCTTGCTGCTCAGCGATCTGGAAAACCCTGTTCTCGGCATAATCGAGCAGCTCATTGACCTTGCGCCCCTTCGGCCGGTACCCGGCTTCCGCCACATCGTTGCCGACCTTGATCAGCTGACGCACGACCGACTGCTCGCGCACGATCGCCGCATAGGCCTGGATATTTGCCGCACTCGGGGTGTCGTTGGCCAACATGCCCAGGTATGACAGGCCGCCGACGTCCTGCAGCGTCTCCTGGCGTTCCAGTTCCTCGGCCAGGGTCACCACGTCGAACGGCCGGTCGGCCTCTGCCAGACCGGAGATCCCCGCGAACACCAACTGGTGCTCGCGTCGATAGAAATCCTGCTCGGTGACCTGGTCTGCGACCTTGTCCCAGCCATCGTTGTCCAGCATCAGGCCGCCCAGCACCGCCTGTTCCGCCTGTACCGAATGAGGCGGCATGCGTAGGGCCTCCATCTGCTCGTCAGGCCCGACGTCAGACAAATATTCGGGGACCGATTCGTACACCGCATCTACCATGCCGCTGTCATACCAATTCGTGGAGGGAGGGCCGTTGATTACAACACAAGGCGGCACCGATCCGCATCAACAGCCGCCCCGATAGTGCGAAAAAGCGTGACCGTGAAAACGAAAAAGCCCGGCCAAGGCCGGGCTTCATCTACGAATTCCCAAACGGGTCAAACAGAAATTCGGGCACCACGCGCCATACCCGGTCAGCGCTTACTCCTCGCCGATTATCGTCACCTTTAGAGTGGCATCGACGTCGGTATGCAGATGCAGCACGACCTCATACTCGCCGGCAACACGGAACGGACCTTCCGGCAACCGCACTTCCGATTTGCTAATCTCCACACCCGCCTCGCTGCAGGCATGCGCAATATCCGCGGTGCCGACGGAGCCAAACAGACGCCCCTCCTCGCCAGACTTGTGGGTAATGCTGACGCCCTCGCTGAGGTTATCGATCTGTGCCTTGCGCGCCTCCGCGGCGGCCAGCTTGTCAGCGGCCTGCTGCTCAAGCTCAGCACGACGCTCCTCGAAAACCCTGAGGTTTTCGGCGCTGGCAAAAACCGCCTTGCCCTGCGGGATAAGGAAGTTGCGACCGAAGCCGGACTTCACCGAAACCTTTTCACCCAGTCCACCCAGGTTAGCCACTTTTTCCAGAAGAATGACTTCCATCGTTACTCAACCTCACACATGCGATTCAGTTGTCATCGGTCCGCGACCGACGTGCTCGGGCCCGCGCCCGGAAATTCAGCCACCCATCCGTATAACCGACGAGGGCAACCATGGTCACGCCCTGGGGCGCGACAAAAACCAGCAACAGATACAGACCCACCAGCCAGGCGGGCGATGCGCCAAACTCGGCCACCAGACCATGGGCCACACTGAGACCCTGGATCAGAAACACCATCATACCGATCAGGTACAACTGCCCAATCAGGCTCGGCTCGCCACCGGTCAGGATCACACCGACCAACAGCAGCAGCGGCACCAGCAACAACAGCCAGCGACCGAAGCGCAGCTGTCGAAACTCCTCACCAAAAGCGCCCGGACGATCCAGCAGCGCGGCCCAATATCTCGCCAGCATCAGAGAGGCCGCCGAACCCAGAAACCAGGTGGCGGCAACACCACCCGCCATCCAGCCGGCCAGCAGATCGACAAACTTCCCGGCATCGGTGGCCGCCAGAGTTTCTTCGTCCAGGCGCATGGCGAGAAACTCGTTGAGCGCGTCCGCCCAGAAGGCGGCCGGATCCACCAACACCAGGTACTGAAACAGGACCACCGCCGCTGCCGCTATCGCCGCGGCCTCGATTGCCAGCCGCAGAGACCCTGTGCGGCCCATAATGGCACCCAGCGCCGCTGCCGGTGCCCACAGCAAAATGCCGATGAGCAGGGTCGCCAACGGCTTCTGAAACAGCAGGCCACCCAGCCCTGCAATCGCAAGCAGCGCCGACCCCAGCACCAGTACGCCCTCTTTCCATCCCTGGCGCAATACAGTCAAGGTGATCACCGCCGCGCTGAGCAGGCCAAGCGGGGTCACCAGCAGCGCGAGCATGGCCAGCACCGTGGCGACGATCACCGCCTGCATGCGACCCTTCATCACCCATTTGGCGAAGGTCTTCATGCGTTTACCCTTTCCGCAGGCTTCGCGTCGGCAAAACCTGCCTGACCGACCGGATTAATGGCTGTCGGAATAGGGCAACAGGGCCAGGTAGCGGGCGCGCTTGACCGCGTCCGCGAGCTGGCGCTGATACTTTGCGCTGGTGCCGGTAATCCGGCTCGGCACAATCTTGCCGGATTCGCTGACGTACTGCTTCAGCAACACGAGATCCTTGTAGTCGATATCAAGCCCTTCGGCAGAGAAACGACAAAACTTACGGCGACGGAAAAAACGTGACATCGCAAATATCTCCTATGCGTCAGGCGGATGCATCATCGGCAGCTGCCGGAGCAGCTAAAGGGTCAGGCTTTACTGCAGGCACCGGAAGCTCTTCATCATCCGGGGCTTCCGCAGCTGCCGGGGAAGCCGCAGGCGCCTCATCCCTCTCCTCTTCCTTGGCGAGATGCGAGGTCTCGGTGATGGCCGCTTTGCGACGGATGATCAGGTTGCGCAGGACCGCGTCGTTGAAACGGAATGCACTTTCAATCTCGGCCAGCGCCTCGTTGCCGCACTCGACATTCATCAGTACATAATGTGCCTTGTGAATCTTGTTGATCGGGTAGGCGAGCTGGCGCCGCCCCCAGTCTTCCAAACGATGGACGGTGCCACCGCTGGTCTCAATGGACGCGCGATAACGCTCCACCATGGCAGGCACCTGCTCGCTCTGGTCGGGATGGACCAGAAAGACGATCTCGTAGTGACGCATTGTTGCTCCTTACGGTTTAGTAGCCTCCCGCTCGGCGGCGGTGAGGCAAGGAGGACCAGCCGTCAGGCTGATCGGAAAGGCGCAGAATCTTACGTGCTAACACACTGAATTGCAAGCGTTACCGGCAGGGCCTGTTCCGGGAACGGCTGGAACGCGGAGGGCGCGGAGAAGCGCAGAGGGCGCAGAGATTTGTTTGAGCTTGGCAGTGCGTTGTCGCCAGGAACCCGACGCCCAAATTTCCTCTGCGATCTCTGCGCACCATTGCGCCCTCTGCGTTCCCATTTCCGCCCCCGGCAGTGATCAGAGGCTTCGCTGACGCACGGCCTCGTACAGACAGACGCCAGCGGCCACCGACACGTTGAGGCTCTCGACATGCCCGGCCATCGGCAGACGCACCAACTGATCACAGGTCTCGCGGGTAAGGCGACGCATGCCCTCGCCCTCCGCCCCCATTACCAGCGCCAGGGGCCCCGTCAGATCGGCCTGGAATAGCCCCTCATCTGCCTCACCGGCCGTTCCGACGACGAAAACACGATGCACATCCTGCAGGTACCGCAGGGTTCGGGCCAGATTGGTTACCTGGATGAAGGGCATGGTTTCAGCCGCACCGCTGGCCACCTTGCACACCACCGGGGTCAATCCGCCGGCACGGTCACGCGGGGCGATAACAGCATGCACGCCGGCGCCGTCGGCACTCCTCAGACAGGCGCCCAGGTTGTGGGGATCGGTGATGCCATCGAGTACGAGCAGCAACGGCGATTCGTCGAGCCCACCCAGCAGCTCGTCCAGGTCCGACTCTCCGCGACTGGTCGGCACCTCACCGTGCGCCACCACTCCCTGATGGTTGGCGCCGGCCGTCATCCGGTCGAGCGAGGCCCTGTCACTGGCCAGTGGTTTCACGCCGGCGGCACGCGCCTCATCGACCAACTGTTGCAGGCGCCGGTCTTTGCGCGCAGCGTCGAACCACAGTGTCTCTATCCGCTGGGCACCGTGCTTGAGCGCTGTGCGTACCGCATGAATGCCCACGATCAACTGCCCGGACATCGATCAACCCTGTTTCTTGCGCCGGTTCCTGCGTCCTGCACCGCCACCGGGCCGAGTAGACTTCTTGCCGCCGGAGCCACCCTGGTCTTTTTCCTGACCGGCCCCGCCGGCGACCTGCTTTTTCCGTGATCTCCTGGACGGGTGGCCCGAGCCGCCGTCACGCCCCGGCCGACCCTGACCCTTGCCGGGTCCTTCAACCTTGTCGGCAAGGATGAAATCGATCTTGCGATCGTCGATATTCACCGCCGCCACCTTTACCTTGAGGGTATCGCCCAGTCGGTAAACCCGGCCGGTGCGGTCTCCCGTCAGGCGATGGCCCACCGGGTCGAAATGGAAATAGTCGTAGTCCAGGGCGGTGATATGCACCAGCCCCGATACATAAACGCCGTTCAGTTCGACGAAGACCCCAAAGCTGTTGACCCCCGATATCACGCCATCGAACGACTCACCGACCTTGTCGAGCATGAACTCGCATTTGAGCGTATCGGCCGCATCGCGGCTCGCGTCATCCGCCCGGCGTTCGGTGGCCGAGCAGTGTTCGCCCATCGCCGCCAGGTGCTGGTGGGTATATTCGAAGGCCTCAGGCGGCTCGCTGGTCAGCAGGTGCTTGAGTGCCCTGTGCACCATCAGATCAGGGTAGCGCCGGATCGGCGAAGTAAAGTGCGCATAGGCCGGAAAGGCCAGGCCGAAATGACCCACATTGTTGTCCGAATAGACCGCCTGCATCATTGAACGCAGCAACACTACCTGGATCACATGGAAGTCCGGGCGTTCTTTCACCTGCTCCAGCAGGTTCGCGTAGTCCTTCGCGGTCGGATCCTGGCCTCCATCAAGGCGCAGGCCCAACTCGGCCAGAAACTCTCCCAGGTCGGCGAGTTTCTCGGCGCTGGGTTTCTCGTGGATGCGGTACAGGGCCGGCATCTTGCGACGCAGCAGATGGCGGGCAGCGGCAACATTGGCGGCCAGCATGCACTCCTCGATAACCTTGTGCGCATCGTGTCGCTGCAGGGGTACAATGGCGTCCAGCCTGCCCTGGTCATCGAAGCGAAAACGGGTCTCCACCGTGTCGAAGTCGATCGCTCCGCGCTCGGCGCGCGCCTCATGCAGTAACTTGTACAAACCGTACAGCTCATGCAGATGCGGCAGAAGGCCCGCATGTTTCGCACACAGCTCGGCATCTCCATCGAGCAACATGGCGCCGACCTGGTCATAGGTCAGTCGCGCGTGCGAGTTCATCACGGCCTCGAAAAAGCGTGAACGGAACAGATTGCCCTCGGTATCGAAATACAGTTCGGCGGTCATGCACAGACGGTCCACCTGCGGATTTAGTGAACACAGGCCGTTCGACAGCACCTCCGGCAACATCGGAACGACCCGGTCCGGAAAGTAAACCGAGGTGCCGCGCTTGTACGCCTCATCATCCAGCGCCGTACCGGGCACCACATAGGACGAGACATCCGCGATCGACACGAGCAGACGCCAGCCCTTCTTCGTACGCTCGCAGAAAACGGCATCGTCGAAGTCGCGCGCATCGGCACCATCAATGGTGACCAGGGGGATCTTGCGCAGGTCGGCCCGACCCTTCTTCGCCGCCTCGGGCACCTCGGGCTTCAGCGCTGCGATCTCGTTTTCGACCGCATCCGGCCAGTCCAGCGGGATATCGTGCGCACGAATCGCCACGTCCGTCGCCATGCCCGGAGCAAGGTGGTCGCCAAGGATCTCAACCACCTCACCGATCGGTTGCCGCCATTGCTCGGGATGCTCCGTGATATGCACGACCACCATCTGAGCATCCTTGGCACCCATCAGACGGTCTGGCGTGATCAGGATCTGTTGCGCGACTCGCTTGTTGTCCGGTAGCAGGAAGGCAACACCCGCCTCGATCCTCACCCGGCCAACGATGTTCTCAAAGGCTCTCTCCAGCACCTCGACCACCGCGGCCTCGCGCCGTCCACGACGGTCAACGCCGGACACCCTCGCGACAATGCGGTCGCCATGCCATAGCCGACGCATCTCGCGCGGGCTGAGGAAAAGGTCGTCACCACCCTCGTCCGGATGCAGAAATCCGAAACCATCGGGATGCCCGATGACCCGGCCATGGATCAGGTCCTCGTGGTTGACCACGCAATAACCACCGCGACGATTGCATACCACCTGACCGTCACGGGCCATGGCGTTCATACGGCGCGACAGGGCATCGATCTGTTGCGGGTCGACCAGTTTGAGCGCCTCGGCAAGGTCATCGAAGCGCAACGGCGCCCCGTGATCCTGCATCAGGCTGAGGATGAATTCGCGACTGGGAATCGGGTTTGCGTACTTCTTGGCCTCGCGGGCCTGGTAGGGGTCACGGCCGCGAGTGGCTCGCCGGGTTTTGTTTTTTGACACGGAAACAACATGCTCTATCAAGTAAGGAATCGGCTCTATTGTACCGTTGACACCCCCATGGTGTCGCTGTAGAGTCCGCGCTTCCGTTTTGGGGTCCACCCCAGCACCCTGCCGAAGTGGCGGAATTGGTAGACGCGCATGGTTCAGGTCCATGTCTGGGAAACCAGGTGGAGGTTCAAGTCCTCTCTTCGGCACCATATTCAAAGGCCAGGTTCATTGCTGAACCTGGCCTTTTTCGTACACGCCGCTTTCGTCACGCGAACTGGATAAAAAAAGGGCTCCCGCGGGGAGAGCGGAGGCCCTTAAAGCGCCATCTATGCGCAGAGGAGAGCGTCGTTTCCATTGCCTGCCTGGGCAGGCCGGTGTACTGAGTCGACACCCTGGATGACGGCCAAAGCGTGCAAAAGTTGAAGTTCTCATCCTTTTCCTTCCCAGCGCCCGATTTTCTCCGGCACGGCCCGCATCCCGATATCTTGTCACCGGCGTGCATAAACGGAACTGCGCGAAATTCTAGAGGCGATCATCGAATCGATGAACAACTGCAGGAAGTGGAAGACGATACAGGCCACCATTGCCGCACCGACGGCTTGACCGATCAATGCCAGCACCCCAAGGGCTATCGGCAGGGTTTTCTGGGAAGCGGTGAACAACAGGGCAACCCATTCCCCGTATTCGGGGCGATAGAGATGGCGCGACAGGTAACACAGCAGCAGCAGGGCCCCATGGATGCCGAATGCGCCGACCAGCACCAGCAGCAACAGACCCGGATCGAGCGCCTTCAGCAGATCCGATGATGCAGACGCGGAAACCCATACCGTTGCAATCACGCAGGCCGAAGGCAGATATCTCAGCAACCAGTGCTGCGACGGCGCACGAACGATGGCGCGCAGGGTTGCACCGACGACGAAGGGAACGAGTACGAGCAATACCAGTTGCTTGAATATCGGAAGGGGTGCGATTTCAACCAGACCCGCACCGCCCAGCGTAAGGTGTAGCATGAACGGGATGCTGAAGACCCCAATCAGGTTCAGCAGGATCGTCAGGAAAAGCGCCTTCGGGGCATTACCACCAGCCAGCCGGGTCATGACGATCGCGGAGGAAAGGGTGGGCGGGACCGTGGCCATCACAACCAGACCCATCGCGAAATCGGCCGGCATGGACAAAAGGGTAACGACCGCAAGACCAATCAGCGGGCTGATCAGAAGGCTGATCAGAACGGCGACAAGAGACGCCCGCAGGACCCGTGATGCGCGCGGAAGTCTGTTCAAGTCTATCTGATAACCGTTGACCAGAAAGATCGTTACGACCATCCAGGGCACCAGTCCCATCTGGTGCAACACCGTCCCCGGTGCAGGCGCGGCCATAGCGGCAAAAAACGCCAGCAACAGACCAACAGGCAAAAAGTAACTGTTCAAATTCTCAGAACTGCCGTCGGGACCGAGCTGTATGAGGATATTTCAGGTCTGCATTCACGATGAAATCATTTCCCTGGCTTGAACTCCCAGTAGCGCATCACCCCAGCCGCCCCCGGTTGGCAAACAGCTTTCGCAGACGGCAGAATGATCGGCTCACTTCGCGGACCACGCAGCGGCACTGCTACACAGACGTCGACAATAGACTACGTTTACTATACGCCCCATCAACAGGCCGCATTACAGACCACAACCACTGCCATCAAGAACACGGAAGAACATGCTCAAGACACTGCACCACTACATCGACGGTCGTAAAATCGAAGGGGCCAGCGGTCGCTACGGCAAGATATACAATCCGACCAGCGGCGAGATTCAGGCCCAGGTACCGTTGGCATCTGCAGACGAGACAGCCAGGGCGATCGAAGTGGCAGCCGCTGCATTCCCCGCCTGGAGGGACACCCCTCCGCTGCGCCGGGCCAGGGTGTTTTTCCGTTTCAAGGAGCTTCTGGACAAACACCTCGATGAACTTGCCCAGCTGATCTCCGCAGAGCATGGAAAGGTACTCAGCGATGCACGAGGCTCCGTGATCAGAGGGATGGAGGTAGCCGAATTCGCCTGCGGTGCCCCTTACCTGTTGACCGGCTATTTTTCCGAGAACGTTGGAACGGATGTGGACAGTCACTCCATGCGCCAACCGCTGGGCGTATGCGCGGGCATCACGCCCTTCAACTTCCCGGCCATGGTTCCGATGTGGATGTTTCCGCTGTCCATCGTCTGCGGCAACACCTTCATCCTCAAAATCTCCGAAAAGGTACCCTCGACCGCACTTCGACTCGCGGAACTGCTGACAGAAGCGGGGCTGCCGGACGGTGTCATGAATGTGGTCAACGGCGACAAAGAGGCGGTCGACACCCTGCTCACGCACCCCGATGTAGCCGCCGTCAGCTTCGTGGGCTCAACGCCGGTGGCCGAGTACATCTTTCAGACAGGCACCCATCACGGCAAGCGTGTACAGGCCCTGGGGGGCGCCAAGAACCACATGGTCGTGATGCCGGATGCGGATATGGACCAGGCTGCCGACGCCCTGATGGGGGCGGCTTACGGCTCAGCCGGTGAACGTTGCATGGCGATCTCTGTGGCCGTCGCCGTGGGAGATGCGACCGCCGACGCCCTGGTCGAAAAACTGGCCCCCCGCGTGAAAAAGCTCAAGATCGGATCCAGCATCGATCCGGACTCGGAGATGGGTCCGCTGATCACGCGGGAGCATCGGGACAAGGTCAAAGGCTACGTCGACCTCGGTGTCGAAGAAGGCGCCCAACTGCTGGTCGACGGCCGCGGGCTGACAGTCGAGGGACATCCCGATGGCTTCTTCCTCGGTGGCTGCCTGTTCGACCGCGTGACCACGGAGATGCGCATCTACAAAGAGGAGATTTTCGGTCCTGTCCTGTGTGTGGTCCGCGCAGCCGACTTCGAGGCCGCGCTGAAAATGGTCAACGATCACGAATATGGCAATGGCACCGCAATATTTACCCGCGATGGAGATACCGCGCGCACCTTCGCCTCGCGGGTCCAGGCCGGCATGGTCGGAATCAATGTGCCCATCCCGGTACCTATGGCGTTTCACAGTTTTGGCGGCTGGAAGCGTTCGTTGTTTGGCGACATCCATGTCCACGGCGCGGAGGGCATCCGCTTCTACACGCAGCTCAAGACGGTGACGTCACGCTGGCCGACCGGTATTCGTGCCGGCGCCGATTTCCATATGCCGACAATGAAATAGCCGGGCCATCCTTCGCAAGAAGAAACCATCATCGCAATAGTTCAGGGGACAGCATGAGCAACATCGGATTCATCGGCACCGGCATCATGGGCCGGCCCATGGCGGGCCACCTGCTGGCCGGGGGACATAGACTCTACCTCAACCGGCATCGCACGCCTCCACCGGGCGAACTGATAGAAGGCGGCGCCATCGAATGCGGCTCTGCCGAAGAGCTCGCTCAGCGGGCGGATATCATAATCACCATGGTGCCCGACACCCCCCAGGTGGAGAGCACGCTGTTTGGTGCGAATGGAGTTGCTGCGGGACTGAGCCCCGGCAAACTGGTCATCGATATGAGTTCGATCTCACCAATCGAGACCAAGGCATTTGCCGCCAGAATCAACGAGCTTGGCTGTGATTATCTGGATGCCCCGGTGTCCGGCGGCGAAGTCGGCGCCAAGGGGGCCGCTCTGACGATCATGGTCGGCGGCAGCGAGGCGGTCTTCCAGAAGGCCAGGCCATTGTTCGAGCTGATGGGCAAGAACATCACCCTGGTGGGGGAAAACGGTGCGGGCCAGACCTGCAAGGTGGCCAATCAGATCATTGTCGCCCTGACCATCGAAGCGGTAGGCGAGGCACTCGTGTTTGCATCCAAGGCCGGCGTAGACCCGGCAAGGGTGAAGCAGGCACTGATGGGCGGGTTCGCCGGTTCAAAGATTCTCGAAGTGCATGGCGAACGCATGATCAAGCGTACATTTGATCCGGGGTTTCGCATCGGGCTGCACCAGAAAGATTTGAGCCTTGCCCTCTCGGGGGCGCGCGCTCTCGGAGTCAGTCTTCCGAACACCGCTACCGCCCAGGAGCTGTTCAACGCCTGCGACAATGCGCTTGATCACTCCGCCATGGTTATAGCGCTGGAAGCCCTCGCCGGTCACCAACTCGGTTAGATCAATTCAGGGAAGAGCACCCATGCCGACCATCCATGCAAGCATCGACCAACTCGATCACTCGTCATCAAGGGGACAGGTGCGTGACCATTTCCTGATCATGGACCGCCCCAAGCCAAAAGGTGGACAAAACAAAGGCCCCATGGGTGGAGAGGCGTTACTGATGGGTCTTGGCGGCTGCTTCATGAGCAACCTGCTGGCCGCCGCGAAGGCCAGAGAGATTGCAATAAGCAATGCGCACCTGGACATTGCCGGCGAACTTGCCGATTCTCCGGCCCGATACACTTCTATTCACATGAAGGTATCCGCACAGTGCGATTCAAAAGAAGAACTGGACAAGCTCACCACCATCGCCGATCGCGGCTGTATCGTTGCCAACACCCTTCGTAATGCGGTCGAACTCACCATCGAGTGTACCGACTGAAAAACGGCCCTGGTTTTGTTGACCCGACCGCCCAATATGTCGGAATCAGCCGCACTCACAATAGCAAAAACTAATAATCTAAATTAGCAGTTGGATGACCTGGCGTGCGATCATTCGACGTCAAGAATCAGATTTCGGAATGACGAAGCCGGTCCGTGGATCACGGCAGAAAAGGCGGGGGCCAACCCGGGTTTCAGGCGCCGAACCCGTGATCAATCTGCTGGTTGGGAGATAACAAAGCTATGCCAATTCTCGTCTGGTCGGAAGAGTACAGCATCAACGTTGCGGAGATTGACGAACAGCACAAGAAACTGCTCCAACACGTCAACGAACTGCACGCGGGCGTGGAGGCACAGATTGACAAGGAAGACCTGCATCAACTGGTCGTGGACCTTTACGAATACACGCGCTTCCATTTCGCGTCCGAGGAAAAGCTGATGAAACAGTATGCAATGGAACAAACCAAGAAACACCACAGAGAGCATGAGCTGCTGCTCAAGCACCTGCACCATATCTGCAATGCCATATCCGAGGGGAAACGTCCCGCTTTTTATTCGGAATATGACGTCTCCAACG
>Ga0316201_10001469_pt1 | contig 15921 bp, 10 predicted proteins | sample CS6wburrow_MG_FD_204516 | JGI IMG/M metagenome (GOLD analysis project Ga0316201, IMG submission 204516) | Coastal sediment microbial communities from Delaware Bay, Delaware, United States - CS-6 worm burrow | ecosystem: Environmental > Aquatic > Marine > Coastal > Sediment | place: USA... | reverse complement strand
ACCGCCATGTTGGCCAGGTGATGATCAGTATCCTGCTGCTCCAGGATATTATTGCCATTGGCATCCTGCTGTTTCTCGAGGGCCTGTCGAAGTCCGGCATGGACTGGCAGGCAATGGGCCTGCTCGGCCTGGCACTGCCCTCGCTGGTGATTGCTGCACTGCTTGCCGAGCGTTATCTACTGCAACCGCTGATGCGGCGCTTCGACACCATCCAGGAGTACATCTTTCTCACCGCCATCGGCTGGTGCCTTGGCATCGCGCAGCTCGCTGACATCATGGGGCTGTCTTATGAAATTGGCGCCTTCATTGCCGGGGTCTCACTTGCCACGAACCCCATCGCGCTGTTCATTGCGGAGAGTTTCAAGCCCCTGAGGGACTTCTTCCTGATCATGTTTTTCTTCGCCCTCGGTGCTAGCTTTAACATCACAATTCTTCCGGATGTCATTATTCCTGCAGTAGTTATTGCCTCGCTCATGCTGCTGTTCAAGCCGGTCATCTTTTCCCGGTTGTTGCGCCAGTCTGGTGAGACCGGCTCACTGCCAAACGAGGCCGGGGTGCGTCTCGGTCAAGTCAGCGAATTCTCCCTGATGATCGCCGTGCTGGCACTCAATGCAGGGGCCATCGGTTCACAGGCCTCCTACCTGATCCAGGCGACCACACTGCTGACGTTCATTGCCTCGTCATACATCATCATGCTGAATTACCCGACACCCATCGCCGTCAGCGACCACTTGCGCAAGGACTGATTCGCCTGCACCCCCCGGTCGATATTGTGTACAATTGCCGCATCGTCGATAACTAAAGCAACAAGATCCGGAGCTAGGGATACGTGGCAAACCCGCAGCATGCCAAGACACCCAAACTGAATGCCCTGTTAATTGGCAAGCGCACTGTCCCCAGCGGTTGCAGGGTTCTGAACGTCAGCCAGCAGGGCATGTCGTTGCAATGCGACCCGGATGGCCGCCTGTTAACCTTCAGCAGCGGCGATGCAGTCGATATCTTCCTGTCGGTCCAGCACGCCAACGGCCACAATAAATTCACCATTCCAGCCATTGTCAGCCACGTTGACGAGAGTCTGGTTGATGTCGTATTTCACTGCACCGACACCGAACTGGCCGGCCTGATCGAGTCCTACCGTACCAGCGAATCACATGACCTCGAGGCAACGATCGACCACAGACTGGTGAGCAAGACCGGCGTCCAGGCCAAACCGGTCGCGGTCAATGAAGCATTAAACGAACGGCAAGCAACTGGCGGCACCACCACTCGAGGCAAGCTGTCCTTCTATACCGGGTTGCTGGCCCTGTTTATTACAAGCCTTGTGTTGCTGGGTGCCTATTACTACGTATCCAGTATCAACAAGCGCCTCAGCAGCCTGGAGTCGATTAGCCGCACACACACGGAAGAACTCTCGGACGTGCAGTCCCAGGTGTTCAGCAGCCGCCTGCAAGACGGCCGTTATGCCTCGCTTAATGCTCGCATGAAGGCATTGACCGACGCCTTCCAGTCATTCGAGAAACGTGTATCTACGGTAATGCTGCAAGGGCTGCCAGCCGGGACACCGGGAGAACTGGCGGCTGCCGATGAAGCAGTGATTGTCGCTTCCCCCGAAATACCTGACGAATCACCGACCAGCGAACCGGCCATAGCTGAACCCGCCCCCGTTGCAAAGGCAAAAGCACCACCGAAACCAGTCACAACGCCGGCGCCCACACCAAGGAAAGCAGCCGTGACAGAGGAGAAACCGGCAAGTGCAAGCAGCGTCAGTGCAAGCAAGCCCTCTCCGCAGAAGTACCCGGCGATCGAGGTCGAACCAACACCGCTGCCTGCCGTTACAGAGCCGACAGGCGTAGAGACCAAATCTGCCGCGAAAGAAATTCCGGTTGACCGTGCAACCACGCAAGTCAAGACTACAACCGTTGCGAAAACCGACACCAGGACAGCAGTACCTGCGTCAACGGAAAAGCAAGGGTTAATCGCCGGCAAGGCTGACACGCCAACTAAAGCAGCACCGCTCGCAGGCACACCGCAACCGCAAGTAAAAACGGCCACGGACACCGGGCCATCAGCAACAGCCACCAGCAAGGTCACGACAACCACGGCACCGGGTGGCCCGTGGATCATCAATCTCATGTCATCACCCAGCAAGGCTTACGTGGAAAAAATGCACGCAACAGCCAGCACCAGCGGCATTGACACCGTTATCGCCAGCGCCGAGGTCAAGGGTAAGCAATACTGGCGCCTGCAGATACCCGGCTTCGATTCCATGTCTGCCGCCAAACGTGCCGCAGAGCCCGTCAAAAAGAGCCTGAAGATACAAGACGTCTGGATCTTCAAGCACAAGCGCTAGCATTCAGATATCCCGCGAACAAAATATCTTTTAACCACCGACCTGCCCTGATTCATAACGGGCATCATGGATGGTGTCTTTCCCGGGTATCCCACCAGCCAAGTCGGTATCGTACATAAAGCCCTGTACCTGGCGCGAGTTAGTCTTTCCTGAAACGCAAACACCCTCACGGCCGCAGCCGCTGGAGCACCTGGATCATTCAGTCACCCGTCCCGAACGGCCTTGTCGTCGTCTTGCGGGTGCAGCAGCAGGCCTGGTCGCTAGGCTCCTCACCCCTTCGGGGTCAACGCCTGCGGCGTTGCTGTCTCGCCACGCCTGCGTGACTCGGCTCGAACCCGGGGTTCTCATCCCCTGTTCAAGAGATATAAACAAGAAAGCCCGCATCAAGCGGGCTCTCTTGTTTATGGCGTCCCCAAGGGGATTCGAACCCCTGTTACCGCCGTGAAAGGGCGGTGTCCTAGGCCGACTAGACGATGGGGACAGGAAACATGTCGTTTGGTGGAGCCAGGCGGGATCGAACCGCCGACCTCTTGCATGCCATGCAAGCGCTCTCCCAGCTGAGCTATGGCCCCGAAAACGAAGCGCGCAATTTACGTCAGGCCGTCCGCGCTGTCAAGGGAATAGTCATAGATTCATCGCGAACAAATCACCTTAACTGGCTGAAAGGTCACCAGATAGAAACTCATCACGGATTCTGCTGTTGCTCGATTTTTGCCCAGGAGTCACGCAGCGTCACCACCCGGTTGAAAACCAGCGTCGCGTGCTCGCCCGGAGACGGGTCCACGCAGAAGTAACCCTCCCGCTCAAACTGGAAACGCTCGCCGGCTTCAGCCGCGGCCAGCGCCGGCTCTACCATGCAGTGTGTCACGGTGCGCAGGGAATCCGGGTTGAGAAAGTTCTTGTAGTCCCTGCCATCCTTTGAAGAATCCGGGGCGGGGGCAATGAACAGACGGTCGTACAAGCGCACTTCAGCTGCAACACCGTGGACAGCCGACACCCAGTGAATAACGCCCTTGACCTTGCGCCCTTCCGGATTGGCTCCCAGTGTTGCGCTATCGTAGCTACAATGCAGCTCGATAATCTCGCCATGCGCATCCTTGATGACCTCATCACAACGAATGACATAGGAATTGCGCAAACGCACTTCACCACCGCTGACCAGCCGCTTGTATTTCTTTGGTGCTTCTTCGCGGAAATCTTCCCGGTCGATATACAGCTCACCTGTAAACGCGAGCGTGCGCTTGCCAAGTGACTCGTCTTGCGGATGGTTTGCCACGTCCAGCTGCTCGACCTGTCCCTCCGGGTAGTTCGTGATTACGACCTTCAGCGGATGAATCACGGCCATGCGGCGCGGCGCATGCTCATTCAGGTCCTCGCGTATGCAGTTTTCCAGCATACTCATCTGCACGGTATTCTCCGACTTGCTCACCCCGATGCGCGTACAAAAGTCGCGGATCGATTCGGGTGTGTAACCACGACGGCGCAGACCGGCAATGGTCGGCATGCGCGGATCATCCCAGCCTGCCACGCGCCCTTCATCGACCAGTTCCGTCAGCTTGCGTTTGCTCATCACGGTGTATTCAAGGTTCAGTCTGGAAAATTCTATCTGCTGTGGATGGCACGGTACGCTGACATTATCGAGCACCCAATTGTATAGCGGGCGGTGATCGGCAAACTCGAGCGTACACAACGAATGGGTGATCCCTTCAAGCGCATCGGACACGGGATGAGTAAAATCATACATGGGGTAGATACACCAGGACTCGCCGGTCTGGTGGTGGATAACACCGTGACGGATACGATACAGCGTCGGATCACGCATATTCATATTCGGCGAGGCCATGTCGATCTTCGCGCGCAACACGCGTACTCCATCCTCGAATTCACCGGCACGCATGCGTGACAGCAGGTCAAGATTCTCCTCGACGCTGCGGTCACGAAACGGGCTCGGTATTCCCGGCTCGGTCAGGGTGCCGCGATATTCGCGCGTCTGCTCTGCCGTCAGGTCACAGACATAGGCCTTGCCTGCCTGCACCAGCTCGACGGCCGCCTCATACAGTTGTTCAAAATAATCCGAGGCATAAAAGAGACGGTCGCCCCAGTCGTAACCCAGCCAGCGAACATCCTGCTGGATAGACTCGACAAATTCGATATTTTCCTTGTGAGGATTCGTGTCATCAAAACGCAGGTTACAGGTGCCCGAGTAATCCAGCGCAACACCGAAATTCAGGCAAATCGACTTGGCATGCCCGATATGCAGGTAACCGTTTGGTTCTGGCGGAAAGCGTGTTGCCACCCTGCCCTCGAGTTTATTCGTCTTGATGTCGTCCTCGATAATATGACGAATAAAATTACCGGGTGTCGGTGCTGCCTCATCGTTCATGTTGCATTCTCTTCCATACGTGCATGAATGTAGTCCAGTGCCCTGTCAATGCGGCGCAAACTGGCATCTTTGCCGACCAGCTCCAGCGTGACGTCAATACCCGGCGAGGCTGCCCTGCCAACAACCGCAACACGCAAGGGTTGTGCAACCTTGCCCATTTTCAGCTCCAGTGATTCCGACACATCGATAACCGCCTGGTGTAGTGTCTCGCCTGTCCAGTCATCAATCCCGGCAAGTCGCTCACGCATCATCCTGAGCGGCTCCAGTGCAACGGCGCGAAGATGCTTCTTCGCAGCCTTTTCCTCGAACACCTCGTAGTCACGGTAGAAAAACGCGCTGATCTCGGCCATCTCGACCAGCGTCTGGGCACGTTCCTGCTGCGCCCGCACTACCTCCACGAGATCCGGGCCACCGGCCGGGTCAATGCCCAGCTCACCCAGGTGCGGACTCAGCAGACGCGCAAGATGGGTGGGATCCGCTTTCTTTATATAGTGCTGATTGATCCACAGCAGTTTTTCCGTATTGAATGTCGAGGCCGCCTTGTTAACGTCGGCAATATCAAACAGTTCGACCATCTGGTCGAGCGTAAACAGCTCTTCATCGCCATGCGACCAGCCAAGCCGTACCAGGTAATTCAGCAGGGCTTCTGGCAGAATGCCCTGGTTACGATATTCCATGACACTGACCGCCCCGTGACGCTTGGAGAGGCGCGAACCGTCATCACCCAGGATCATCGGCACATGGGCATAACGCGGCGGCGTCTTGCCAAGCGCCTGCAGGATATTGACCTGTCGCGGGGTATTGTTGACGTGGTCGTCACCGCGAATAACGTCCGTGATACCCATATCGAGATCATCAACAACGACGGTGAGGTTATAGGTTGGTGAACCATCGGTGCGACGAATGATCAGGTCATCCAGCTCGTCATTCTGGAAGACGATCTTGCCACGTACCTGGTCATCAATAATCACACTACCTTCCGGCGGATTTCGAAAACGGATGACGTGCGGTGCGTCGTCCGGCACAAACTGGCCACGACAGTGACCGTCATAGCGGGGCTTCTCCTTGCGCTGCATCTGCCCCTCGCGCAACTCATCCAGCCGTTCCCTTGAACAGTTGCAGCGGTAGGCAAGACCCTTCTCCAGCAACTCGTCGATGACCTCGTTGTAACGGTCAAATCGCTTTGTCTGGTAAAACGGACCCTCGTCGTAATCCAGCCCAAGCCATGTCATGGCTTCCAGAATGGCATTGATGGACTCGGCCGTGGAACGTTGCAGGTCGGTATCCTCGATACGCAATACATACTTGCCGCCATGCTTGCGTGCATGCAGCCAGGAAAACAGGGCTGTACGCGCCCCGCCAACGTGCAGGTAGCCGGTCGGACTGGGCGCAAAACGCGTCTTTGTGCTCATTACAGCTGTCACTCGATTAACAAGGAGGGAGATTCTATCGTATGCGCCGCCCGACGGGTATCAGGCAAGTCCGGGACTGGCTTCACAACCAGCAGGGGGCACCAGGTTGGCCAGTGCATGGCGTAATTTCTCAGGATCCACTGGCTTGAGCAGGAACTGCGATACGCCCAGTTCATTGCACCGGTCATAGATTTCGGCAGTGGCGTCACCTGTGACCACCAGAATCGGGACCAGCTTGCCGGTCGTATTGCGTGACTGGTACAACTCGATGACATCAAAGCCCGACATACCCGGCATCTGGATATCCAGCGCCAGCAGATCATAGGCACTGTCTCGCAATTTCTCCAGCGCCATCGGCCCGGATGAAGCAAAATCGGAATCCACACCAATGTCGTCCAGCATGGCCTTCATCACCCGCCGGTTCAGACGGCAGTCGTCGGTCACCAGTACATTCAAGCGGTTGCGCTCTTCCTGCGGCAGGCTGACCTCACCCTGCAGGGTGTCGCATGAATCTGTTACGCTGCCGTCGGCACCCTGAGCAGCCAGGAGCGGGATACGGAACCAGAATCGGCTGCCTTTGTGCTCCTCGCTCTCGACACCAATCTGCCCGTCCATCAGGTCAACCAGCCGTTTTGCGATCGCCGTCCCGAGCCCGGTGCCTCCGTAGCGACGATGCACTGAATCATCGGCCTGCAGGAAACGTTCGAAGATGCGCGACTGCACAGGTCCGGGGATACCGATCCCGGTATCAATCACTTCAAACTGGATCTGCTCTCCATGGGCCTCGGTATGTTGCCTGCCAACCCTGAGCCGCACCTCACCCTTGGTGGTAAATTTGACGGCATTACCCATGAGGTTGACCAGTATCTGGCGCAAGCGATCAATATCGCCAGTCACATGCTGCGGCAAGGCAGCATCGATATCCGTGACACACTGGATACCTGACTGCTCTGCCTGCATCGAGAACATCCCTGCAACCGAGTGAACCAGGTCATGCAGATCCAGTGGCTCGGAATTAATCTCTACATGCCCGGCCTCAATCCTGGAAAAATCCAGGACACCCTCGACCAGAGACATGAGACTCGTTGATGCATCCCGGATGCTGCATGCCAGCTTCGCCTGTTTTTTCCGGTCAGTTTCCCGCTCGAGCACACTGCTGAAACCAACCACCGCGTTCAATGGCGTCCTGATCTCATGACTGACATTGGCCAGAAAGCGGGATTTCTCCCGGTTCGCCTGCTCGGCCTTTTCTTTTTCTTCCTGCAATCTTTTCAGCATGATTGCGACATACATTGGGATGATAGACAGCAAAATAATGCCCATTATCGTAAAAAGTAACTCCTCATCCCAAAATGGGGTGACGTTAACAACGATAATAAACCCGGTTAATGACATTATCGCGCAAAGGTTTAACTCCTTATACCCATACCTAAATCCATTACCCACCGTCAACCAAAGATACACAGCAAAAAATGGGACACCATACTCACCCAACAGGTAGAGCAAAACACATACCAGTGCAACATCGCATGCCATATATGCAGTGTGTCTCCACCGAGCACCTTCTGGGTATAAATAGGTCTGGAAAATGATAATGAGAGAGAGAACCGTGTAACTCGCACCTAATACAATAACAGGGTGGGAGAAACCACCTTCCAACTTGCCGATTAACGCCAGAAATACTGTGTACAAGACGCCACTAAAAACCAACAACAGCCGCATACCAGCCTGCTCGAGTTCGACGTCTCTGCTCACTTCCTGTAACAACTTCTTCCCGAATTCCATTTAATTTTCCTGTTTTAATCGTTAGCCAATACTAGCACATAGGCCTTGCCGCCGATCACATACCCAGGCTCACAGACTAACCAGCCAGCCCCGCTCTCCCTTTCCAGCAATACTGTATATAATAACAGTACTCGGCACTGGAACACCTGTCCTGAAAAACACTGATGAAATCCAACAATCACCTACCTGCAACCTGGCCACGCGCCATCGCGCTGGTGGACATGAACGCCTTTTTTGCTTCCATCGAGCAGCATGATCATACCGAATGGCGCGGCCGGCCTGTCGCCATCACCAACGGCCTGCAGGGTACCTGCGTCATTACCTGCTCATATGAGGCACGTGCCTACGGCATCAAGACCGGCATGCGTCTGAAGCAGGCGCGTCAGCTGTGCCCCGAGCTGATCCAGTGCCCCGCACATCCACAACGTTATGCGACCGTCTCGACCGCCATCATGGATGCCCTGCAGGACATCACCCCGGATATCGAGATATTCTCGGTGGACGAGGCCTTTCTCGACGTCACCCATTGCCAGCGCCTGCTGGGCACACCGCCACACATTGCCCGGCTCGCCAAGCAGAAGGTATTCGATGCCTCGGGCATCCTCTGCTCGATCGGTATCAGCGGCGACAAGACGACCGCCAAGTTCGCCGCCAAGCTGAACAAACCGGATGGCCTCACCGTGATCCCGCCGTGGGAGGCGGAGGAACGCCTGCGTGACGTGCCGGTGACCGAGTTGTGCGGCATCGCCAGGGGCATCGGCGGTTTTCTGGCAGAACACGGGGTACATACCTGCGGCGATGTAAAAAAGCTGCCCATCAGCGTGCTGGCGCGTCGTTTCGGCAACCCGGGACGGCGCATCTGGTACATGTGCCAGGGGCAGGACCCTGCCGGCCTGCAGCAGGACGTGCCGGCACCCAGGTCCATCGGCCACGGCAAGGTCGTACCGCCGGACACCCGTGACAGTGAAGTGCTGCTGACCTACCTGCTGCACATGAGCGAGAAGGTCGGCACACGCCTGCGGCGTCACCATCTGCAGGCACGCACCTTTGCCATCGGTCTGCGCACGGTCGACGACTGGCTGGGCGACAAGCCACGCTGCGCCCTGCCGACCGACGATGGCCGGCAGATCATGGAATTGTGTCGCCGCGTCATGCAGGAACACTGGCAGGGCCAGGGTGTGCACCAGGTTCAGGTCACCGCACTGGATCCAGTCAACCGCGACAGCCAGCTCGATCTGTTCAGCGCAACGGACGATGCCCAGGACGAGGTCAACGCCGTGATGGATGCCGTGAACCAGCGCTACGGCGAACTTGCGCTCGCGCCGGCGCGACTGCTCAACCGTTCCAGAATGCCCAACGTGATTGCGCCCGCCTGGAAGCCCTACGGGCACCGGCAGACCCTCTGAGGGCACCATGTGCGGCGGCGTCTATTACTCGATCAACGACCAGGATATCCGGGTGTACTTCCCGAACCCGAAGGCACAGCTTCCCGTGAGGGCACGCAGCGGCAATATCCGCACCCTTGCATGGGGACGCCGCCACAAACAGGCCGGCGCCCTGCCGCTCGGCGGCTGGGCACGCCTGGACGGCATCTACGCCGGTCGCTGGGATCGCTGGTTTCCGGTGCCGGTAAAAATACCCGTAAAGAGTTTTATGGAGAAAGACCTCGAGGGCCACAGCCACTGGTATGACCTCACCCGGGGTCAGTGGATTCAGGGCCTGGTGGCACGTCACCGGCAGGAACGCCGTATCTACGTCGTCACCATAGAGCCGGAACTGGAAGATGCCATCCACGAACGCTGGCCACGCATCATGAGCGGCTAGGAATCTGGTGCCCGGGGCCGGAATCGAACCGGCACGGTGTTGCCACCGAGGGATTTTAAGTCCCTTGCGTCTACCAATTTCGCCACCCGGGCCAGATAGCGCAAGCGAATTCTACAGCGAGGAAAAACAGATGTAGAGAAGAAAATGGTGGCTGAGGGCGGAATCGAACCGCCGTCCACGGCTTTGCAGCCTGTCGGCTTTGCTTGTCTTTCGGTTACTTACTAATTTTTTCAAATATTCTCAACTATTGGGGGATAGTAGGTATTAGGTAGAAATACTGTACACCCATACAGCAGCCGACCCACGGAAGCCCTCAGACAGCCCGTACAGGCGCGTCTGAGTAACGACCTCGGAAAAGTAATACCAAGACATAGGGTTGGCTCCGAGGGACTGCGAGCGGACAGGGGCAATATGGTAAAAAGGGCTCTGACCCACTGCTGTCCCACTTACGCATGATCCCCAAAAGCATGTGAATCTGCAGATATTGGCGCATATATTTATCAGTAACTTACTGCATACGCGCATGCGCAGATCCACAGAGTGATCTGACGGTAAATCTCATATTCAATCACAGCTCAGCGCCATGGAATCACTTGCCCGGTAGCACTAAGAGCAGTTTCGTAATAACTAAGCGGGACAGCAGTGGCTCTGCCCCCCTTTATTCTGCTGACCCCATTAATTCTGCTCTTGGATTTATGATCGGATCTGGTGTTTGAGCAGCTCGGCGGACGTGGCCGTGCCTGCCTCCGGCAACCGGCCGCTCCCGGGTGCGGCTCTGGACAGTGAACCGGGCCGGATCATGCTCCCTGCCCCGGCTTGCCGCGTGCGATGCCGAATATTCTGGCATGTCGTTGCCATCTTATGCATACTTTGCTGCCCGAGAACCGCCCGGCAAAAATCGCACGCCGGACACTGCTATCCTCGCCGCGATACCCGGCATTTTCTTCGAAGCACAAACAAAGACCGGCATCCACATGTTTACATCCGCAGCCAACGTCGAGGAGTTGATCAGGAACTTCCACATTGATGACGCCACGTTTCGCTACAGCAGCTTCGTCCCCCGGCTCTACAACCTGGTCAGGTCGCTGGGTTTCAAGAAAGGCAAGATGCTCCCGTCACGCGCCTTCTGTTCCGACGAGAACCAGGGCTACCCCATCATCCTGCTGGCCAAGCATTTCGGCAGTTTCCCGTTCAACCACGGGCGCGGCGGGGCCGTCGTCGCAACCGATCGCCACGGCCCTTATGCCGAACACGGTGAGGGCCTGCTGATCATCCACGCCAGCCACGTCGGCTACGAACCTGGCGACGCCCGCTTCGGCAGCTACAGCAGGATACATACAAGGGACCAGCGGCATACCGCCTGCTGCGGAAAGCTTGCCTGGATCCTGTCCTGGTATCTTGAGCAATACCAGATCGCACAGGCCGACATACTGCTGGAACGCCACAAAGGGGTGACCTACCTGCGCATCGACAACGGTCTACTCAGCGGGAACCGCAAGGAAGGCCTGTTCCTGCAGCTGCCCCGCCTCGTCAGGCCCGACGCCGATGGCAACTACACCCCGGTCCACACGCACAGCACCGCCAAGAGCTTCGTCGCCAGCGCTACACTGCAGAAGGAACTGGAGGACCAGGATGCTGCACCGGAGGAAGGCCAGCGCATGTCCATCGGCGACCGCCTGAAGCCGGACATGTTTTTCTTCACCCGCAAGCTCGACGAAACGGTTGAGGGCCGCCACCACCAGGAACAGAGCCTGATGTATCCCATGCCCTGGATCGTGACCTCGCCGTGGCCGCTGCTGACGGCCGCTCAGATCAATACCCAGGTCGAGTTCGATCGCACCCTGCGGACTCTCGCGCACGCCGAGTGCTTTCGCGACAAGTGCCTGTTCTACATCTCCGGCCTGAACATCGACATCTCCCCACAACCCGGAGAGATATTCCCGACCACCAAGTTCGTCCCCTGGGCGGCGTACCTCAGGGACAGGAAGGGGGGAAAACGCACCATCGATCAGCCGGAACTGGTTTCCCTGCTGCTCGAGCAAAGCAAGGAAAACCCGGACCAGGTCGATCTGGACTCTGCCATCCGCGCGATGGCGGAGGCGGAAACAGTCGAAGTCGTGTCGCCGAAGATCGGCTAGGGTTCCGGCAACCGCCTGCCTGAAAAAATACGATCCAGATGAGAGCGAGCAGCGCTAGTCGCCATGGGATGTGCTGCTGCGCGAACCGCACGAGAAACGCTGCATCGACATCGGCACTGAGCAGCAGTGGATCACGCGTAACGATCAGTACCCGCTAGCCGTCACCAGCCTGCAGGACACCGCGCAGGCATGCAATGCGAACGGTATCGCCATACGCAGCGGCATCTGCTGGCGTGGCTGCACAGCCTCAGGAGTCCGCGGTCTTCGCGTCTTCTTTGTTGTCTTCCTTGCCTTCATTGGCCGTACCGGCCGGCCCGAATACGGCAAGCTGCAGGGCATTGGCCCTGGTATCCTGGAAATGTTTGGGCGGTATGTGTTCCAGCAGGCCGAGGTTTTCCATGCGCTTGCGCGGCTGTTCACCGGCGCCGGCCACGTACACGGCGCGGCCGGCCCGCAGCATGTCGAGGATGGCCTGTTCCAGCGCCAGGGAGGACGATACACCGAGATGCTTCATATCGGTCATGTCGACGATGAGCGCCTCGCGTCCCTCGACTTCCGAATTCCTGCGGCTGATGGCGCGCGAGGCGCCAAAGATGATTGATCCGCGCATGTACAGCAGCAGCACCTTGTTGCCGGCCTCCTGGAGCATGTCTCTCTCGTAGGGCGTCAACTCGATATCAGGACTGTCAGGATCGGTCACTGCCTTCACGTCGGCCGCCTGCAGCTCCGACAGGCGCATGACCGTCATCACGTTGGCGACGAACAGGCCGATACCGACGGCAACGATCAGGTCGACGAACACGGTGAGCAGGATAACGCTGTAGGTGATCACGCTGCCCTTGGGTGAGATCCGGTGCGCCCGTTTCAGGAAACCCCAATCGATGATATTGATGCCGACCTTGAGTGCGATGCCTGCCAGCACGGCGAGCGGAATGACGGCCGTCAGGTCCGCGGCCCACAACACGACCACGATGAGTATCGCCACCCTGACCAGCCCGGCAAGGGCACTGCGGGCACCGGCCTGGATAGCCACCACCGTGCCCATGGTCGCGCCCGCGCCCGGCAGGCCGCCGAACAGGCCCGACATGACGTTGCCGATGCCCTGCCCGACCAGTTCCTTGTTCGAATTGTGTTCCTGGCGCGTGAGGCTGTCGGCCACCACCGAGGTCAGCAACGCATCGATACAACCGAGCAAACCGAGAACGATGGCGTCGACAAAGATGATCTGCCACTGCTCGATATTGAATACGGGCAGCCTGAACTCCGGCAGCCCGGTCGGTATCTCGCCAATCCGGCGTATATCATCCAGGTCGAGCAGCACCAGGGAAGCCAGGGTGACCACGACCAGTGCAGCCAGCTGCGCCGGAATGTAGCGGGTCAGCCGGGCAGGCATCAGGAACAGGATGGCGAGGGTAGTAGCGGCCAGCAGGGTTTCCCGCGGCTGGATACCGGCCACCAGTTCAGGCAGATTCTGCAGGACACCGATGACCCCGCCGGCCGGTACGGGCTCTCCCAGGGAGGGTGCAAGCTGCAGGATGATCAGGATGATGCCGATGCCGGACATGAAACCCGACACCACGGTGTACGGCATCAATGTAACGTACTTGCCGAGACGCAGGGCGCCCAGCAGGATCTGGAACAGCCCGGCAAGGATAACGACCGTGAAAGCCATCGCCATGCCGTTGACCGGATCGGTTGCGATCAGCTTGGCGATGACGGCCGTGAACACCACGGTCATGGGCCCGGTCGGCTCTGACATCAGGCAGGGCGAGCCGCCGAACAGGGCGGCAAACAACCCGACCAGAATCGCACCGTAAAGCCCGGCCTCCGCCCCGGCGCCCGAGGCCACGCCGAAGGCCAGTGCCATAGGCAGGGCGATCACGGCGGCGGTGATACCGCCGAAGGCATCTCCGCGAATATTGCGCAGGTTTATTTCGTTGAACAGTTGCATGTCGTCCTGGCCGACTACCTGGATAGATGACCTGCCGGTAATCACTTCGTCTTTACGCCGGGCTGTTCAAACAGCTCATGCAGCGACTACAGTCAATACCTTTGCGTTGTTAACTCACTACCGTATACAACAATTATCATACGCGCTTGTTGAACAACTGCAGGGGCATCTCCTGGACCTAAAAAAGTCACCGGAAATCAGCCTCTGATCAGGTCAAATTGGCACCAAAAAACCTACTTCAACCAGGGCCTGTTAACACTAAGGAGGTCACCCGTCTGTTTTACGTCCCTCACCTTGACCAAATCCCGGGATGTGGCCAAGACTGTGAGAAACCCGGTCCAGGCAGCCGACGCTGACTCCTGTCAATCGTCTTCGCCGAGTTCCGGGTCCCAGCCGCGTTCGCGCGCGCGGCGGGTCGCCCAATCATAGAGTTCGGTGTGCTTTTCCAGCAATTCGGGTGGCAGGCGGCTGGGGATATTGCCGTACTCGTCCCAACGCTTGTTGACCTGGTCCATCAATTTCTGCATACGCTGCAGATCCCAGCCGGTACAGTCCTCGCTCCTGGGAAGCAGATCGAACAGCCAGGCATCGAGCACGATGCGCCCGAGCATGGTCATGCCATGCGGGTCCTCGTTAAATCCTTCATATACCATTTTGCCGTTCAATGCCTTACTCCGCCCATTTGCCCAGATAGGCGTTGATTACATCGATCACCGCCTGCGCCTTGATCACCAGGCCCAGGTCGATCATCTCCGAACCCATGACCATGCTGGTATTGTTGGCCGGAACCGGCGCCGTGACAAGATGGTTGGCTTCCTCGCGGAAGAATACCGCAGCGATAACACCGGCGAACAGGAATTTGCGCCCCACACTGTGGTTCGGACGCAGCGGCTCGGGCTGAAACACGAATACCGGGCTGCCGCTCGAGCCCGGGTAGACGGCGGCATCGACAAGAAACTCCGGCCGCCCCTCGAAATCCAGTGCCATCGGCGTGGCCGTGGTGCCGCGGCGCAGGATCGGCATCAGGTTGACCTGGTCCCACACGCCACTGGGGTAACCGACAAACAACACCTCCTCAAGTGCATCCAGCGCGTGCAGCGCGGCGGCATCCGGTGCCAGGCGGCTATCGATGGCATGGTAGTAGAGTTCCACGCCCTCATCGCGCGCGGCCTGTTCCAGCGGCCGCATGGGAACGATCGCCAGGTCCACCTCCGGATCGGGGTGCATGAACCAGGCATGGGGAAAATCCTCGATGTTAAGCTGAAAACGCTGGCCCAGCAGCGGCTGGCCGTTGTGCTTCTGGGTGAACACCAGCCCGCCACGACGCACGCCGTCGACCAGGTGCCGATTGGTCACGACAAAGGTATGGGTGCCGCGGCCGTGGGTATGGCTGACCACGAAGGCGGTGCCTGATCCTTCGCTGCCGTCTTCAAGCTCGGTATCAACCCGGATGGTATTGAACAGCAGTTTCTTGGTGATGGAATTGATGTCCATAGCTGACTCAACGATCAGTAGTCGTTCCTGGCATTGCGGTTCAGATCCTCGAGGGCGCTGGTCACGGCACGTGCCGCTTCCTCCGCCTCGGCCTCATTGCCCATCATGGTCAGGCGCCCGAAGTTACCGAAGGGCTTTACGTCGACCAGCGTAACATGGGCCGCCTTCTCTGCCTCGTTGGCGGCATATACCGCGTAGCCTGCCGGTTCGACCTCCAGGATAAACAGGGTCTTGCCCGGCAGGATCATGGAACCCTTGCGCAGCTGACGGTTAATCAGGGTGGTATGGTCCGGCGTCATGCCGCTGATGGTCTCGCTCCAGGCGATGCGGCAGGCCATCCGCGTATCCATGGTGGTGTTCAGCTGGCGCAGGATGATATTGCCCGCCTCCATCACTTCGCTCTGGTTGCGGTAGTGGATCTCCATGGAACCGAAGGAGCGTTCCACCACCTGCTCGCCGAGGTGCACATTGGTCTCCTTGAGCGCAATGTCGGACAGGCGATGCACCGCCATGCCGGGCGCCACCTCGATCCACACGCAGGCATCGCCCGGTACCGGCAGAAAACCCTGCGATGAGGTTGCCAG
>Ga0316201_10001468_pt1 | contig 15923 bp, 13 predicted proteins | sample CS6wburrow_MG_FD_204516 | JGI IMG/M metagenome (GOLD analysis project Ga0316201, IMG submission 204516) | Coastal sediment microbial communities from Delaware Bay, Delaware, United States - CS-6 worm burrow | ecosystem: Environmental > Aquatic > Marine > Coastal > Sediment | place: USA... | reverse complement strand
GAATGCCGCATACGGACTATCGTTCCTGTAGACGCCAATGGATATACCTGCGGCGAGTTGGCACCACCAGGCCAGACGCAACAGGACGCCGAGGCCGATCGCGCTGAGCACAAGGCTCGCCCCAATATTGGCGATGTCTAACTGCCGAAGAAGCCCAGCTCTGTTTGCCCGCAATACAGGAAAGAGCAATAACAACAGAGTTGGCGGAACAACGAGATAGGACAGATCGGCGGCATAGAGCTTGTCCATATCGCCAGCGCGTAACGCAACCTGCAACCAGGACCGCGCAAATAGGGCAGCGGTTAGTGCAAGAACTATTGTTATCACATGCTTTAGCGTGGGTTGGCGAGAACTCATCGCCGACATTCTATGTAACCGCGTCTGCCACCGGTGCCAGAGATTCTGCGTGGATTCTACAGTTTCGGCAGATCCGTGAACGTCGGTTCGCTCATCTTGTCCCGTCCCCATTTCAGGAAAATCGACGGTTTCGCAGCCGGGTCTATATTGACCTTGTCGAGATCGCCGGCGACATGTGGCAGTGCCAGCAGGCGTTTGTCCATGACCCTGAACCACAGCGACGGAAAGTACGCGATCACGTACATACCAAAGTATCCATTGGGTAACTGCGGGACATCCGGGAAATGGCGTAGGGACTGATAGCGTCGCAAAGGGTGTGCGTGATGGTCAGAGTGCCGTTCGAGGTGAAACAGCACGAGGTTGCTGACGATGAAATTGCAGTTCCAGGAGTGGTGCGGCTCGCAGCGCTCGTAACGCCCCTTTGCGGTCTTTTCGCGCAAGAGTCCATAGTGTTCGATGTAGTTGGCGCTGGTCAGTTGCCAGTAGGCGATGGCGTGATGAATGAGCAGGAAGACGAGGGCAAGCCAGCCGAATGCGGCAATGAGAACAACGGCGACCGCGACGCTGATCGCGTAGGACTGCAGAATCGGATTGCTGTAGTGCCACAAGGGTTTGTTTCTTGATGCAAGGCGCTCACGTTCGATGGTCCATGCCCTGCGAAACGCACCGGGTATTTCGCGTCGTGCAAATTTGTAAATGCTCTCGCCCATGCGCGCGCTGGCTTCGTCTTCCGGCGTCGACACCAGCATGTGATGGCCTCGATTATGGTCGATCGTAAAGTGCCCGTAAGCTGCGACGGCGAGTGCGATTTTGGACAGCGTTCTTTCAGTTTTCGAGTTCTTGTGGCCGAGTTCATGCCCGGTATTGATAGCAAGGCCCGCCGTCAGGCCCGCAACGGCTGCGAGCAGTATGAATGCCCACCAGCTTAATGGCTGGGTCAGAGCGTAGGCGGCGCAGACGAACAGCGTGATGAAGTGCAGCGGGACGACGATATAGGTCAGGCGGCGGTAATAGACGTCCTGCTCGAGTTTCATGATGACTTCTTCGGGCGGATTATTCGTGTCTTCGCCGATCAGCCAGTCGAGTGCCGGAGTGAGCAGGTAGTTGGTCACGAAGGGCAGTAGAAACCAGAGCTCGTTGCCGCTGGCTGCGTGCAGAGCCACGGGAATGAGCGCCTGGAGCGGAAAGAGCACGGACAGCAACCAGAACCAGCGCTTGCGATCGACGTAGTGAATTGCCTCGCCATTTTCCGCAACGCCCGTGTAGCCCTTCATTCGCAACTTCCTCATTAGTCGGGCTGATTATCCACAGAATTCGCAGGCATACCAAAGCGATGCTGAATGGGTGTCGAGTATTTATACAAATTCGAGAAAACCGCACGGTGGTTGCCGATGAAACTCCCTGCAAATCAAATTGATGCAGCCTTGGTACGCAAATTGCTCTATATTTGTTACTGGCAAACGCTTAGAGGGTTGGCATTGAGGGAATACTCCAGGCTGTTGGCAGTTGCTGCCGCTGTGACACTGGTCGCTGGCTGTGGCAAATCAAACGAAGAATCCGGGACCGAGTCAGGCACGGCTCCACTTCCCACTGCTGCGATGCTGGGCGACCAAGTCGTCCTGTCGGCAGAGGAATATCTGGCAGCCGCGCCTTACAGTGATGCTGATCGGTCCCGAGGCGAGAGGCAGGCGCAAATATGCAAAGCCTGTCACAGCCTCGACAGGAACGGGCCAAACATGATCGGCCCGGCACTGCACGGGTTTTTCGGCAGGGCAGTCGGTTCGCGCAGTGGGTTTGAGTATTCAGCGGTCATGCGCAACGCCGATTTTATTTGGACGCCCGAGGCATTAAACGCCTGGCTGGCGCAGCCGGGGCGATTTCTGCCAGGGAACCGAATGACGTTTGCAGGGGTGCTAAAGCAAAGTGACAGGGACGACCTGATTGCCTATCTGCTCGGCGCAACGAAGGACAACGGTAGCTAAAGGAGTAGATACGGCATCATGGAAGCCAGTACAGCAACCCTGACGTCGCGCAGCAGCGCAGACCGACGCGAATTTTCATGGCGAACCGTCGTCTACGGGTTTGCGTTGTCGCGCCGTCATACCCATCGCCGCACAGTCGATCACGAAGTCATTTTTCTGGACTGGCATCACCCCTGGCTGTTTTTTCTCGCAACCGGCACCATGCTGCTTTCCTGTGCTGATGCTTTCCTGACCCTCCAGCTTCTGGATCGGGGCATGATCGAGGCGAATCCGATCATGAACGCCGTTATGGTTCAGGGCACCTTGATGTTCACGAGCACGAAACTTGCGATGACGGCCTTCGGCATTTTCGTCCTGGTATTCCTGGCAAAGGCTCGCTTCATGAATCGCTTGAGAACGGGGCTCTTCCTGACCACGTTCTTCACGTTTTACGCCTGCCTGGTCTGCTACGAACTGGTCAATCTGTTCAGGCTGTCTTAGCGGGAATTGCCCGCGCTTTTGGATTCCCCTAAAGGGGCGCTTGGGATACACTAGCGCCCCTTTTTTTGGCCTAGCCAGAACCGCAACACGCAGACAGGCAACAGGCATCGTAAGTCTTTGAAATAATGAGCAATTCGCTAAAGGAACAACTCGCTTCGACGCCCTTGTTCGGCGCTAATGCCAGTGCCGTGGAGCGCCTGTACGAACAGTATCTCGAGGATCCCGCCGCTGTACCTGCAGGATGGCGAGAGTATTTCGAGTCCCTGGGCGACACAGACGCCGAGGTCGTGCACTCCAAAATTCGTGACGAATTGCAGGCCGAGGCCCGCGCGGGACGACGTGTCGGCAGGTTGACCACGCGCAGCTCCGGCAAGGCGGTTACGCCGGGCGAGAAGCAGGCGGCCGTCTCACGATTGATCCAGGTCTACAGCCTTCGCGGCCACCAGATTGCTGACATCGATCCGCTCCAGATCATGGATCGGCGCATGCCCGGCGTTCTCAAACTGGACTATCTCGGCCTGACAGAAGCCGACATGGATACCGAGTTCTTCACGGGCGGGCTGGCAGGGATCGTCAATGAGCGCATGAAGCTGCGCGATATCCTGGATCTGCTCAAGTCGATCTATTGCGGCAAGATCGGCGCCGAGTTTGCCCACATCTCGCGTGCGCGTGAGCGCCTGTGGTTGCGCCGGCATTTTGAAAAAGGTGCTGTGGACGACAATCTGAGCGACGAGGAGCGCCTCTTGACGCTTGAGCAGCTGACGTGCGCCGAAGGCATTGAGCGCTACCTGCATACGCGTTACGTCGGACAGAAACGCTTTTCACTGGAAGGTGGCGAGAGCCTCATTCCCATGCTCGACGACATCATCCAGCAGGGTGGAACGTCGGGGATTCGCGAAATTGTCATCGGTATGGCGCACCGCGGACGTATCAACGTGCTCGTCAACATCCTGGGCAAATCGCCGGAGGAGCTGTTTGAGGAATTCGAGGGCAACTTCGACCTCGATGAACTGCGCGGCTCAGGTGACGTCAAGTATCACAAGGGCTTTTCGGCGGATATGAAAACGCCGGGTGGCAACGTCCATATCGCCATGGCGTTCAATCCATCGCATCTCGAGATCGTCAATCCCGTGGTTGAAGGCTCGGTGCGCGCACGCCAGCAACGGCGTGACGATTTGGACCGTCAGGAAGTGTTGCCGGTGCTCATTCATGGTGACGCAGCTTTTGCAGGCCAGGGCGTTGTCACCGAGACGTTCCAGATGTCGCAGACGAACGGTTTTCGCACCGGTGGCACCGTGCATATCGTGATCAATAACCAGATTGGGTTCACGACCAGCCGTCCGTCGGATGCCCGCTCCACGGATTACTGCTCCGACGTGGCCAAGATGATTGAGGCCCCGATCTTTCATGTGAATGGCGACGACCCGGAGGCGGTCCTGTTTGTGACGCGCCTCGCGCTTCAGTACCGGCAAAAATTCCGCAAGGATGTTGTCATTGATCTCGTGTGCTACCGACGCCACGGCCACAACGAGGCAGACGAGCCGTCCGCGACGCAGCCGATGATGTACGGACGTATTAAAGGCCACAAAACGACTCGCGAGTTGTACGCCAGTCGTCTCGAGGCGGCGGGCATTATCGACGCTACGACGGCCGCCGCCCTGCAGGAAGACTATCGTGACCGCCTCGACAGGGGCGAACCTGTGCCGAAGTCGAGCCTTGGCCTGATCGGTAATGAATACACTGTTGACTGGTCGCCTTACACGCACACGGAGTGGGACGAACCGGTCGATACGACCATCAGCCCGGCAACGGTGGCGAGCCTCGGCGAGGCCATCACCCATATTCCGGCGGACGTGCGGCCGCACGGGCGTGTGCAGCGCATCATGGATGACCGCAGCAAGATGGCGTCCGGCGAGATGGACATGGACTGGGGGTTCGCCGAGACCATGGCGTACGCTTCGCTACTGCGTGAAGGCCACACAGTTCGGTTGGTCGGCCAGGACAGCGGTCGCGGCACGTTCTTCCATCGTCATGCGGTTTTGCACAATCAGGTCAACAGCCGCGAGTACATACCGCTGGAGCACATTGTCGAAAAGACCAATGCGTTTCGTGTCATTGATTCGTTCCTGTCAGAAGAAGCCGTGCTTGGTTTCGAATACGGGTACGCGAGCACCGCGCCGGATACCCTGGTGATCTGGGAAGGACAGTTCGGTGACTTTGTGAATGGCGCACAGGTCGTTATCGATCAGTTCATCAGTTCGGGCGAAGCCAAGTGGGGCCGTCTGTGCGGCTTGACGCTATTCCTGCCACACGGCTATGAAGGGCAGGGACCCGAGCACTCCTCGGCCCGCCTCGAGCGATTCCTGCAGCTGTGTGCCGAGAACAATATGCAGGTGTGCATACCGTCAACGCCTGCACAGATGTTTCACATGCTGCGGCGCCAGCATGTACGCAAATTCCGGAAACCACTCATCGTGCTGACCCCCAAGAGCCTGCTACGCCACAAGATGTCGGTCTCTGCGCTGTCAGAATTGTCGAGTGGTCGTTTTGAGCTGATCATTCCGGAGATTGAAGCGATTAGTGTCAAGAAGACGAAACGCCTCGTCTTCTGCAGCGGCAAGGTTTACTACGATCTGCTCGAGGCGCGTGAGGTTCACGGCATCGACGACATTGCCATTATTCGTATCGAGCAGTTGTACCCGTTCCCGGTTGCGGAGTACGCGGAGCTCATCGAGCAGTACAGCCACGTCGAAGAAATTGTGTGGTGTCAGGAAGAGCCGCTCAATCAGGGCGCGTGGTACCAGATCAAACATCGCCTTCAGGAACCGCTCGGCGATAAGCAACAACTCTATTACGCGGGACGCCAGGGCGCAGCTGCTCCGGCTTCCGGTATTTTCAAAGTTCACTTACAACAGCAACAGGCGCTGGTCGAAGCTGCCCTCGACATCAAACTCGAGGCAAGCAAAGTCCGCAAGCCTGAAAAGACTAAACGGAAGACAACATGACCATTGAGATAAAGGTACCGCCTTTACCTGAATCCGTAACGGATGCCACGCTAGTCGCCTGGCACAAAAACGTCGGTGAAGGCGTCGCGCGTGATGAAAACCTCGTCGACCTGGAGACCGATAAGGTCGTACTCGAGGTTCCCGCACCCGCGGCCGGTACGATCGCGAAGATCGTCGTCGAAGACGGCGCGACGGTTGTTGCCGGCGATGTGCTGGCAATTCTTGAGGAAGGCGAAGTCGCTGTCGCTGCGCCCGCAACGGTCGAGAAGGTTGAGGAAAAAGCCGCGCCGGTACGACAGGAATCGAAAGGGCCCGTGAAAACCAGCCCGGCCGTACGTCGCCTGCTGGACGAGCATGATCTCGATGCAACAATGGTTCTGGGCTCCGGAAAAGATGGCCGTATCACCAAAGCCGATGTTATGGCCTTCCTCAAATCCGACTCGAGTGGCGATGTCACACCGGGCGACACCGCACCGGCTGTTGAAGTCATGGCCGAAGGTTTTGCACGCGAAGAAAAACGCGTGCCCATGACGCGTCTGCGCGCACGTATTGCAGAACGTCTTGTCGAGGCACAGCAAACGGCGGCGATGCTCACAACGTTCAACGAAGTGGATCTCACCGAGGTCATGGCGTTACGCAAACGCTACCGTGACGACTTCGAGAAGGCGCATGGTGTACGTCTTGGCTTCATGTCGTTCTTTGCGAAAGCCGCTGTTGAAGCGCTGAAAAAGTTCCCCGTGCTGAATGCGTCGGTCGAGGGTAACGAGATCATCTATCACAACTACTATGACATCGGCATTGCCGTGTCCAGCGATCGCGGACTCATGGTCCCCGTCATTCGCGATGCTGACCAGATGAGCTTTGCCGAGTTTGAAGGTGCGTTGACCGACATGGCGAAGAAAGCACAGGACGGCAGCATCAGCATGGATGATCTGACGGGTGGCACGTTTACGATCACCAACGGTGGCATCTTTGGTTCGATGATGTCGACACCTATTCTGAATCAGCCGCAGAGCGCCATCCTTGGTATGCATTCGATCCAGCAGCGTCCGATGGTCGTTGACGGTGAGATCGTGGCGCGACCCATGATGTACCTGGCGGTGACCTATGACCATCGCATCATTGATGGCAAGGAAGCTGTACAGTTCCTGGTGTCGATCAAGGAACAGCTTGAAGATCCGTCCCGCCTGCTATTGCAGGTCTGAGCAGACCACCGGTCACAGGAAGTAGAATCACATGAGCAGAAGTTTCGACGTAGTTGTTATCGGCGCCGGTCCGGCGGGTTACATCGCAGCCATTCGTGCCGCGCAGCATGGCAAGACGGTTGCCTGCATCGACGAGTGGAAGAACAAGGATGGCAAAAACGCGTTCGGTGGCACCTGCCTGAACGCCGGCTGTATCCCCTCCAAGGCGCTGCTGGAATCGTCGGAGCTGTATCATCGTGCCGGGCATGAGTTCAAGAAGCACGGTATCAAGACCGGCGGCGTCGAGATGGACATCGAGGCGATGCAGAAGCGTCGCGCGAGTATCGTCAGACAACTGACTGGCGGCATCGCCGGATTGTTCAAGGCGAACAAGGTTGAAGGCCTCGTCGGGCACGGCAAGCTGCTCAGGAACAAACAGGTTGAGTTCACGCCGGTTAAAGGTGACAAGGAGATTATCTCCGCGGAACACGTTGTTCTTGCGTCGGGTTCCGAGCCGATCGAGTTGCCCATCGCGAAGTTCGATGATGACCGCATCATGGACTCCTGGGGTGCACTCGAACTGGACGCCGTCCCTGCAACGCTGGGTGTGGTCGGTGCCGGTGTCATCGGGCTGGAATTGGGCAGCGTCTGGGCCCGTCTGGGCTCAAAGGTCACGATCCTTGAAGCAATGGATGATTTCCTGTTCATGGCCGATCGCGATGTAGCTAAGGTCGCGGCAGGGGACTTCAAGAAACAGGGTCTGGACATCCAGCTCGGCGCAAAAGTCTCGAAAGCCACGGCGAGCAAGAAGGGCGTCAAAGTTGATTACGAAAACAAAGATGGCGCGCAGTCGATCGAAGTTGAAAAACTCGTCGTTGCTGTAGGCCGGCGTCCGGTAACAGCAGGACTGTTTGCGGATGACGCAGGCATCCAGCTCGACGAGCGCGGCTTCATTGTGGTTGATGATGAATGCCGAACAAGGGTGAAGGGTGTGTATGCCGTCGGCGATTGCGTGCGTGGACCCATGCTCGCGCACAAGGGATCGGAAGAAGGTGTCATGGTCGCTGACCTGATTGCCGGCGAAGTTGCCGAGATGAATTACGACGTGATTCCCTCGGTGCTCTACACCAATCCCGAGATTGCCTGGGCCGGAAAAACGGAAGCCGAGGTGAAGGCAAGCGGCGTTGCGTACAAAACGGGGCAGTTCCCGTTCATGGCCAGTGGTCGCGCAAAAGCCATGGAGCAGACCTCAGGTTTCGTGAAAATCATTTCATCCAAAGAAGATGATGAGATCCTCGGCGTGCATATCGTGGGCCCGATGGCCGGCGAACTGATTTCGGAAGCCGTCCTGGCGCTTGAGTTCTCGGCGAGCACGGAAGATATTCAACGCACGATTCATGCGCACCCATCCCTCGCCGAGGCGGTCCATGAGGCTGCTCTGGCCGTCGACAACAAGGCGCTTAATTTCCCGAATCGCTAGGATTCCAGAAGGGGGCACGGCTGGCCGTGTCCCCCTTTGGCTGGGATGCGCGCGTCGTGCTCGACGGTATTATTTCTCCCAGAAATCCGCGTTCTTGATGCCGAGTTTCTGCGGGTCAAAGGTGTATTCCTTCACGCCGGCATTGCGCTGTTCTTCATAGTCCTTGAGAGCCTTGAGTGCAGGCCGTCCCATGAAGAACAGGATCAGGATGCCGATGATGTTGAGCCACGCCATCAGGCCAACACCCAGGTCGCCCATGGCCCACGCGAGATTCGCTTCACGAATCGTCCCGTAGAACACCGACACCAAAGTCACGATTTTGAGGAGCTTTAACAGACCCGGTGTCCGCAGCGTTCGCCGAATATACGCAACGTTGGTTTCCGCAATGTAGTAGTAAGCGAGCAGGGTGGTGAACGCAAAGAAGAAGAGTGCCACGGCAACGAAGATCTTACCGAAGCCACCCATGACGCTTTCGAGTGCGAGTTGCGTAAACGCGGGACTGCTGATGATGACCTCGGGTCCGAGCACGCCACCACTGACCGACCCGCCGATTCCCGTGACATAGTACTGCTGCGTGATGAGAATCATGAACGCCGTTGCCGTGCACACAAACAACGTATCGACGTACACCGAGAAAGACTGCACCAGGCCCTGTTGCGCCGGGTGCTGCACCTCGGATGCGGCGGCGGCGTGCGGGCCGCTTCCCTGGCCAGCCTCATTGGAGTAGATACCGCGTTTGACGCCCCAACCGATAGCGGCACCAAGACCGGCCATAGGATTGAAGATGTCGCTGAAGATAAGTGCGATGATCGCCGGCAGTTCGGTGATGTGATAGATGATGATACCGACAGCCATGAGGATGTAGCCGAGCGCCATGACCGGCACGATGACCTGGGTGACGTGCGCGATACGCTTGACGCCACCGAAAATAATGAAGCCCAGCACAGCGACGACGACAATACCGGTAACCAGTTTGTCCGCGGCAACGGGGGCCCCGAGGAAATTCACCATCGTGTCACCGCCGACGGCCAGGTTGGCGGCATTGCCAATGCTGTTCGACTGCACGCCTGGCAGCAATACGCCGCAGGCAAAAATCGTGACGATGGCAAAAATCCACGCATACCATTTCTGGCCCATCGCTTTTTCTATATAGAAGGCAGGACCACCACGATACTGGCCATCAATCTCTTCCTTGTAGATCTGGCCGAGCGCCGACTCGATATACGCCGTCGCCGAACCGAGGAGGGCAACCATCCACATCCAGAAAATAGCGCTGGGTCCGCCGAAACCGATTGCCGCAGCAACGCCGGCGATGTTGCCGGTGCCCACACGCCCCGATAGTGATACGGCCAGTGCCTGGAATGAGGAGATGCCTTTTTCGGATTCCTTGCTGGAGAACAGCAGACTGATCATTTCGCGGAACAGGCGAACCTGTACGAAACGCGTGAGTATTGTGTAGAAGATGCCTGCGCCAAGTGCCAGCGAAATGAGCGCGGTACTCCAGATGTAGCCGTTAAGCGTCGAGACCAGGTTCTCAAAGAACCCCGCGATGGTTACCCAGGTATCCTGCATGCCTTCCCCCTTCACAATTTTTTATTTGCGGCCTGCAGAATAGTATCGCATATGGGGACGCCAGTGATGGCTTTCAAGCTGCCGCTTATAGAGGATTCGCGATATAGTGGGCGGAACTGCACGCTTGGGAGAATGATGATGACATGGTGGGGTTGGATGGTTCTTGGCGCGGTCTTACTGGGCGCGGAGCTGGTTGCAATTGATCTGCAGTTTTACCTGGTCTTCCTGGGCCTCTCAGCGGCACTGGTTGGCCTGGCCAGCATGCTTGGCGTCGTAATGCCGGAATGGGCTCAATGGTCGGCGTTTGCGACACTTTCGCTCATCTCGTTTTTTACATTTCGCAAGAGTCTTTATGAAAAGATTCGAGGTGGAGCTGTAGGGTTTCGGGAGAATCTGTCTGGCGACAGCATAGATATCCGGGAAGACATCGCGGCGGGTAGTGAATCACGGGTCGAGTTTCGCGGTACCAAGTGGACGGTGCGTAATATTGGCAGTGACACGATCAGCGCCGGATCCAGGGCGCGCGTTGTACGAGCTGAAGGACTGACGCTGCACGTCGAAGCCGAGTAGTCGTAACACAGGAGAAGATTATGGAATCACTTATCGTTGCACTTGGGTTTGCCTTTGTTGCGATTATCATTCTGCTCAAGACGGCCGTCGTCGTCCCACAGCAGAACGGCTACGTCATTGAAAGACTCGGCAAATACAGCAAGACGCTGAACGCCGGTTTTCACATCCTGATTCCGTTCCTCGAGCGCATTGCCTACAAGCACACGCTTAAGGAGCAGGCGGCGGATATCGCCGAGCAGATCTGTATTACGAAAGACAATGTCCAGGTTGGTGTCGACGGCGTGCTTTATATGCAGGTCCTCGACCCGGGGCGCGCCTCGTACGGTATCGGCAATTACATGTTCGCTATTTCACAGCTTGCGCAGACGACCCTGCGTTCGGAAATCGGCAAAATTGATCTTGATCGCACGTTCGAAGAACGCGGCACGATCAATCAGAACGTGGTCGCAGAGCTCGACAAGGCGTCGGATCCCTGGGGCGTGAAAGTACTGCGCTACGAGATCAAGAACATCAATCCGCCGCAGGACGTCCTGAGTGCGATGGAAAAACAGATGCGCGCTGAACGTGAAAAACGCGCTGTGATTCTGACCTCGGAAGGTGTTCGTGACGCGAAGATCAACGAAGCCGAGGGCGAGAAGCAGCGTGTGATCAAAGAGTCGGAAGCGGCAAAACAGCAGCAGATTAACGAAGCGCAGGGTGAGGCAGAAGCTATTCTTGCGGTCGCGACGGCTACGGCCGAGGGATTGCGCCGGGTTGCAAGTTCGGTCACCGACCAGGGTGGTCCCGAAGCCATGCAGTTACGTATCGCGGAGCAATACATCGGTGAGTTCGGCAATCTCGCGAAGACCGGTAACACCTTCGTCGTGCCGGCAAACCTCGGTGACCTGACGTCAATGATGGCGCTGGCAACCGATATCGTTAAAGGCAAGGGTACGCCAGCACCAGCTGAGCAGTAGCCCCGGCCTGTTGATCCAGGATGTCGGTCAGGCCTTGCGCCTGACCGACACCACATTGGGAAGCTGCTCGAGCTTCGTAATCACGGTACTCAACGTCGGCAAGTCCTTAATCTCGATACTGATGTCCATGACAACCTGCATGGACTCCCTGTTCGTGTGGCTTTTCATATCGACGACATTGGCATCGTCGTCGGCCAGCAAAGCCGTGATATCCCGAATCAGACCCGAGCGATCGAAGGCGTGCAGGCTGAGATCGACCGGGTAGGCGGCCGCCGAGTCCGAATCCCCCCAGCTGATGGCAACGATGCGTTCGGGATGTCGCTGGTTCAGTCCAAGAAAGTTGCCACAGTCCTGGCGGTGAATACTCACGCCACGTCCTTGTGTGATGTAACCGACAATAGGCTCGGGAGGGACCGGCCGACAACAGCGAGCGAAATTGCACAGCAGATCACCGACACCGGTCACAGAAGCCAGGCCGGTGTCGTCCGTTTTCTTGCGTGTCCGCCGGGGCCGGACTCGCTCGGAAATTTCGGTGCCCCGAATATGCTGCAATGCCGTCGCAATGGCCGCGGATGTCAGGTCGCCCGCACCCAGGGCCACGCACAGGGCGTCGGTGTCCTTGTGCTTCAGCTGTTTTGCTATGGCCTCTGTGGGGACGTCCCGGACATTCAGGCGGCCTAACTCGCGGTCCAGAACCTCGCGGCCCTGGCGCATGTGCTGGTCGCGATCCTGGTGCCGAAACCAGTTGCGAACCTTGGCCCGGGCGCGGCCGCCGGCCAGGTAGCCGAGTTTCGGGCTGAGCCAGTCGCGACTGGGCTGCGCCTGGCTGCCCGTAATGATCTCGATCTGGTCGCCGTTCTGTACCTGGTAAGTCAGCGGAACGATGCGCCCATTGACCTTGGCCCCACGGCAACGATGGCCTACCTGTGTATGTACGTGATACGCAAAGTCGAGGGGAGTGGCATACGCCGGCAGCTCGACCACATCGCCCTTGGGACTGACGGCGTAAACACGGTCTTCGAAGAAGTCATCGCGGATCTGGTCCAGCAGGTCGGCGCCATCGTCCGTCGGTTCGAGCAGCTGGCGCAGAAAGCGAATCTTTTGATCGAAGGCAGCGGGCGCACCGCCGCCTTCCTTATAGCGCCAGTGAGCCGCTACGCCGAGCTCTGCATGCTGGTGCATCTCGTGCGTGCGAATCTGGATCTCGACCGTTTTGCGTTCCGGCCCGATGACCGCCGTATGCAGCGACTGGTAGTCGTTATCTTTCGGGTTGGCTATGTAATCGTCGAACTCCCCGGGGATATACGACCAGAGGTTGTGCACAATGCCGAGAGCTGCATAGCAGTCACCGACGGTATCGACCAGCAGACGCACTGCCCGAATATCATATAAGGCCTCGATGCCGCGGTCCTTGCGCTGCATTTTGCGGTAGATGCTGTAGATATGTTTGGGGCGCCCGGATATCTCGGCCTTGATGCCGTCTTTGGCCAGTTCCTTGTAGAGAATGCGTTCGAACTTGTTGATGAAGTCCACGCGGTCAGTGCGTTTTTCCCGCAGCGTTCGCGCAATCTCGGTGTACAAATCGGGCTCGAGGTAGCGGAAAGAGAGGTCTTCGAGCTCCCATTTGAGTTGCCAGACACCCAATCGATTGGCGAGTGGTGCATAGATTTCACGGGTTTCGAGCGCGAGCGCCTGCTGCTCTGCCTCGTCCACGTCCTTTGCCTGGCGCAGTCGGTGTAACTGGTCTGCAATGCGTACGAGCACCAGCCGGACGTCTGAAACGACCGCCAGCAGCATCTTTCGCAGCGCCTCGGATTGCTGTACGGCGAGCGCTTCGCCCGGCTGCCAGTGATCAGGCAGGGAGAACTGATCAAGCTCCTGCAGCCCGATAATGAATCGAGATATACCCTTTAAAGTTTTGTTTTGTAAGGCATTAGGGCTGATGATTTCATCACGATAAAGCGGATAGGCATAGACCGCTGCCAGGATTGGCTGCGGCAGACCCAGGGGTGCCACGATGCTGGCGACGGCACGGCCTTCGGCAATACAGGTATCGCGGCCATCCCCGGCAGGCAGCGTCTCAAGGAATTCGCAGACAGCGGTGACAACGTCGGAGTTCGCGTTGTCATTGCTGTTTTCTGGAGTCGGGTTTTCAGCGTCTTTGGCTGACATGGGGATCGGATCTTCTTGTGTGCCGTTCACGGAATTTCCCGTTATCATACGCGCAGTTTCGGCAACGCAAACCAGCCGGGACTCACACTTGGGCATATTACAAGCAGGAAACCATGGCAGGACATAGTAAATGGGCGAATATTCAGCACCGTAAGGGCGCCCAGGATAAGAAGCGCGGCAAGCTTTTTACCAAGCTGATTCGCGAGATAACCGTTGCGGCCAAGATGGGCGGCAGCGATATGGACGCCAATCCGCGCCTGCGGCTGGCGGTCGACAAGGCGAAGTCGCAGTCGATGCCGAAAGACAACATCGATCGCGCGGTTAAACGTGGCGCCGGTGAAATGGACGGCGAGGACTTCTTTGAGATCCGCTACGAGGGTTACGGCCCGGGCGGCACCGCGGTCATGGTGGATTGTCTGACGGACAACCGGAACCGGACTGTGGCTGAGGTACGGCACGCCTTCACCAAATTCGGTGGCAACCTCGGCGCCGACGGCTCGGTGGGCTACCTCTTCAACCAGGTCGGTCAGCTGTTATTCCCGGCAGGTGTGGATGAAGACGTCGTGATGGAAGCAGCGATTGAGGCTGGCGCAGAGGATGTTATTCCGGATGACGACGGCTCAATCGAGGTTCTGACTTCCCCGAATGATTTCGAACAGGTCCGTGACGCGATGGTCGCTGCAGGAATGCAGGCCGAGGACGCGCAGATTACGATGCGTGCGTCCACCAGCGCCGAGCTTGGCGTCAAGGAGGCAGGATCAATGATCAAGATGCTCGAGATGCTCGAGGATCTCGATGATGTGCAGGAAGTGTATTCAAACGCTGACATTAGCGAAGACATACTGGCCCAGATTTGACCGACCAACGACGCATACTCGGCATTGACCCAGGCTCACGCCTGACCGGGTTCGGCATTCTCGATTTCCAGGGCGACACTCCGTCCTATGTCACCAGTGGCACCATCAAGAGTCTGGATGGCGGCTTTGCCGACCGGCTGCGCCAGATTTTCGAGTCCGTTGGTGGCATCGTCGCGGAATACCGACCCGATATCGTCGCAATCGAGAGTGTCTTCATGCACAAGAACGCCGGCAGCGCCCTGAAACTTGGCCATGCGCGCTCTGCGGCGCTGTGTGCCACGTTTGAGTACGACGTCGAGGTGTTCGAGTACGCGCCGCGAGAAATCAAGCAGGCGGTTGTGGGTACGGGGGCGGCGACCAAGGAACAGGTTCAGCACATGGTGGTTTCAATCTTGCAGCTGGACGGCACGCCCGCGCAGGATGCGTCTGACGCGCTCGCGGCTGCACTGTGTCACGGCAACCAACGCCGTCTGCACGATCAGCTGGGCACCGGCAACCGCATAGCGGGGCTCAGATGATTGGTTCCCTGCGTGGCCGCCTCGCGGCAAAGCACGCACCCCACATCGTCCTGGAGTGCCACGGGGTTGGCTATGAAGTCGAGACGCCAATGTCCACATTCCTTGACTTGCCTGCAATCGGCGCTGAGTTGCTCCTGCACACGCATCTCTTGGTGCGCGAAGACGCGCAAATCCTGTATGGCTTTGCGACCGACGAGGAGCGTTCGCTGTTTCGGACGCTGCTGAAAGTGAACCGGGTCGGCGCCAAGATGGCGCTCGGCGTGCTGTCGGCGATGACGGCCAGCGATTTCCGCCGTTGTGTCGAATACGAGGATTCAGCCACCCTTTCCAAGGTGCCCGGGATCGGCAAGAAGACCGCGGAACGCCTGATCATGGAAATGCGCGACAAGGTCGATCATGTTGGTGCGCCGTCATTGCCGGGCCAGAGCGTCAGTGTTGAGGCCAGTGCAAGGTCCGAGGCCTTCGACGCACTCGTTGCGCTTGGCTACAAGGCGAACGAAGTGAACAAACTGCTCGGCAAACTCGATATCGAGAATGATTCTGCCGAGGGCATCATCCGCAAAGCACTCAAACAGGCGGCCCTGTAATGACGAACGTGGAGCACGATCGGCTGACGGCAGCCGAGTCCGGTCCGGACGACAAGGTCTTCGATCGCGCGATTCGACCCAAACAACTGGTCGATTACGTTGGCCAGCCCGGTGTGAAAAAACAGATGGGCGTGTTTATCGAGGCAGCCCGACGGCGCAGCGAAGCCCTGGATCATGTGCTGATCTTCGGTCCCCCGGGTCTG
>Ga0316201_10001467_pt1 | contig 15926 bp, 14 predicted proteins | sample CS6wburrow_MG_FD_204516 | JGI IMG/M metagenome (GOLD analysis project Ga0316201, IMG submission 204516) | Coastal sediment microbial communities from Delaware Bay, Delaware, United States - CS-6 worm burrow | ecosystem: Environmental > Aquatic > Marine > Coastal > Sediment | place: USA... | reverse complement strand
CGATATCTCACAGATATACGGCGTGAAGCTGAAACATCTCTACAGGAAAAACCATATGTTGGAAGGGGAACAACCCCTGGAAGGAACGGAGATTTACCTGAGGAGAATGAAGCGGGAACCCGTGATAAACCTGGAGCCCAGCAAAGAGGAGTATGAAGAGGAAGAGATGCAGTTCCGCTTTGAATACTAGTCCCTTCCTGCAACAGTCTGAGCGGTGATTGTTCAAAACATGTTAATCATTTTGACAGTCAAAACTTTACATTGGCCTGTGGGTAGTGTAAATTTGTTAGAAAACACACTCATGGCCGATGCAGAAACAGCACCCATCAGGATGATCCTGCCCCCTGACGGCCGGCAAACCCGGATAGATTTTTTTGGGGAGAGCACTTCCAGGAGAGCCTCTCCCGAATGGTGGCACTCCATTTCATCCCTTTTCCGGCATCCGCCGAAGGAAGAAGGAGTGGATCTCGGCTTCTTTGAGAGGCAACTGGAAAAGGAGGGTTATTCCGAAAAATCGAGGAAAAGCTATCTTTTTATGGTCAGGAGGTTCTTCGAGTATTTTAAGGGAGTTGAACCGCGGAAGATCAGCATGGGAGCCATCGAGGATTATAATTTTGAGTTTTTTGTCTCGGGCAGGTATTCCCGTTCCTACCAATTGCAGTTTATCAATGCCCTCAGGCTCTATTATCTCCTAACCGAGGGGATAGATCTCAATTTAAAGCAGCTCAGGAAAACCGGAACTCCCCGTCCCTGAGTTTAAATCCCGACAGGAAATCCCGGATATCCATCCTTCTTTTTCCCTCCTGCTGGATGGAGTGTATCCGGAGCAGGCCGTCTTTAACGGCTGCCATCAAATAACTCTTACCGTCCGAGGAAATAGTTCCGGGAGCATCAGGCTGTGAAGCTGGCTCCAGGGTGGCCCTGAAAATCTTGCATAGCAAAACCTGGCCCCCTTCCCTTTCCAGATGGGTAAAGGCCCCGGGGTAGGGGCTGAGTCCCCGGATCAGGTTGAAGATTGCCGGGCCCGGAAGATTCCAGTCGATCCGGCAGTCTTCCTTGAATATTTTCGGAGCTCGTTTTAAGACAGAACCAGGTTCCATAAAAAGCTCCTGTGACTTTGCTTTCAGCGCTCCCCTGCTGAGCTGCCTGACCGTTTCCAGAACCAGTCCGGCTCCCAGGTCCATAAGCCTGTCATGCAATTCTCCGGCTGTCTCTTCAGGGCCGATTTCAATTTTTTCCTGGAGTAAAATATTTCCGGTATCAATCTGTTCATCGATGAGAAAGGTGCTTACCCCTGTCACTTTTTCTCCATTAATCAGGGCGTGGTTTATGGGTGCTGCACCCCGGTACTGGGGCAGTAAAGAGGCATGCAGATTAAAGGTTCCAAGGGGGGGGATGCTCCATACTGCTTCGGGCAACATCCGGAATGCTACCACGATCTGCAGCTCAGGCTTTAAAGCTTTTAAGCTTTCCAGGAAGGGCTCCGCTTTCAGATTCTCCGGTTGAAGAAGGGGAATATGTTTATTCTCCTTCAGCAGGAACTCCTTGACGGCGGAATAACGAATCTTTTTTCCACGTCCTGCTGGACGATCCGGGGCAGTAATGACTCCCACCACCTGACAGCCCGACTCCAGCAGACCTTGCAGGGGACCCAGGGCAAAACCCGGACTCCCCATAAAAACGATTCTTGGGTTCTGCTTACTCATCTGAATGGGAACCGTTGTACCTTGCAATATTGAGGAAATGCCCCATCTTATCCCGCTTGGTCTCCAGGTAAAACTGGTTGTGTTTGTTGGAAGGTATTTCCAGTTGTATGGTTTCCTTTATGGTCATTCCATAGCCTTCAAGTCCGGCTTTTTTCACGGGATTGTTGGTGATCAGCCTCATATTTCTGATCCCAAGGGAGTGCAGCATACCGGCACCCACCCCGTAATCGCGCTCATCATCTTTAAATCCCAGTTCCACATTGGCTTCCACCGTGTCGCGCCCTTCCTCCTGCAGTTTGTAGGCCTTCATCTTATTGTAGAGCCCAATGCCACGTCCTTCCTGGTTCAGGTAGATAATTACGCCCGTACCCTCCTCCTGGATCATTCTCATGGCTTCCTGGAGCTGCTTGCCGCAATCACAACGGAAACTGCCAAAAATATCCCCGGTCACGCAGGAGGAGTGAACCCTTACCAGGACCTTATCCTCTTCGCTCCACTCGCCTTTAACCAGAGCCACATGCTCCAGACCGTTGGATTTTTGAATGAAGGGGATCAGGTTAAAATCTCCGTATTCGGTAGGGAGCTTTACCTTGGTTCCTTTGATAATGATGGAATCGAATTTCAACCTGTAGGCAATCAGATCCTTGATGGTGATCAACTTCAGCTTATGCTTCTTTGCCAGCTCATAAAGCTCCGGAAGCCTGGCCATGGTTCCATCGTCACTCATTATCTCCACCAGGACCCCTCCGGGTTTCAAGCCTGCCAGTCGTGTCAGATCCACGGCGGCTTCGGTATGCCCTGCCCGCCTAAGTACCCCTTGCCGTCTGGATTTCAGAGGGAAGATATGTCCGGGACGCGCCAGATCATCGGGTTTGGTGGAGGGATCCACCAGAGCCCGCAAGGTCTTGGCACGGTCCGATGCGGAAATACCCGTAGTGCAGCCCTGACCCAGAAGATCCACCGAGACGGTGAAGGCGGTGGAATGACTGCTGGTGTTATTGCTTACCATCATGGGAAGGTCCAGTTCCTCACAACGCTCGTCGGTCAAAGAGGCGCAGATCAGGCCCTTTCCCCAGGTGGCCATGAAATTGACTGTCTCAGGAGTAACCAGTTCTGCGGCACAGACAAAATCTCCTTCATTCTCCCTGTCCTCATCATCAACCACGATAATGATCTTACCGTTCCTGATATCTTCCATCGCCTCCTCCACGGAATTGAGCTTAATCCTGTTTTCTGCTTGTGGGTTGCCAGACATTGTTTTCGATTCCTCCTAAATACCTGATAAAGCCAGCCAGGAGGGCCAGGTTCATCAGAACAAAATGTGAAATAAAGCGCAAAGGTAAACTATGGATCTTAATTTTCCTCAGTAAATGATCAATAAAAGGAAGCAGAAGTGCCAGAAGCTGGAGAAAGGCAAGGATCAGATAGAGCAGGGAGTTGCCTGCAAGAACGAGGGAGACGGGCAGGGTAATCAACACCAGGAAGGGGACGATCCAACGGATAACTTTGTGCGAAAAAAAGCAAAATCCGACCCCTGGTCTTCCTTTAAACAGCAGGGAACGAAAGCGGGCCAGGTTCTGGAAATTACCCGCCGAGATGCGCTTTTTCCTTCTGAACTCTTCTCGCGGATTATTGGACACATCCTCAGAGACCTTTGCCCGGATGTTGCTGATGCAGGAAGCTCCCTGCCGGAGCACGGTCATATTGATAAAGAAATCGTCCACCAGGAAGTGATCAGGGACTGGTTGGAAGAGGGATTTCCGAACCGCATAACATCCGCCAAAGGGGCCCATCATAGATCCCCAGAGTATGCTTTCGTCGTGTTTAATTCTAACCTCCCGGCTGGTATAATATTTCTCCTGCCGGGAGATTCCGCCCTGTTTGATCCCGGTGCTGACCAGTTGGGAATCCACCAGGCCAATGCGATCCTCTTTGAAATGGCGTACCAGTTCATACAGGGTATTCCTCTCCAGCATCACATTGGCATCACTGATGACCAGGATCTCTCCCCGTGCCTTCCTGGCAAGCCGGTTGATAATCCCCGGTTTCCCCTGCCTCTTTTCGTATAAAAAGAGTTGCAGGGAGGGGTGTTTCTCTGCCAGTTCTTTTAGCAGATCGTTGGTGCGGTCAGTGGATGCATCCGAGCCAACGAGTATCTCCAGCTTTTCCTCCGGATAGGCACTCTCCAAAACGGTTTTGATCTTATCTCCCAGAACCTTCTCTTCATTATAGGCAGCAATTAGCAAGGAAATCAGGGGCAGGTCTTCGTTTGAGAATGAGCTGGCGCTTATTTCTCTATTTCCTGCAAGCAGGCGAAGTATAAAAGGAAAAACAAGATAGGAGTAGATAATAAGTCCGAGGCAGATCCAAAATATGATTTGCAGTATGATCATACCACCGTTTTATAATACCGGCTTAAACGTTTTGAAAGTTCAAAGGTATCAAAATTCCGGCTAATAAAAGTACGTGCTTCCCTGAGTGCCCGGTCCTGGCTGCGGGGATCTGAAAGTAATTTAACTATCTGACTGCTAAACAAGTAGGGGTCGTCTTCCACCGCCACTAATGGATGATCCCTGTGCTCAATTCCCTCGATTCCCGCGGAAGTGGTTACCACCGGTCTGCCCAGAGCCATCGCTTCAATGATCTTGATTCTGATACCGCTTCCTGCAAGCAAAGGGGCCACCATAAGCCGGTGCGCCTGCATAAAACCCACCGCATCCCTAAGCTCTCCGTGGTAGGTAATGCCGGGGTGGATCAGCCTTTTCCTGATCTGCCTGGAAGCATTTCTTCCGGCTACGTGGAATCTGAGTCCGGGCAGCTCAGCCAGCAGCAGGGGAAATACCTTCCTGATAAACCAGAGCAGCCCTTCCTGATTGGGAAGCCAGTCCAGCGCTCCGATAAAAAAAATGTCCTGTGCAGCGGGGAGTTCTGTGAAGGGATAATCCTCCATATCCAACCCGGCGGGAATGGTGAGGAAAGGCTTTTGCAAGCCCTGTTTTGTGAAGTAGGAGGCATCCCAATCACTGATAGGGATCAGGAGATCGGCCCGACCGGCCACTTCCAGTTCCAGTCGTTCCAGCCGCCGGGCCATGTTGTTCAGGTACCACTTCTTTGGGAGCGACCGTTCATGCCTGGCGTTTCTTTGCCAGAGGAGGTGCTCCACATTATGGGCCCGCAGCGCTACCTTCGCCTTGCTGACACTTCTTATCAGATCCAGGTAGAGTCCCATATAGGGACCCTCCAGCTGGATGATATCAAAGGGCTCCTTTTGCAAAAGTTCTGTAAGAGCGATTCTGAACGTTTGAATATTAAAACGTTCTGCAATATATGGAGTCCTGGAGAAGAGCAGGTTAGACCCCAGTTGCCAGGCTTTGATGGAGCAGTCACAATCCACTCCAAGAAATAGAATTTTTTCTCTTAACTCCTGCGGGATCTGCTCCGGCGGGTAGGGGTGCTTGGCTGTATTCAGGGCCAGGCAGGTGATTTGATTCCCAGCCTCAAAAAGACCGGTCATCATATTCAGGCTTGCAATGGAACCCCCGTCCCGGGGAGGGTAGGGAAGTTTATTGGTCAGGATCAGGAGCTTCATCTTCTACGGAAGAATTTCTGGGACCTTTGCCAGATTTTTTTCACCCACAGGTAATAGCTGTCCACGTTCATGATGACCGAGTCATTGGCTGCTTTATAGGTCAGTAAGATACTGATGGGTACCAGGATAAATGTTGAGATCCACATCCCTGCAAATGGCGGGAGGATGTTTTCCCGAACAAATTTCTCTCCGGTCATGGAAATTACGTAATAGATCAGGAACATCAATACACTTGCAATTACAGGCATCCCAAGGCCCCCTTTCCGGATGATGGCCCCCAGGGGTGCTCCAATAAAAAAGAAGATCAGGCAGAGCAGGGAAAGGGTGTATTTGCGTTGAATCTCTATCTGATACCTTCGAAGTTTTGCAAGCTTCCAGTCTGTGGTACCCACATTGGAAGAGGTGACACTTTTATTGCTGCGTGCAAAATTGATGGACTGTGTAAGAGCACGCCTTTGTTCCAATACGCTCAGCTCTTTAAACATGGAGTCCACATGGAGCTGCATGATCTCAAGCTCCTCGTCGGACCGGACACTTTTCAGGCTATCCGGAAGAATCCGGTGCCTCTGGAGCATCATCTGTTTTGGTTTTTCAACCAGGGTCTTTTGTATGGTCGTATGGAACATGAGCAGCACGGTGTCCAGATCCTGGGTAAGAGAGTCCTCAAAGTGGTGCAATTGATCAATATTCAGCATGGAGTATGCATTTCGAAACAGGTTCTCATCGGATCTGTTCAGCCCAAATCCGGTCATCTCAATGATCATCTCCTGGTGTTCAAACTGATCCCTCTGATGGGGGTAATTTTTAATGTTTTTTTTCTCCTGCTTCAGCTTCTGCATCTCCTCATAGGTGCGGCCATTGTAAAGAGTAAGCAGAAGGTGCTTCTCATCGGCCGACATCTTCATATACCCCGAATCTGCAATGGTTACCCGGATGTTCCCCTGCTTTTTTGTATGATCAAAAATCAGGATGTCTTTCAACAGACTTGTCTTGCTGTCGCGGGAGCCAATGCGGATGGAGTATCCTTCCAGGGTGTTGTCAAATACACCTGGCTTGATGGTCAGCTCGGGCCTCTGCTGTTGAATATCATAGAGTAGTGACCTCATTTTCAGATTGGTGACCGGCATTACGTAGTTTGCAAACAAAAATGCCCCGATAGAGATGGTGGCTGAGATTACCATGACCGGAGCCATGATCCTGATGAGCGAGATCCCGGACGATTTAAAGGCCAGCAGCTCCAGGTTCTCAGCCAGGTTTCCGAAGGTCATAAGGCTGGCAAGTAACACGGCAAGCGGCATGGCAAGGGGGACCAGGCTGGCACTGGTGTAGATCAGGAACTCAGATATTACGCTCATTTCCAGTCCCTTTCCGATGAGGTCATCAATATACTTCCAGAGGAACTGCATCAGTAATATGAAGACGACAAAAAAGAAGGTCAGGATGAGCGGACCGATAAATGACTTAATAACAAGCTTATGAAGTTTTTTCACACCTCTCCCCTTTAGTATCTAAAGAATCAACGGAGACAAAGTTAACTTATTTTGGCTTAGAGGATGCTTCAGAGACCAATCGCGTGTTTCAGTTCAGAGATCTGGCTATCCCAAAGATCAATGGCGTCATCCTTCTCATTCTCCTCGGCAAAATCAGTGATTAGAAGTGCCACATCACCCGTTAACTCATCGGTGCGGATCCTGAACTCAAAATAGTGCTCCTGGTCTTCATCCTCCTCCCAGTGGAAACGAATAAATTTGTTGGCCTTTTTCTGAACCACAGAAGCCTCTTGTTCGGTCCCTTCCCAAACAAAATTAAATTTGCCCCTTTTCAGGTTCACATCGTCGGCAAACCACTCGGAGAGTCCCTCGGGAGTACTTAATCTGGCATACAGGAAATTGGGTGAGGTATTGAATGTGTACTCAAGTTCGTATTTAATCTTCATTCGGATGTAGAATTAGAACATAATTCAGCCCTACATGCAATATAAGAAAAATCTGCATATTTCAAAGCCCGGTTCCTCCAAGCAATGCTCAGGGATTCAAACACCTAGAATCATTATAAAAAAGGCATTTAAGGTACAGGTTTGTTGAAAGTGATTATATTTGTGAGTTTACTGCTGTCTGTTTAAGAGTTGTTGATAGGGGTATATTAGTTTGATATACAGCAGGATAAAGCAACAAAGAATTTAAGGATTATAAATCCTGTTTTCGCTTCTTCCATGGCTTGAGCGAAAATGCATTTTAAAGTAAGTTTTGCCCGGTTGATAAATTTATAGCTGAATACAAGCTCCCGGAGTGATATAATCTGAATACAAATAAGCATTACTAATAAACAACTTAACTCACATGGACAACAAAAACAATAACATGGTGGTGGGTATGTCGGTTTTCGGCGCCATATTCTTCATTTTTGGTTTTGCCACCACATTCATTATCACTTTAACTGCCCCGATCAAAGAGATTTTTGGTTTATCGGAAACGGCAGCCCAGTTAGTGACCTCGGCTTTCTTTATCACTTATCCGATCATGTCCATTCCCACAGGGAAACTGATAGACAGAATTGGATATAAGTATACCGTAATCGCCGGTCTGTTTCTTATGGCGCTCGGTAGTTTTATTTTTATCCCGGCGGCTAAATTACCCTCCTTCCCCTTCTTTTTAATTGGAACCTTTGTCCTGGCAACCGGGGTTGTATTTCTGCAGGTCGCAGCAAATCCCTATGTAACGGCGCTTGGCCCCGATTCTTCGGCCTCCAGCCGCCTGAATTTAACCCAGGCATTGAACTCCGTGGCCACCATGATTGCTCCCTGGCTGATTTCCGTAGCCATATTCAAAGGGCTGCAATTCCCCGCCGACAGTATGGTTGCTGCCGACAGGGTGCCGCTTCCCTTTATTGTCATGGGCGTGTTTGTGATTCTTGTTGCCATTGCGCTGTACACGATTAAATTGCCCGTTCTTAAATCGGAAGAAAGTGTCAACACGAAAAAAAGCATATGGAAATATCCCCATGTGGTTCTGGGCGCTGTTGGCATATTCGTGTATGTTGGAGCAGAGGTAGGAAATGCCGGGCTGATTGTGAATTACCTCAGGACTTCCACCGGTATCTCTTCTGAAATGGCCTCTACCTATGCTGCCATTTACTGGGGAGGTGCCATGGTTGGAAGGTTCTTCGGATCCTTTATGTTTTCCGACCGGAAAATGTCCAAAAAGCTCACCTTCGTCATCCCTGTGCTGGTCCTGGCCTTTATTTCAGGTTCCTTTGTGACCGATTGGAACTGGTCCATCGGAGCCACCTTTACAGCAATAGCAGCGGTGAACTTTATCATTATGCTGGTGGGCCGTGGGAAAGCAGCCCGTACGCTGGCGATTTTTGCCCTGGCAGCAGCAGCGCTGGATATTGCAACTACCTTTTCAGGCGGAAGCATCGCACTCTGGACCATCATTTCCATTGGACTGTTCAATTCCATTATGTTCCCCAATATTTTCTCCCTGGCAGTAAGAGACCTGGACAAAGCGGAACTGAGTTCTGCCTCCGGCTTGATCAATGCCTTGATCATAGGAGGGGCCATTATCCCGCCACTTATGGGATCCATCGCAGATAACGCCGGGTATACCTGGGCCTTTATTGTTCCGGCGGTGTGTTACCTGTACATATTCTGGTATGCTGTAAAAGGAAATGCCATTAGAAGGTAGTCTGTTTATACACAGTAAGAAAAGTTCTCCGCAGCAATGGCCGCGGGGAACTTTTAGCATTTACATGAATGTTTCATTTTAATTAAACTTTACAATGGTCAGATTATCAATAGGCATCGACATAGGAGGAACCAATACGGCTATTGGAGTCGTGAACCAGGACGGGAAAATATTAATGGAAGGCTCCTTACCCACGCCACCCAAAAAATTAAATCCCAGGGCCGAACAGAAGGTTTCAGAGGATCTGCTAAAAGACTTTGTCTCGGAGATCAGCAAGATGATCCACGCGCTGACAGATAAGATCAATATGAAGCATGAGATTGTGGGAATTGGGATTGGCGCGCCCAATGCCAATTACAATAAGGGGACCATTGAAGATGCCCCCAATTTGCCCTTTGTGGGGAAAGTGCCTTTTTGTGAACTACTATCCGGGGAAAACCCTGATATCCCCCTGATCCTCATTACCAATGACGCCAACGCGGCAGCATTGGGCGAAAAGGCCTATGGTGGGGCGCAACATATGGACAACTTTGCCATGTTCACCCTGGGAACCGGGGTAGGGAGCGGGCTGTATTACAAGGGAAATGTCGTTTATGGCGTCGACGGGTTTGCCGGGGAATGCGGGCATAATACCATTGTTGCCAATGGACGTTTGTGCGGATGTGGCGGCAGAGGTCATCTGGAAGCCTATTGTTCGGCTCCGGGCATGAAAAGAACGGCTTTTGAACTGTTGCTGAGAGATCATGCGGAGGATAGCTTGCTGACTGCCTACAGCTACAAAGAGATGACTGCCAAACATATTTATGAGGCAGCGGTACAGGGCGACAGGATCGCATTGGAAGTATTCGAAATTACCGGCAAATATTTCGGGATGGCGCTGGCCACTACGGTACACCATTTCAGCCCGGAAGCCATATTCCTGTTCGGGGGCCCCGTTGCAGCAGGGGATTTAATTATCAAACCGATCAAGGAAGGTCTGGCTCAAAACTTATTGCCCATCTTCCGGAAAAGAGATATTCCCATCCTTGTCTCCGAACTGGATCTTGGACATGCAGCCATACTCGGGGCCAGCGCGCTGGTGTGGAACGCCTAGAAGCTGTCTGTCAGGCCTTTTTCCCGTTCGAAACCTCACTCTGGATCGTCTCCAGCGACTTCCCCTTGGTCTCCGGCATTAAGCGGAGCACGAAAAGCAGCTGAAGCACCATCATGATGGCAAAAATCAGAAAGGTGGTGCCTCCCCCGAGTTTTTCTGAGATAGCAGGGAAGGAGAAAGCAATCAGGGCTGCCATAAACCAGTGGGTAAAGCTGCCCAGTGACTGGCCGCCGGCCCTTACTTCGTTGGGGAAGACCTCCGAGATAAAAACCCAGATGACAGCTCCCTGTGAAAAAGCAAAGAAGGCGATATAAACAAACAGGAAAACCGGAACGCCAGCAAAGGATTCAGTGTAAAATGCCCTGGATACCAGTCCAAGCGTTATGATCAGGCCAATGGACCCGATAAGCATTAAAGTCCTTCGGCCAAATTTATCGATCAGTCGCATGGCCAGAAGCGTAAATATGAAATTCACAATTCCGATCCCCGCCGTAGAAAGCAATGCGGAGCTTTCTCCCAATCCGGTCATCTCAAATATCCGGGGAGCATAATAGATAATGGCATTGATCCCGGATACCTGGTTAAAAAAGGCAATGAGTACGGCCAGCATGATGGGAAGACGATAGATCCTTGACTTAAACAGACGCGAATCCTTATTATCCTCATGTTTGGATTGTTGGATATTGCGTATCGTCTCCTCCACGTTGGCCGGGTTAATCAGTTCCAGGACGGCCCTGGCTTCCTCCACCAGGCCCCTCTTCAGGATAAGCCATCTGGGACTTCTTGGGATTTTCAGAACCAGCGACAGGAACAGGATCGCAGGGATGGCTTCGACGCCCAGCATCCATCTCCAGGCGTTGGGTCCAGTTCCGGCGATGAAATAATTGGATATGTAGGCAATAACAATTCCGAAGACCACATTAAACTGAAACATGGCCACCAGGCGGCCTCTTTTATCTGCAGGTGAGATCTCGGATATGTACATGGGTGCTGCTACCGAGGAAGCCCCCACACCAAGCCCGCCCAGGAAACGGAATACCATAAATAAATACCAGTTTGTGGAAAGGGCAGATCCCAGGGCGGATATTAAATAAAGTACTGCGATCCAGAACAAGGTCATTTTCCGGCCGATCCGGTCTGAAGGAATTCCTCCGAAAAGAGCCCCAAGCACCGTGCCAATCAGGGCGATGGAGACCGTAAAACCGTGTTGCACTGAATTCAGGTCCCAGAGATTCTGAATATACTGCTCGGCACCTGAAATCACGGCGGTATCAAATCCAAAAAGAAATCCCCCGAGGGCCACGGTTGTCGACCAGAATAAAATGCGATGTTTTTTCATGCAATGCAATTTGTAAACAAATGTATATTTTTATTCCATGCATACAAATCACTTCATTAAACTGGCAAAGGCACGGTATTCCTGCCGCCAATACGATGCCCGGCCTGTGGAACAAGAAAAGCTTGAACTGATCCTGGAGGCTGGCAGGGTAGCCCCCTCGGCAGTAAATTTCCAGCCCTGGCACTTTTATGTGATCCGGGAGCCCGGGGAGCTGAAGCAATTCCAGGAGGCCTACCATCGCGAATGGTTTCGAAGCGCCCCCTGTGTGATCGTGATCTGTTCCGACCACAATCAGTCCTGGAAGAGAAAGGAAGATGGAAAGGATCATGCGGATGTGGATGCGGCCATTGCCGCCGACCACATGACCCTGCAGGCCACGGAACTCGGACTGGCCACCTGCTGGATCTGTAATTTTCATGTGGAGAAGACCCGGGAGTTGCTGAAGCTTCCCGCTCACAGGGAGCCTGTGGTGATTCTGCCCCTGGGTTATCCCCTGGATGGCGCGGATCCGGAACGGCATAAGGATAAGCGCAAAGCCCTGTCAGAGATAGTCAGCTACGGCTTGTAGTTGGCGGAATTATCCCCTGAAATTTGCTGAATTACTTTAAATAATTTATTATTGTCCTAATAAATGACTAATAGTCATAAAATAAATCTCGTATAAATCCGGGCAGATTATGGGAATAGCCGAAAGAAAAGAAAGAGAAAGGCAACAGCGAAGGGAAGAGATTGTACAGGCAGCTCAGAAGGTGTTTTTCAGCAAAGGATTTGAATTTGCCACCATGGATGATATTGCGGCAGAAGCGGAACTGAGCAAGGGAACCCTGTATCTCTATTTCAAAAGCAAGGAGGACCTTCATATGGCGGTGGCAAGAAAGTCCATACAACTTTTGAGGAAGCACACCACCCAGGCCACAGAAGGGGAGGGTAACGCCATTGAAAAACTTGGGAGAATGGGCAGAGCCGCCATTGAATTTTCCCAGACTTTCCCTGATCATATGAAAGCCATTATGACCCTGGAGGAGCTGGAGCCCATGGCCCTTCATGTAAGCTCCAGCGATGTTCAGCAAATGATCTATGAGGAATCCACCGTTGGCTCTGTAGTCCTGCTGGTGGAGCAGGGGGTTCAGGAGCAACTGATCCGGGCAGACATTCCGTCCCTGCTGGTAGCCCATACCCTGTGGATGACCGTCCTGAGCGTGATCCGTTTTGTAAGCCTCAGACCCGGCTTGCTGGAGGTGCTCGGACTATCGCAGGATCAAATTTTCAGGAGTCATTTTCAACTGGTATTAAATGGGATCAAATCATGAACAGGGCAATTTGGGCAGCCAGATATGGGATCCTTCCCGGCCTGATCTTTTTGGGCTGTTCGCTGCTGCAGGCTCAGAATCCCGTCCTGCAGAATTACATCCGGGAAGGGCTTGAATCGAACCAGGGCCTGAGGCAAAAGCAGCTCAACTATGCCGCCAACCTGGCGGCACTGAAGGAGGCCAGGGGCCTGTTTTTACCCGATGTAAGCCTGAACGCGAGGTATACGGTGGCCGAGGGTGGCAGGATGATCGAATTTCCCGTGGGGGATCTTTTGAATCCGGTCTACAGCACCCTGAACCTGCTGACCGGCTCCACCCTCTTTCCGCAGATCGAAAACGAAACGTTTCCCTTTTACCGTTCGAGGGAGCAGGAAACCAAAGTATCCCTGATACAGCCAATCTTTCATTCGGATATCATCCAGAACTATCGGATTAAAAAGGAGTATACTGAGATTGCCAGTATCGACCTGAGCCGGTACAGGCGTGAGTTGATCAAAGAAATTACCAAAGCCTACTATGGCTACCAGAAGGCAAACGGACTGGCTGCACTGGCCGATACGGCCTTTTCGCTGGTCCAGGAGAACCTGAGGGTGAGCCGGCGGCTGTTTGAGAATGACAAAGTGACCCGGGATGCTGTCTTCCGGTCCGAAGCCGAGCTAAGCAAGGTGGAGGTGCAGCAGGCCCAGGCCAGGAGTATGCTGGAGGCCAGCAGGGCTTATTTCAACTTCCTGCTTAACCGTGCGCTGGATACCTCCATACAGCTGTTTACTGAAGCCCCCCTTCCCCCTTTGATCCCGCTGGATGAAGCCAGCCAGATGGCCCTTCAGAACAGGGACGAACTGCAACAGATCAAGCAATACCAGCAGCTCAACCGGCATGTAACCTCCCTCCACCGCGGAAAAAATATTCCCGGCCTTTTTGGGGTTGTGGATTACGGAGTCCAGGGGGAGAACTATCAGATTAGCGGAGAGGATGATTTTATTCTGGCATCCCTGGTGTTAAAATGGACCCTGTTCCAGGGGACTTCCAACCATCAGAAAGTACAGCAATCAAAAATTGAAGGGGAGAAGCTGGAGGAGCTCTATTCAGAGACCCAGCAGCAGATCCGGCTGGAGGTGATACAGCACTATTACGGGCTGCAGGCCGCATATGAATCGGTCCAGTCGGCCGGAAAGCAGACCCAATCAGCCCAGCATGCCTACAGAATGATCGACCGGAAATACGCCGAGGGTCAATCCACTTTGCTGGAGCTGATCGATGCCCGGACCAGCCTGACCAGCGCAGCGGCCAATCGAATCATTGCCGGGAGTGAATATTTCAGCCGGCTGGCAGATTTCGAATATGCCATTGGATCCCAAAGCTTTGAACCCTATGAATGAAACGCGATGAAGCACACACTTTTAGTTGCATCCATTCTGCTGTTCGCTATAGCGGCTTGCAGAAATACAGAAAACAGGGAAACACCCGCTGCCCAAGCCATCCGGGTCAGGACCCAGGCTGTAAGTTTCAGGGAGTATAAGGTTCCTGTCAGGGCAAGCGGACTGCTCAGCACAGCCACCGAAATGAAACTGAGTTTTAAAACGGGAGGGATCCTCCGGAAGCTGAATGTGAAAGAGGGGGTAAGCGTGCAGGGTGGCCAGGTACTGGCCGAATTGGACCTGGCTGAAGTAAAGGCCCAGGTGAACCAGGCACATACCGGACTGGAAAAGGCCAGAAGGGACCTGCTTCGGGCAGAAAACCTCTACCGCGACAGTGTGGCCACCCTGGAGCAGTTTCAAAATGCCAAATCGGCCTTTGAGGTGGCCAGGTCCACGGTGGAGATCGCCGAATTTAACCTGGAACATTCCAGGATCATCGCACCTTCTGACGGTAAAATCCAGAAAATACTGGTAGAAACAAATGAATTAACAGGACCGGGTTACCCGGTCATACTTTTCGCTTCCACAGAAAATGACTGGGTGGTGCGGGCTGCACTCACCGACAAGGATATTGTAAAACTCAGCCTGGGGGATTCGGCCCGGGTGTTTATGGATGCCTACCCTGGCAAATCATTCCCTGCCAGGATCGTTGAGCTGGGTGCTGTGGCCGATCCAGTCACGGGGACCTATGAAACAGAACTGCTGATCCAACACTCCGAGCCCGGATTCCGTACCGGGTTTATCTCCAGGGCGGAGCTTTATCCTGCCCGGATGTACCGCTCCCTGGTACTTCCCCTCCACGCCCTGATCGATGCCACGGATAACCGGGCTTTCGTTTTTATCTACCAGGAGGGGAAGGCCCGGAAAAGGAAAGTCAGAACAGGTGCCGTCCTGGGTGAAGAGGTGGTGGTCCTGGAGGGCCTCCAGGCCGGGGAAGAGGTGATCACCGATGGGGCAAAGTACCTGCTGGATGGAGCTGAGGTAGAGTTAGTTCACACCACAGATCCGGAAAAATGAGACTCCCCGGACTTGCCATAGACCACGCCTCTTTCACCTGGATGGTGTTTATTTTCCTGACCATTATGGGAGTTCGTGCATTTACCACCATGCCCAGGACCGAAAATCCGGAGGTATCCGTGCCCGGATCGTCCATAATTGTACTCCTGCCCGGTGCCAGTTCCCTGGATATGGAAAACATGGTGGCCCTGAAAGTGGAGGAGACCCTCAATGAACTGGAGGAGATCGACAGGATCACTTCGGAGGTCAGGGACGGCCTTGCCATCGTAAGCGTGGAGTTTGAATTTAATACGGATGCCGATGAGAAGTACGACGAGGTGGTTCAGAAGATCAACAGTATCCGGAGCGAACTTCCGGATGAGGTAGTACAGCTGGATATGTGGAAATGGACCGTGGCAGATATGGCCATGTTGCAGCTGGCCCTGATTTCAGAGGAGGAGCCCTTTTCCGAACTGGAACATACTGCGGATGATCTGCGCAAGCGAGTTGAAAAGGTCCGGAGCGTCCGGAAGGTTAACTACTACGGACTTCCCGGACAGGAGGTACATATCTCCCTGGATTTTGAAAAAATGGCCATGGTCAACACCTCCCTGGATCATATTACCCGGGCAATTTCAAGCAATAACATGAACATTCCCGGGGGCGATATAAAGCTGGGATCCAGCAATCTGAGCGTAAAGTCCTCCGGATCTTTCCAGGACCTGGATGAGATCCGGAACTGCGTGGTAAACTTCTACCAGGGCAGGCTGATCTACCTGCGGGATCTGG
>Ga0316201_10001465_pt1 | contig 15941 bp, 12 predicted proteins | sample CS6wburrow_MG_FD_204516 | JGI IMG/M metagenome (GOLD analysis project Ga0316201, IMG submission 204516) | Coastal sediment microbial communities from Delaware Bay, Delaware, United States - CS-6 worm burrow | ecosystem: Environmental > Aquatic > Marine > Coastal > Sediment | place: USA... | reverse complement strand
GGTATGGCCGTGTTGGGTTTGTCTGCGCTGCTGTGGGCGGGCGGGGCACTTTTTTCGCCGATCGGCGATGCCCAACAGTTCTCTATTCTACTCGGTATAGGTCTGATTCAAGGGGTTGCGCTCTCTATTATAAACGGGATGCTGTATAAAATCGTGCCTTTTCTCTGCTGGTTTCACCTGCAGAACCGCCAGATGGCGCTGCTCTGTATGACAGTCAGAGTGCCCCATATGAAGGAGTTCGTGACTGATAAATCAGCGAAGCGCCAGTTCTACCTGCATCTGTCGGCTCTGCTGTTTACTGCAGCCGCAGCAGTTGCACCGGGTTGGTTTTTACGGCCCGCGGCGCTGCTGTTCGTGTTGAGTAATTCGATGCTTTTGATCAATCTTGTCACTGCCGCAGCTTCATATCGTACCACATTTAAACGGTTGACGCCGTCCGTGTCCGAGCACTCTTCAGGAGACTAAATACCCAACGGGGCTTTGCCGTGCGCCCGGCATGCGTAGCCGCGTTCATCGATGTTGAATTCATTCGCCGCAGCAGGTGCATTTGTATTGCGGCTCATTTACAGCTATAGATTAGTGCATCGCTTCTGCGTTAACTGGTTTTTAGAGGATGCTCGTTGCTGTACCATGCGATCATGAGCGTTATCGCTGGGTGCACTGATATTATCCCTATAAAACTGATTTGACTGGAATTTATGAAATATGGCTTTTGATCTTAAAGATACCTATCTGTTTTCACAGCTGAGCGATTCACAGTTGGACAGAGTCAGATCCTTCAGTCAGCAAGTGAGCCTGGAGGATGGCTCTGCGCTGTTTGAGGCCGGAGATGAGGCGCGCCGTTTTTTCATGGTGATCGAAGGTAAGATAAAGCTTTCCCGGCTCTCGCTGAACGGCAACGAGAAGGTTATCGAAGTGGTTTCCGCGGGCCACACTTTTGCCGAAGCGTTGATGTTTTCAGATCATCCAAACTATCCGGTACGTGCGGTGGCCATCAATGATTCTGTATTGATCGCAATCGACAACAAGGCTTTTCTGGCATTGCTGAGAGAGTCGGTCGAAACCTGTTTTCGGGTTATGGGCGATATGAGCATGCGTCTGCGTAACCTGATCAAGGAGATAGATGACCTGACGTTGCAGAGTGCCAGCGGGCGTGTCGCCGGATATCTTTGCGGCAAATATATTATCAGGGGCCAGCAGCGGATTGAATTCGACCTGGATACGCCAAAAGGGGTTCTTGCATCCAGGTTATCGGTGAAACCGGAAACCTTTTCCCGCATTCTGCATAATTTCACCGCACAGGGGTTGGTGAAAGTGAAGGGTGGCCGTATTGAAATACTCAATCCTGCTGGCCTGAAAAACCAGGCTCAGTCGGCGGGTATCTGCGGCCAGAGTATGGGCCCGGCCAAAGAGGATTCCTAAGGCGGCCGATCCCTTCAATCGCTGCAGTTATTGTGCCTCTTTTTTTGGTGGGTTACGTGCAAAATCCAGCATTCGCTGTATCGGGGTCAGCGCTTTTTCCCTGATTTCTGGGTCGATTACTATCTCGTTTTCTCCGCTTTCCAAAACCTGTTCAAGATTCTGCAGGGCATTCATACCCATCCAGGGACAGTAGGCGCAGCTCTGACAGGTCGCCCCTTCGCCTGCAGTGGGGGCTTCAATCAACAGCTTGCCTGGTGCCAGCTGCTTCATTTTATGAAAAATTCCACCATCTGTGGCGACGATGAAAGATCTGTTGTCCATCTTCTGAACGGCCTGGATCAGCGCGGTGGTGGAACCTACGACGTCGGCCTGTTCGATCACGGCCTCGGGGGACTCGGGATGAACCAGAACCGCCGCTTCAGGATGGAGTTTGCGAATACGTTCCAGAGCCACCGCCTTGAACTCCTCGTGCACCACGCAGGACCCCGGCCAAAGCAGCATCTCAACGCCGGTCAGCCTCTGAACGTAGCTGCCCAGATGCTTGTCCGGTGCCCACAAAATCTTCTCTCCCTGCTGAGCCAGATACTTCACAATGGGAAGGGCAATACCGGAGGTCACCACCCAGTCCGATCTCGCCTTGACCTCGGCGCTGGTATTGGCGTAGACCACGACAGTGTGGTCGGGATGCTGATCACAGAAATGGGTGAATTCATCTGCCGGGCACCCCTCATCGAGCGAACAGGTGGCATTTAAATCCGGCATCAGAACGCGTTTCTCGGGATTCAGTATTTTGGCAGTCTCGCCCATAAACCTGACCCCGCAGACGACCAGGGTTTTGGCCTTCTGGACGCTGCCGAAGCGTGCCATCTCAAGGGAATCGGCAACACAACCGCCGCTCTCTTCAGCCAGCTCCTGAAGGTCAGGATTGGTGTAGTAGTGAGCTACCAGGACAGCATCTCTCGCTTCAAGCAGTTTTTTGATACGCGCTTTAGTTGCGCCCAACTCTGTGTCGGTCAGGGCAGGCCAATGCGGATGAGGGGGTACCAGGACCTGCGGCCGGTTTAAGAGTTCGGGGGAAACTGATTCGCTCATATCTTTAATATCGCTAATTGCTATAAAGAACTAAAAGTACTTGACGCTATAACATTACAGCCCGTTGATCGCTGTTTTCGCCGTAATATTATCAACATATGGGCAAGTTGCGTTTAGAACAAGAAGGTGGCTGGAGAATGACAGAAGCTCAAATTGAACAGATCAGACATAAATTTAACCGAATAACGACAATTCCGCCACTTCCCAGGACTGCGACTCAATTGTTGGAAATTATCGGGGACCCCGATGTCGAATTAGATTATGTGGTTAAAACTATTGAGCAGGATCCACCACTGACCGCAAGAATACTCGGATTGGCGAACTCTGCCTATTTTGGGCAGGTGCGTGAAATCAACCGGGTACGTGAAGCCATCATCCGCGTGCTGGGTATGAATCTGGTGAAGAGTCTCTCCCTGAGCATCGCGATGGCCGGCGCCTTCGATACCAGCGCCTGCCGCGAATTCAGCCTGGCAAACTACTGGTACAGCTCGCTGGGTACGGCCACGTTGGCGCGCATGATCGCTCAGCGCGCCTCGCTGCCGGATGCCGCTATTGTAGACAGTGTCTACCTGTGCGGTCTGCTTCACAAACTGGGTCTTTTGTTAATGGCCAATCTGTTCCCGGGAGAACTATCGGCGCTGCTTGCTGAACACAGGCAGAATCCTGATACGGACCTTTACACCCTGGAACGGAATTCGATTGGCGTGGACCACCTGGCGGCGGGAGAGTGGCTGTTAAGCCGCTGGCATCTGCCGGAGGCGGTAACAGCGGTAATCGGCCACTTCGAAAATATCGACTATAATGGCCTCTATCGATTCCATCTGGAACCAGTCCGAGCCGCAAGCCATTGGATTGCTGCGGATATCTCTGGCAAATCGGTTCTGCTGTCGTCCAACGAAAAATTGCAGCGAGTATTGGGACTACAGCAGACGGTATGCTCGAATATCGAAGAGGTATTCCATGGTCAGCGCGATGAATTATATTCGGTTTCCAGATTGCTCGATTGATGTTTCCGGCGGCGATTTAATGAAAAATACCAGCCTGGCCGACAGTTATCTTTCCCTGGTGGACGCGCTCTCCGCCATCCACCTGTTATCCGAGCTGGATTTGGAAGGCATATCTGAAGGCGAGCTGTTGCAGCAGTCACTTTCCGCGTTGGTGAAGCATCAGGATCTGGAGAACTGTTCACTGTTTCTGCTGCGTGAAGATCGCCTGGTTTGTACTGCGGCTACTCAGAGGACGGGCCTTCTGCAGGCGAATCCCGGAATGGTTGGGAAGGAAGATCTGGAAGGAGTGAGCTTTCCGCTGGGGGAGACCATCATCGGTGCCGCGTTTACTAGCGGTACTATTCAGCACTGCAGCGACTGTATCAATGATGAGCGATTTCGGCTGTTACGCGATGCGCGACTGTTTCCGGAAGCGGGTTCTTTTATTTCCATTCCGATAAAATCGGGCGAATCGGTATTAGGCGTGCTAAATGTGGTGCACCTGATCCCCGGGTTCTTTGAATACTGGCATGAGCATTTTCTTACCTTGTACGGTAACTGCATGGGTCGTTTTCTGCACAATCACCGGTTACTCCATAATCTTGAGGAGATGATTACACAACGTACAGTGGAGTTGGAACTCGCGCTGTCGGAGTCGGAGGATCTTCGCCAGCGCTATCAGCGGTTGTCGACCACGGACGACCTGACCGGTTTGCACAACCGGCGTTATTTTTTTATCGAAGGGGAGGCCATGCTGGCGCGCGCGCTGCGTGATAACAGCGTAATCAGCCTGCTTCTCTTGGATATCGACCATTTCAAACGCGTCAACGATACCTGGGGCCATGCCATTGGCGACAGGGTGCTGCGGCTGATTGCGGATGCGCTTCGTGTTCAGGCCCGTACCGGGGACATGGTCGCGCGTCTAGGCGGCGAAGAGTTTGTGCTGCTGCTGCCGAATACCGGTCCGGTTGGCGCCGATCTAATGGCCAAAAGGGTACAGGAGCGGATTGCGTTACTGGATCTTGGCGGCAGCATGGAGAACATAGTGCTGACGGCCAGTATCGGAATTACATCTATGCAGAACGATTACTGCGGAGATCTCTCAGAGAAGCTCCAGGAGGTTTACAAGCAGGCAGATTGCGCCATGTATACCTGCAAGGCGCAAGGCAGGAACCGCCGGTTATTCTACATGCCAGGCATGTACCAGAGCGCCATTCAACTCTGACCCAACTCTGGCTCCATTCTGGTGCAGAGGTTCAACCAGGGAATAGACTAGCGTACGCCGCCACCAATACTGTGACGTTACAGTATTGGTGGCGAGGTACACCAGTTGCCTGGGCATTACCTGGTTCTAGCTGGCAGGGGCTTCACCACCTGGCTGCTTGGTTGCTTCTTTCTCTGTTGCCGGTTGCACTTGCGGTGACGGGTCTCCCGAAGGGTTGGTAAACCGGTCGTTCAGAATCTGGACGTAGCCATCTGCATCCTGAGTAACCTGATAGAGTCGTTTACGCGCCCAGAGTCCCCATCCCGCCGGGGTTTTGCTGAAAATTGTGCGCCAGGGCCGCGTGTTGCGATAGAAAGCCCGCGACAGGTCACCCTTAATGCCTAGAGACTCTGCGCGGCCACTAAGTTTTTTCATTATTCCCTTGGCTGTTATCGAACGCACCAGGTGGTGCAGGCCGTAGATAAGCAACAGGGCTACAACGAGGCTGCCATACAGCATCCAGGGTGTCGAACTGAAAGACTCAAGCCAGGGTGGTGCGAAACTGAGCCCCTGCCAGTAACCCAGTTCGGTGCTGAAGAAAAGCAACAAAACGCCAACCAGACCGAAGATAATGCCGTCTCCCCAGAGAACCCTCTTCTTCCACTGTTGCAGCGCCTCGGTCAATGCGGGCACCGCCTTCTCCTCGATATCCCGGGAAGTTTTTTCCAATGCCCCCACGATACGGTAAGCGCGCTCGACTTCGACCTCCTTCATTCTGGTGTGGATCTCTTCCAGGTCGGCGTCGCGTTTTCTTTCGAAGCGCTCTTTTAGGGCCTCATCGTCGATGGGAAAAGCCTGATCCGGACTGTATATGGTAAAGAAACGACCGGCCGTCAGACCGCGGTCTCCCATCGCGCGCTGCCAGGCCGCAACCACCTCTTCCGGATTGTCTTCGCGGGCAGTGGCATCGATTTGATTCAATATGTAGAGGAATTTCCCGGAATCCGGACGATTGATTGTGTTGGTTACCAGGTGGTCCAGCGTATCTTTCATCGCGCCCGGTTCCGGATGCCGCGCGTCGAATATCACCAGAACCAGATCGGAAAGCCCGATGATGTGGTCGGTTATGCGCAGCGTGGAGGTGCGTTGGGCGTCGGCGTCAAACCCGGGAGAGTCGATAAGAATCTTGCCCCGCAACTGTTCGCTGGGACAGGTTTTCAACTGCAGATAGGCATCGATGCGGCGACCCTCTCCCTTGGCAACCCGCTCAATCTCGTCGCTCATCTGATAAAAAGGGAATCTGGGATCCGAGTCCAGCGCCACGCCCGGCAGGGAGTGGGCGCTCTCCTCCCGGCTGTAGCAAATAACGCTGAATCGATCGTCCACCGCCTGATTCCCGGTACGCTGCAACTTGAAGCCGAGATAGTGGTTGATAAAGGTGGATTTACCCGCAGAAAACGTCCCAAGCACCGAAATGAGCGGCCACCAGGGAATCTGGGTTGCGTAGGAGTCATCCGGCTCCAGTAACCCCATATTGCGTGCTACACGATCCAGTTTCCTGAAGCTCTGAACAGTTTTCAGAAGGACAGGGTTTTCCTGCTCAAGATGGCTTTCAAGATGTTTGAGACGTCCTTCAATCAGTTTGCCTGCGCTGTTCATGTCTGCTCCGGGTTCTTGTTGGATTTGTTACAACTACCGTTTGTTATCTGGCTCCGCATTGGATCGATGTTTCCAGCTGCCGTTCTGGCTCAACTCTACCCGACTGCAGTAGAGGGCCGGAAACCATAATAACCCGTCTTGCATGGTTGGGAACAGCCCGGAAAAGCGCTCGTTGGATCAGGCATGAAAAGCCCGGCATATTTGCGGCGAGAGGCAAAGTTTCTGGACAAAGAGTCATCCCATATACCATAATATTTAAATATTATAATTATCTTTTCCTTATCCCTCTCAAACCATTGCATTTGTTGCAATAAAAAGGGGGTTAAGGGATACTGAAAGGGTTGTAATTTGGCGCGCCCGATCCATTGGGAAAAGCGGCTTGCAACCAAAAAACATTGACAATAATTTAGGAATTCGGGGGTTAAATATGGCTGATCTTTTTTCCGATGCCTGGATGAAAGGTTTCATGGAACAGTGGAACTCTGATCCGGAGTTGACTGGAGCACTTGAGCAGATCGGTTTCGGCAGCATCATTGGCTATGGATTTGAAGGAGAGGATCAGCCGAGGGGAGTCATAAGCGTCGAAAACGGCAAAGCAGTAAGTGCTGGAGGCTATAATGGCGAGGCGTTGAACTGGGATATTCGATGCGCTGAAGCGCATTGGAACAAGTGGATCAGCAAGCCGCCCGGCATGATGGGCCTCGGTATGGCGTTCACTTCGGGTAAAATGAAGTTCAAGGTCGGAGATTATGGCGCCATGCTCAAGGATCCCCGTATGGCCGCGCCGTTTATCAAGACATTCTCTGTAATGGGTAGAGTAGTCTAGGAGGAGTCTGTCGGACTTAGGACTGATCTACTGTGGAAAAGCTGGATTAAGCCAGATTTCCCTCGCAACGATCGCCTAAGCCCGACAGGCCCCTGGAAAATTTACCGCTCTCCCTCTCCTCCTTAATGGGCTTGGAGGCGGTATTCAGGCCACCATTAATGTTGTACAAATATCAGTCAGGTTAAATTCGAGATGGGTCATAAAGTTCAAGCGCTCGCAATGGCAGCGGGTTTAACCGTTATTGCAGCACTGCCGACACAGGGTTGGTCTCAAGCAAGCGGCGGAGATTACTTTACGGTGCAGCAGGCACGTGGTGCCCCGACCGTTTCTCTGGGCGGGACCGTCATTCCATATAAGGAAGTCACCCTCGCAGCTCAGGTGCCGGGGCGAGTCAAGTTTCTGGCTGGCATCGAAGGCGACGTCTTTGAAAAAGGCGCACTGCTGGTTGCGTTGGGTGATTCGGAGCTTCTCGCCAAGCGAAATTCAGCGCTGGCACAGCTGGCAACCGCGGAATCCCAATTTCGTTCCGCCGGCGTAAAGTACGATCGTGAGCTCTGGTCTCCCCAGTCGGAATCGGCTCCGGGCGGTATGGGAATGCCGAATTTATTCGATCAGATGTTCACCCAGCCTATGGAGAGTTTTTCCGGAGGCCGCCAGCGGGGCGTTGAGCGGCGTGCGGACCTTTATTCGTCGGGTGTCCAGATAAATCAGGCGAGAAATGCAATTATGTCGGCACGCTCCCAGATTGAGGCGATCGACGCAAAAATAAGAGATGCCAAGAGTCTTGCCCCTTTCAGCGGGGTGATCATGACCAAGTTCATAGAAGAAGGTGACACCATGCAGCCGGGACAACCGCTGCTTGTGTTCGCGGATGTCGAGTATCTGCAGGTGATGGTTGATGTGCCCGCCAGACTGAGACCGGGGTTGAATGAAGGCATGATGCTGCAGGCCCAGTTGGATGTCGGTGATCAGGTGGTTCCTGTGCGGGTCGCACAGATTTTCCCAATGGCGGATGCGCAACGGCACACGGTAAAGGTGAAGTTCGATCTGCCTCAGGGGGTCTCCGCACCGGGTATGTACGCCAAGGTGCTGGTGCCGGACTTTACTGCACCGGCGCGCAATTACCCGGTGATACCCAGCAGCGCGGTTCGTTACAACGGGAGCCTGCCGGGTGTCTACGTCGAAGGTGCTGATGGACAGCCGGAATTGCGCCTTATCCGCGTTGGAGAGAATCTGGATGGCGGATATACGAGTGTTCTTTCCGGCCTGAGCGAGGGCGAAAGAGTTTTGCGCAATCCGGGAAGTCGTATCTCTTCGGGCTGGGCAGCGCCGGCCAGAAATTAAAGTTAACCGCTTTGTCTTTTCCTATCTCGGGTCACAGCTGCCGTTGTGCCGTATAGCAACGGTGCCCGTTACATAATTAAAAAAGTGTAATCGTATCGAAATGAATCAGGAAGACCCGAAAAACGACACGCAAGAGACACCGCCTTCGTTGACAGACGAGGAGCTCGGTTTAGCCGGTCGCTCGGCGCGTTTCTTTATCAGCTCCCCGCTCTCTCCCTTGCTGTTTATCGCCATGATGCTGATGGGACTGCTTGGCCTGGTGTTGACGCCCAGGCAGGAAGACCCGCAGATATCGGTACCGATGGTGGATATCTTCGTGCAGTATTCGGGCGCATCCGCTGAGCAGGTGGCAAATCTCGCGATTGAGCCGCTGGAGCGGATTATGAGCGAGATTCCCGGCGTAAAGCACGTCTACTCGGCAATCCAGCGCGGCTCGGGAATGGTGACGATCGAGTTCGATGTTGGCGAAGCGATGGGTCCTTCGCTGGTCAAGGTCAACGATAAGATTGCCACCAATATGGATCTGATGCCGCCAGGGGTATCGCCGCCGTTGGTGAAATCGAAAAGCATCGACGATGTTCCCGTTGTCAATATCACGCTCTGGTCAAAGGATCTGGACAGAGACGGGATCAACGATGTCGATGATGGCCAATTGAGAATGCTGGCGCAGGATGTTCTGCAGAGCGTCAAAGAGATTCCTGATACCGGCAACGGCTTTGTGGTGGGCGGGCGTTCAGAACAGGTCACTATAGAGGTCTATCCAGAGCGCCTGGCTGGTTACAAAATAAGCCTGGATCAAGTGGCGGAAGCCGTCCGTACCGCCAACAGCGAGAGACAGGCAGGCGGTGTTGAGTCGGGCAATACCCGTTTTACCGTCACCACAGGCTCTTTTCTCAAGACGCTCGAAGATGTCAGCAGTCTGATCGTCGGCACACATAACAATGTTCCGGTCTATGTCCACGATATCGCCCGGATTACCCAAGGCCCCGGGGATGCCTCTCAGATGGTGACCTTTTACACGGGACCCGCAGGCGATTACGAACATCCAGTCAGTAGCTCTCCTGCGGTAACGATTGCCGTGGCCAAAAAAGAGGGCGTCAACGGCGTCACCGTAGCCAACAATATTATCAACCGCGTTAACGATCTGAAGGGAACGCGGATTCCGTCCAACGTGGAAGTCAGTGTCACCCGGGATTATGGCGCGACAGCGAATGACAAGGTTAACGAGCTGATTTTCAAGCTGTTCGTCGCTACCGGCTTCGTTTTCCTGCTGGTGCTGCTCGCCTTCCGTGCCATGCGCCCGGCATTGGTCGTCGTTCTGGTCATACCGGTTGTGCTGTTGATGACCATCTTTTTCGCTTTCGTCACCGGGTATACCATTGACAGGGTCAGTCTGTTCGCGCTCATTTTCTCAATCGGCATTCTGGTCGACGATGCCATTGTGGTGGTGGAAAACATCTACCGGCGCTGGCTGGAAGAGGGCAAGACCGATGTGAAGACCGCGGTGGAAGCGGTTGCGGAAGTCGGCAATCCAACGATTCTGGCCACCTTTACTGTTATCGCCGCCTTGCTTCCCATGGGGTTTGTAAGCGGCATGATGGGGCCATATATGGAGCCGATCCCTGCGCTGGGATCGGCCGCCATGCTGATCTCACTGTTTGCGGCATTCGTATTCACCCCCTGGTTGACTATCTCCAAGTGGCTGCGTCCGAGCATGTCGTATCTCGAGGTCGCGGAGAAACGCGAGCATAAGGAGGCGGAGTGGCTGGAGGGTTTCTATCGGAAATTGCTGACCCCGCTGATCGAGCAACCGCGTAAACGATATCTTTTCAGAATAGTTTTATGGGGCAGCTTTTTCTTTGCCTGTTCCATGTTCTACACCAATTGGGTGACGGTGAAGATGCTGCCGTTGGACAACAAACCGGAATTTTCCGTCGTTTTGGATATGCCGGAAGGGACCGCGCTACCGGTTACCGCCAATGTGGCGCACAGTATCGCCGAGACAGTTCGCAAGATGCCTGAAGTCACCGCGGTTCAGGTTTACGCGGGTACCGCCAGGCCGTTCGATTTTAACGGCATGGTGCGCCATTACTATCTGCGCCAGGAGCCCTGGCAGGGTGAGGTGCAGGTGCAACTCCTGCATAAGAGTAAACGGGATCGCTCCAGCCATGAACTGGCTGTCCAGGCGCGCGCGGACATCAGCGAGTTGTTGAAGGATAGCGATGTGCGCTTCTCAGTTGTGGAGATGCCGCCCGGTCCACCGGTGCTGCAGTCTGTTGTAGCGGAGGTGCACGGACCCAATGACAAAGTTCGTCGTCAGGTTACGCAGGATCTTACGAACATCTTCGAGCAGACAGACAGCTTGCGCGACGTCGACAACTACATGCGCGATCCTTACGAATACTGGCGTTTTCATGTTGACACCGAAAAGTCTGTGCGCCGGGGTATCTCGGTCGATTCCATCAATCGCAATCTCTCCATGGCGCTTGGCGGCATGGTGCTTGGCGACGTCAAGCAGCGCGCCGGGCACGAACCGGTAAATATTGTCATCCAGGTTCCATTAGCCGAACGTTCCCAGATTACCAGGCTGGGTGATCTGCCGATAACCTCTCAGGATGGAGCGAGTATTCCGTTGCGGGAATTGGGCCGATTTGAAAAAGTACCGGAAGAGGGGATTATCTATCACAAGGACTTGCGGGCTATCGAGTATGTTGTCGCCGATGTCGGTGGCGAGTTGGCGGCGCCAGTCTACGGGATGTTTCAGGTGCAGGATATCCTGGCCGACGGTTATACGACTCCAGACGGCGTCAAGCTGGATGCCTTCTGGTTCGGACCGCCTGCAGATGACCGGGTTTCCAGCATTGAATGGACCGGCGAGTGGACCGTTACCTACGAGACATTCCGCGATATGGGCGGCGCTTTCATGGTGGCGCTTGTCCTGATCTATATGCTGGTTGTATGGGAGTTCGGTAACTTCAAAATTCCGGCGCTTATCATGGCCCCGATACCGCTGACGCTGTTAGGCATTATTCCCATGCACGCGATTATGGGTGCTGAATTTACCGCCACATCCATGATTGGCTGGATTGCGCTTGCCGGCATTATTGTGCGCAATTCAATCCTCCTGGTGGACTTCTCCGTGCACGAGGTGCAGCGCGGTGTTCCGGTCACGGAGGCGGTCATTCGTGCATGTAAGACGCGTACCCGGCCGATCATGATTACCGCCCTGGCACTGGTCTGCGGTTCCAGCGTGATCTTTACCGATCCGATTTTTCAGGGAATGGCCATCTCCCTGGCGTCGGGTGTGATGGTGTCGACTATTCTGACGCTTATTGTGATTCCGCTGGGATGCATAAAATCGAGCAAGTCCCTGATGGAGGTCGCGGCCATCGCCGGTCCTTCCGGTGGTACGCCAGCTGCGCTCGAGGAAGAACAACCAAAGTCTAAACCATCGCTACCGAAAACGCCGATCCTGATAAGGATCTGGGGCGGTACTATATCCGTTCTGATGATGTTGTTTTATGCGATTAGAGGAATCTTTCTGCTGCTGGGCCAGTTTTTTAAGCGTAAGCCGGCTGCTCCGGCCGCACCACCCCCGGCCGCTCCGGCCTCACCAACCCCTCCGGCACCTCCGGTTTCAGGTGGAGGGAAAGGTGCTGTAAATCCGCCGGCGTCGTCCTCGGGTAGGAGTGATAGTGTTACACCCGCCGCTGATTCGTTAGATTCGGTGGAGCCTCAAAAAGAGCCGGAACCGGTGAAGGCAGAGCCGACGTCAACCGCCGCGCATGAAGGTGCCCGGATTACCGTCGAAAAACCGTCGCAAGAGAAGCGCGTTCAGAAACCCGAGGTCACCAGGAAGGTTAAGGAGATCGAAGGTTCGGAAGTGGCTGTTGCCAGGGCGCCGGTGAAGCAGAGCCGTAAAAAGGCCATGGCTCCGACGACAGGATCGTTGAAGAAAGCGCCTTTAGAAAAGAAACCGGCGCCGGAAAAGCCGCCTGCCGAAGTGGGATCAGAATCCATATCAAAGCAGATTCCAGCAAACAGTGACGCCGGCGAAATCACTGTCCCGGCAAAAAAGAGCGCGGCAGCTAAGCCTAAGAGAGCAGCCGTTAAAGCACAGCCGGTGATCGAGAAACCGGCCAAGTCAAGAAGCAAAGGCGGAGCTAAAAAAGAGGGTCGCAGAGGAATTCGATTAAAAATCAGCGATACGGACGGATTTGAATCCTAAATCCGACAGCCTCCGGGTTTTGTCTGTAAACCAGGATCTTGTGGAGGGTCTGATATCAGCAACGGAAATTCAAACATCGCCTTGATTCTATGGCTTTTACTTGTTCTGTTATTGGCTCCACACAGCCTGTATGGCGAGACAATCGGTAGCCTGAGATATCGAGATCCCGGGTTGTTTCAATACGATTATCCGGGCCAGAGGTCGGTCGAAGCGTTCCAGGCAGAGCGAAAATCAAACAGGGTATCACCGAGTTTCAAACCGGAGTTTAGACATTCGGACTACACTTCGCTGCCCCAGGGGCAGCCTCTTCAGCAGCATTTACTGCGCATGGGATTTAAGTTTCGCGATTTTCCCGGAAGCGCTGCTCCGATGGATAATTCCCCCCAGTTTCGGCCGCAGCCCAGCGCAAGACAGTCCGGGTATCCGAGGAGTTCAGGCGCTGCCTGGGCAGGGCCGGTTCCGATATTCAGACCGCTGGGAGATGCTGAGCGGAAAAAGAGTGAGCGTGCATCAGGCAGAGGCGTTGCGCCCGTGCCGGCATTTACTGCATCTTACCGGCTAACCGACTACGGCGCCGACTTATCCGACACTATTCCTGTTGGTTCGGTATTCAGGCCAATTCCTTAGCGATTGGAAAGAGGATTTAGACTTATGAAGGGAAACAACCGTTATCCACTCCTGCTACTGGTCTCATTGCTGGGCACCGCATTTGTTGATCTTGCAGGTGCTTCCCCGGTACTCCTTCCCCGGCATTTTCAGCCAAATTATGTTCCGCTGTTCGCGCCCGACAAGGTTGAGCGTTTTACCCCTCGCTATAGATTTCGTCCGGTTTCAGGAATTGGGGTGAAAAGTCCCTATCGGCTAGCCGCGGCGCGCTATTTCGGGGGTTATTACGGCGCAGCAATGCCACCAGCACATGCCTATTCGCCCAGATTTCGACCTGTTCGGTCAAATGCCCCCCGCTTTGCCGGCCGAAACGCCTGGGGACCGGCGGGATACGCCTTTCCGCGCGCAGGCTATTTTCGCACTAATTACTTTGGCTACCCTGCGGGTACTGCGCAAGCCTGGAGAGGGCCATCCATCAGTCACGCCTTCGCTCAAGGCGGTTATAAACAGCCAAGGATGCCGGCGAGGTTCAGGGCCGCCTGGTCGGGCGGGCAATCGAGATACCTTGGACGCTTCAGGCCGTTACCGGTTAATCGGCCGGCATCTCCCGCAGTAGTCAGCGCACACCGGGCCTGGCAGATGCCTGCTTATCAGCGACCTTTCCGTCGGCCGCACTTTGCACCGCATGTTTCACCTTGGCCGCAGCAGGCTCCCTTTGATCTGGCAACTTCTGCTCCCAGGATTATGGGCTCGCGTAAAATGGCAGATAGTTGGCGATACCCGCTTAATCGAGCCATAAAAGTTGCGCCTGTCGATAGAAGGATCGCCATTCCCCGGAATCGCTATCAGGCTTACAATGTAAGGTTGAGTCAGAGAGGGTTAATCACACCGCCACGACACGTCACCTGGCGTCCCGCGCCGAGTTCCGGTTTTACCGGGACTCAGAGGTACCGCTTCAGGCTGGACAAACAGATGGTAAATAGCCAGCAAGCGGCCGGGGCGATTGAGAGTGGGCATCGATTTTCCGACGGGATGTCTGGTCGTCTGGCGTTCGCCGGCTATCGGTTTCGGCCAGATAATCGCCTCGGTCGAGAACTCCCGACCGCGTCCCGACAGTGGTTACCGATCACTGCAACCTATTCCGAACCGGCCAGTGCAAGCTATTCAACTGACCGATTGAGCAGGTTTTCCGAAACAGGATTCCGCCCACTTCGTTTCGATCTTACAGATTCGCTGGATACAGCCGACCTATATTATCGTTCGGAGCCCATTCCCATAAGGTCAAAGGGCATCTATAAGTTCCGATCAATCGCAGAAATCACAACCGGTTAATAGAGGTGGTTGCATGATAACGGTCGTTGGCAGTTTGAAAGGGGGCTCGGGCAAAAGCACGGTGACATTTAACCTTGCAGTTTGGTTGACGCTTGCCGAATGCGATGTCCAGGTGATCGATCTGGATCCCCAGGCAACCTTGAGGGATGTTGCCGAGGTGCGCGAAGAGGAGGGCTATAAGCCTTCCGTACCAGTGCAGGGAAAACAGTTCCTGGATAGCCAGAAGATAGAGAGTGCGGATGAGGTGCTGATAGATATAGGAACCGCCGATCTGGAAATGATGAAGAAGGCTTTAATCATGGCGGATCGTATTGTTGTCCCGGTTCCGCCATCACAAGCAGATATCTGGTCTACACAGCGCTTTATCCAGTTTGCAAATTCGCTCAACCCAACCAGGAAGTTAGAAATACTGGGATTTATCAATCGTGGCGATACCCACCACGCGGTGAGGGAAACGGATGAAGCAGCGGCCGCGTTGGTGTCGCTTCCCGGTATCAAATTTCTAAAGCCACGTCTCTCCCAGCGGACTATTTTCAGGCGCTCGTTCAGCGAGGGTCTCGCGGTGTTCGAACTTAGTGCCAGGTCAAAGGGCACGAGTGAATTCAATTCGCTTGCCGCCAAACTGTATCCCGGCCTTGGAAAAGGTTAGTGTTATTGAATGTCAGAAATTAGAAACATTGTTAAACAGGTTGCCCCAACATGATTGAAAACAGACCCGCCCGCCAAATGGCTCAGGCGAAAGATTCTGACGGTGAGAACGTAGACAGGTCTTTTGAAAGGCTTTCAGAAGCTTTCGAAACCAGCGCTCGCCGCTGGGAATTAATTGTCTATCCTTCACTCTTCGGTTTTATTTTATTAGCTGGATATGGCTTTTTTCTAATCTACAGCCTTACCCGGGACGTTCATTATCTTGCTATAAGCGTTGACTCGAACATGACGGTAATGTCGAGCAACTTCCAGGCCGTCAGTGACAATATGAACCATTTGACCGCAAATGTCAGGGTTATCGCGAACAACATGGGAGATATTAGCGATAAAATCAGCACGCTGGAGCCGATGTTGACCAGCATCGATTCAATGGATCAGACGATGGATTCAATGGACCGCGCAATAAATTCGATAACGCATACCACCCATAATATGCGCAACGATATGGCCAATATAAACCAGAATGTATCTCGGCCGATGTCGTTTATTAATACGTTTATGCCTTGGTAACGCGTAGACAGCGCGGGACTGTCA
>Ga0316201_10001464_pt1 | contig 15941 bp, 5 predicted proteins | sample CS6wburrow_MG_FD_204516 | JGI IMG/M metagenome (GOLD analysis project Ga0316201, IMG submission 204516) | Coastal sediment microbial communities from Delaware Bay, Delaware, United States - CS-6 worm burrow | ecosystem: Environmental > Aquatic > Marine > Coastal > Sediment | place: USA: Delaware... | reverse complement strand
ATGGGAGATAAGTATAACGCGAAAATACGTTTTGACACGTATGTTAACAACTTAAAAGAGTATAACGTAAAAACCCGTTACACCACGTATGCGCACAACTTAAAACAGTATAACGTAAAAATCCGTTATGCCACGTATGTTAACAACTTAAAACACATTACAAATAACCACAATATATAATTCACACATTTTTAATACAATATTACATCCAATCGCCTCTCTCAAAAGGGGAAATCTTATAGATTCTTGGATTCACCTAACACCTAAATTATTGCCCGAATACCATAAACTAAATAAAGCCGAGAGACAAAGTTGAAACCTTATCATACTAAACTTATGATACCGGAACGGTGTACTTTAAGATCAATAAGCATCTTTTCGATGTACAATTTCTAATACCTCAACCACTAAAATATGATCTTCTATGCTAAATATAATTCGGTAGTCTCCGGATCGTACACGCTAATAATTTGAGTATCCCATTAATTTTATACATCCTGGTGGACGGGGATCATCTGCTAGGCCCTTTAAAACTTCGGCAACTCGATTAGCTGCAGTTTTAGGTAGTACTCTTAATTCCTTTATGGCTGATTTCTTTACTAATACTTGATAATTAGCCATCGATTACTCCATCTTTTTGCAATTCCTCTAGTACTTCATTTAAAGGAACCGACTCCTCCTTTTTTCTAGAGTCTGCAACAAGACCATCTATTAGATCTTGAAGATATTCACCTCCAAACTTTTCTATATCGATTTATATAAACCTTCTCTTGTTATTCTCATCTGTTAGATAGAGGATCCCTTCCATAATTTATTAATTTGTTTTCATAAAGTTAACGTTTTGAATCAATAAATAATTTCAAAACTGAGAAGGCCAAATAAACGCTTTCAAATTTCCAACAAGTGCCTGGATATTGTCTTTTCTATAATGTCTCGCATCATTAGTGCAGATTTTACAGGCCTCCATTTGTGACTTCAAATTTGACAACGCAATTTGCAACCTCCAATCTTGTGACCAACTATGTACAACTCCGCGTAACAGCTTTTCCTTTCTAAAAATGAATGTCCTTTTGACTTTTCATCCCTTCTATCATTTGAAACTCTGAGAAACTCGGCGGTCCTCTGTGCAACTCCGCGTAACAGCTTTTCCTTTCTAAAAATGAATGTCCTTTTGAGTTTTTATCTCCTCAATCATTCGAAACTCCGCGAAACTCGGCGGTCCTCCGTGAAACGCTGAGTAACAGCCTCACTTCCCTGCCAGTCAAAAATGCATTATACCCAACTCATACGTCCTCCCTCAAATAGCATTATTAAATACGCTAAACACCAACCATATGAATCGATTCTTCTACACACTCATGTTGATCATCGCATGTATCCCATGCACCCTTTCTGCTCAGTCTTTCACAGCTACACAAAATGAAAACGATGCCTATATCGACGTAAATTGGACCTATGATGTCGATCCATGCTTACTCAATGCCATAGGAGAGCCTTACAGCGGCGCCGAGGCAAACATGGCAATTCAATTGAAGCGGGATGGGGCTCAGATATTTAGCCAGACAATCAATAATCTGACTCCATTTTTAGGACCTCCGCAACCGGATTTCGATTACGTCACGTATGTCACAGATTCCCTGGGCTACTATATCTATGATTTTTCGAGTGATCCAGCTGTTCAAGCAGCAAATAATTATACGATTGAGGTTTGGATGCGTTCAGAGAAACAATCGTCTTACATTTTCAATGATATTTTCCCCAATTCAAATATTCGATTGGTTGACCACCAGGAAATCTCATTTACCGAATTTGGGACAGAGGTCGGAAGCGTCACCTTCCCACCACTTCGTCTGGCAGCATGGAACCATTTTGCGTTTGCGGCCAATGGCCTTGGACAAACTTTAATATATGTGAATGGAGAATATGCAGGACTCATTCAATTCAAATTTCCACTTACGGAATTCCGCTCATTTGGTGGAACTTCGGGCACCTCATATGCTGAAATGCGTGTTTGGGATCGACTCCGCACTGAAAGTGAAATCAATAATAATTTTTTAGTGAATACTTTTTCTCCTACTCTCCAGGATTTGATCATTCAACTCAAGCACCCAAATGCCCCCCTGAGCGTAATGACAGATTTTGCAATGGTCGATGGAAATACTCAAATATTCGCGATTGATACTTCTTTTTCAAGCACAATACCATATGAAGCAACACCGGATTACACCGCATTATCAGGTACATATCGTGATGAAATCGGCCCGGGGCAATCAGCCAATTATCAGATCAGGTTGTTTTACAACAGTTTCCTCATCGAACCTGATTGTGGTGACCAGTTCGCTACAGGTCAAACATTGCCTTATCAAAATCCAACTCAAATCTCTGTTTCAAATGATCACATCGAAAAGATCATCCTTAAATGGAAGAACAACTCAACGTTGACAACATCATTTATTGTCACACGAGATGGAAATCCGATCGCGACAATTTCATCCCCCATTGCTGTTGGGGATACATTTCACGTCGAGGATAAGTTCATTTTCAACGACATCTCGAGTATTGAAAATGGAGAAACTTATCAATACACAATTGAAACTTTCAGCCAGCAAACCAGTCAAACTTACCCTGAAGTTGCAGGCTCAGGAAGCACTGTACCAATTCAATTTTCGGCGACAGATATGAGCAGTGGTTTCAATAATAAAATTGAGACAACCTGGTCATCCGGTATCGGTTCTTTTGCGGATAAATATGAGTTAAGAAGAAATGGTGATTTCGTATTGTTCCTTGATAGTGAAGTTTTTAACTATACAGATTTTCTCCCAATTTATGGAGAGGTGAATGACTTTGAATTCATCCTATGGAAGGATAATCAGCGTCTGGTAGCAGATTACGATCATGGTTCTGTACCACCAAATGGTATGATCAAAGGCCGGGTGTTGACACAAAAAGGGAATTATCCTGTCTCTGGTGTTTCTGTCACTGCCACTGCAGAAAACGGAGCATCGACAGGTAATTCAGTAACGAATGCTCTGGGTGAATTTGAAATTTTTGATTTGACATATGGGCTCATTGATTCATTTACGCTACAAGCGAATCTTGTTGGGCATTCATTTGTTCAAGTGGCCGATTCGTTTATCACGTTGACAAGAAATACACCATTAACTGATGGTATCATCATATTAGACACCGAAGAATATGCAACGGATAATACGACTATTACGATCAATAGTTTTAATGCCACACCGCAAAATCAACAAGATCAGGTCATCCTTGACTGGAGTGCCAATGCAAGCATTTCTAATGTGTTTGTAGAACTGATCCGAGACGGCAAAGCGATATATACCGGACAAGGTACATCTGCGCTGAACAATTTGGCTTTCGATACTGATGGCACGCCCGGCGCAAATGTCAAATACCAGTTGCGTGTTTACACAATCAACAATGCCAAGGTAAATGAAGAAATGAGTGAACTCATGGTCACTTTCCCTTCGGTAGCAACAGTTCCGGCTTTGAGTGTGACTACAAATCAAACTGATGGCGTAGTCGATTTAAGTTGGAACCATTCCTCAGTGAATATTTCAGGTTTTAATCTTTATCGAAATGGAAAGTTGATCGGTCATGTTGAAGGAGTTGCAACACAATTCACCGACTCATGCGCTTATTTTAATACTGATCTCCAATATCAAATTGCAGCGACCAGATCTGTTTCCGATGTTGTTTTCGAGGCGAGCCAACCAACGACAGGACAACCAGATCCCGTAAATTTAGGAGTATATCCGACTCCTGCAAATGTCATAGCTAGTCAAAAATTAAATGGTCCTTCAGTGATCCTTCAATGGGCCGCTCCTTCTGGCATCGGTCTCAATTATAACTATACCGGATATCGTATCTACAGAGATCAAGATTTGCTGGCAGTTGTTTATAAGGACCGCCCATTAGAATATGAAGATCGCGAAGGATTTGGATTTACCGGGGCATATCATGTATCTACGTTTTTATATAAATCCGATGGCACAATCCAGGAATCCGTCCTTGTTCCTTCAAATCAAATTTCGTATCCTTCTTTACCAGTTGTTCCAAATATGACCGTGTTTCTTGCGAATCCTAATGAATCCGTGCACTTCTATATTCCATATTATTATTGGGCACTATTTGACTACGACAATTTTAATGGATTCAAATGGTATAAAGATGGCCAGTTGTTTCTGACCACACCATCAAATGTTTATTTCATCTATGATGCCACTCCAAATACGGGGACATTTAATTATGAAGTCCGAACCTATCGGGAAGTGAATGGCCAGACTTTTTTATCAGATCCATTATCTCAGGTGGTCAATGTGAATTCGCCGGATATGCCCCTGCCCCATCCGGAGAACGTTATTGCATCAAGAGACCTTCCAAATCATGTGAAGTTATGTTGGGATTATCCTGACTTCATCCCAGCGAAATTTGAAATCCGTGCAATAAGCAATGGGATCATCACTTTCACAGACACCCTGCCGCCAGGTACTCGAGCTTTTTATGACTATGAAAGCGACCTCGACAATCCATTGATCCGATATTATATTAAAGCGATCATTGATACGAGCGAATCAAAAGTTGTCTTTGCGAATGGTGACATCATAGATCGCAAATCTATTTATGGCAGCGTCCGACAAGCTTCAAATGGTCTGGGAATCCCAAATGTTGATGTCAGATTATGTTTGGTTGTGCCTGATTTCAATCTTCCTGAGGGCCCCGTGCCAATTCCCCCGAAATTGTTATTGGAAACGAAAACAGATTCAACTGGATTTTATTACTTCGATTTTGATCCGGCAACCGATGGAGAAGGAACATTTACATTTTTTATAAAAGTTAGCTCTCCAAATTCCCAGTTTTTAACGGACTCAGTCCAAATTGAATTTGATCCAAACATCAATTCTTATCGCATTGATTTTGAAGATAATTATCTGTATCCAATCCCTCCTGAAAATCCAACCAGGATAGCACAACTCGCAATCACACCTGATACAATGAGCCTCAACATGCTTGTTCATTTTAATACAAATAATAACAAATATGACTATGTTGAAATGAGTCGGGGACTCACAGATTTAGAGGATGTTCAAATAAACGAACCGAAACTATCGGTTGACTCACTGGCTGCACCGGGGATAATCTATGGCTATTCTTCAAGGGCAATTGAAGAATTGGAAAATGGTCGTGCGTATTCGAAGTACGAAATTACAGAAGCCCAGGTACCTGCACTAAAGCCTGTGTTTAATTTAACAGGAACCGTCTTACCTGATCAAAATGCAGTTTGGATTCAATGGAGCCATCGATACAATAATGCGAGCAAATATGTGATTCTGCGAAATGATGCATTCCTGACCGAGGTCCAAAAAAATGAACCATTCCAATTTGTAGATCAAACAGGACAGCCGGGGACAGCATATAAATATACATTGGTCGCAGTCCTGGATCGCGATGGAAATGCATACACATCAGAACCGATATCTGTGGAGGTGCGCTTCCCGAATATTTCTCCACCGACTGACTTGATGGCAACTGTTCCTTTTCTGGAAGATGTATTCCTCGCCGATAGTCTTCCATTAGATACTCAATATACATTGAACCATGTGGAATTGAAATGGAGTTATTCTGACACAAATATTCAGTCTTTCAAAATATATCGAAATGGCGAGCTGATCAATGAAGTTGATAAGTCAACTAAAATGTATAAAGACTTTGAATTCATTCCCTCTTCAAATGTGAATTACTCGGTATCAGTCACAAAGCTGGTCAACGGAAATTTATTAGAATCAGCATTATCCAAAGTTTGTCCGCAAGAAGGAATATGCATCGCATTTCCTGATCTTTCCCCTCCTTCAAATTTTGAAATTGAATTCAGGGATTCATTAGCCGATATCTTGTTCACACTTGATTATTTACCAAAAGGTGCCGATGGTTTTTACATTTATCGAAGTCACACAACAGACTTCGAAAATTTTGATTTGGAATACGATACTGTCATTTCATTTACTCATGATCCTTTACTTGATTCAGCGTCGATCGAATTTATCTATAAAAGATCCCCTGTTTTTTGGAATTTATACTATGCGATCCAGGCTTTTACCGTCAGAGATGGCGTAGAGTATCGAAGTGAAATCATTCCTTTTGCAGAGCCCATTTTCCAGGAAGCCTTTCCTCCTCCCTATAACTTCACAGCAACAGATGGCGATTTACTCAATGCGGTAAAATTGTCATGGGATTATCCCAAGGAGATTCCGCTGGAAGCAGATTTTCTATTGATTCGAACCACACCAGGTAGCTCCGGTTCAACTCAATTCTTTTTAGATCCCGGTCAAAGAAGTTTTATTGACTCAGTAGATTTTGTTCCTGCTGATGGCTATTGGGAATATCGATTATTATCACTGTACAATGGATATAATGTGATTTATACTGCCGCTGTTGACAACGGTCATCCCAAACTCCAAACAAATCAAATCGAACTTTCGCCGATTAATGCATCGAACAATCCATCAGTGTCAATTGACGGTGAATGGATGGTGGTAGGAGATGCTGAGGTAAATGTAAAGATCTATCGCTTTGAAAATGCACACTGGAAATTGTTCCAGGTCATTCCCAACACATTCTTAGGTGTCATTTATGGTCATTCTGTTGATGTTTCCGGTGACCGAATGATCATTGGATCAGTTGCTTTACAAGGAAGCGGTAATCAAGGTTATGTTCAATTACTAAAATTTGAAAATGAGAGCTGGAATGTGACAAATACCATCGGTTCGGGAACTGAAAGCTGGGGGTTTGCCACTGCCATAGATGGTGATCGCTGTATCATGACGGACCCCTATAATGCATTCATTACAGTGTTTGACTTGTCCTCGGGATTAAAACAAATAAAATTTAGTCAAACCGTACCGGAATTGTTTGCACAATTTCAACCCGGTGTTTCTGCAGATATTTCAGGTGATCATTTTGTAATTGGTGTCTCTCAGGGAGTTGGACTATTCCCGGATGGTTTTGGTGGATTTAATGGTATTTCATCGGGTATGGCATTAACGTACGAGTTTGCAAATGATTCGATTTATTTTGTTGACACTCTGCTCCCATCCAGCGGATACTTTGACAATTCATTTTTTGGATGGGATGTTGCGATTGACAGTCACCATGTCGCAATGGGACAATTTGCCTCTCTCACACAATCTTATGGAGCGATCGAAGTTTTCCAAAGAAATCAAAATGGCTCCTATGACTTTGCCCAACAAATTAATTCACCAAGTCCAACTTCACCTTCAAATGATCAGTTCGGATGGCGGGTCGATATAAAAAATAATTTCCTGGTAACCACTTCACCATACTATAATGGAAATACGGATGTCAGTCAAATTCACCTTTATGAGTATGGTGGAAGTCAGTGGAGTGAAATCCAAATCAATCGTCCTGACTTTTCTGAAACTGGCAATCCTGATTTATATCCGGAATTTCTGGGTTGGAATCTTCATTTATCCGATCATTATATAGCACTTACAAACGCCGAAACCAGCGTTCATGTTCTGGATATCCTCCCCTATTTCGTTTCAAATGTGGCAGCGACCGACGACACCGAGCCTTTTGTAGAAGTCACCTGGTCATTGGATCAGGATCAGGATAACGCTGCTCATATTACTCATTTTGCAGTATTTCGAGACAATGTACATGTCGCAGATGTTGACAAAACAGATTCCGTCTTCATTGATAGATCAATTAATTTGCTTCCACTTGCTCCACAGGCAATCGCCGGTCAAAAGCACATTTACGTCATTAAACCAGTACTGACCAACGGATTCTATTCGCTCTATCAATCTCCTGCCACCAGTGATGAAGGAAGCTTTATTCAAAATGGCAAGCTTTCAGGGTTGATCTATGTGAACGGCACGACCATTCCGGTCGAAGGTGCCAGGGTCACATGCGAAGCGATGATCAATGAGAATTCCTATTCTTTCTCTTTCGTTACAGGAGCTGATGGCGCATTCAGTTTTGATAGTCTACCTTATGCAAGTGACGGCACCATTTATAATCTTACTCCAACTTACCTGGATCACAAATTCAAACTTGTCACACCCTTTGCCATACCACCACTTAAACCAACAGATTTTACAGAGGAATCGATCGTATTCTACGACACAGAAGCATACACCATTTATGGCGATATCAAAAAACTGGATACACGTTGTGGTCTTGATGATATCAATGTAGTCTTGTGCAAAACCGTGAATGGAACCACCACACGGACCGACTCTACGCGAACGCAAGACGGACAATATGCATTCGCAGTGAATCCACTGGAAGTAGGATTGGAAAAACTGAGCATTATCGTTCCGGATGTGCAAACATTTGAAAATGGAAATCAACAGGATAGCATCAGATTTGGGTTCAAAACAACAGAAACATCAATCTTTACAGATCTTGGAAATTTCAGTCAATTCAATGAAATCAATTTTACAGATACATTGACTTATCCAGTCACAATCCAGGTACAGAACACTTGTGGAGCTCCGATTTCATCCAATTCTTTTGATGTCAGAATTTACACGTCGGACGGATGCTACGACGAATCCTTTTCGACGAATCAGTCCGGGTTTATCACAACTCATCTGCCGACTAAAGATTATCTTATTGTTGTCACAGGTGTGGATGGCTCCTCCCAAAACGAACAATTTGCCGTTGAATATCTTTCTTCAAGACCGACTTCACTTGCTATCCAAACGGCTCATGATGATAGTCAATTAGGCACTGCCCCTACTTTTGATATTGTAAAACTCACATACCACAAAGCTGCTGCATTTGGATCTATCGTCAATCTTTTTGATCGATATATTTGCGATAACTTCAATCAACCAGCCATTCTCACACAAGGAGAAAGCTATTCCATCCCCTTGTCTGTGAGTGAGACACATGGGACGAGTTGCAATGTCAATGAAGGCTATATCGTAATCAGAAACGCTGCTGCAGATTCTGCAGCTGTGACACAGATCAACTTTGAAAATGGAGGATTTGAAAACTACTCATTTAAGGCGGGGTTCCCAAATCTGGTTGCGCCACACCTGTACGAAATAGATTTCACCTATTTTTCAGAGGCCGGTGACTTACTTGCGAATATGACACAAACAGTATTGGTTGAAGGTGAACGATCTCTACCCGGATCTGGCGTCATCGTGGAACCCAACCAGGATTCAGATGGACAGGTCAAACTACCGATGATCATTCTACGCGACCCTCCCGGGGATCAGAGTTATGCTAAAATTGAAAACGGGGCAAGTTTCACAAAATCATACAGTTTTGATTTGTCAAAACAAAATGATGGTGGCATTTATTCAGAAGGTTCAGTAGGTTTCGGAGCAGGTCTGTTGATTGGTGGCTTCTGGAACCTTGACGCCCGGTGGGGTAGATCGACTTCCGACAAGACCAACCTTGATTTCACACTTTCAAATGTTGAGAGTTTCTCGACGTCCATTTCAGAAGAAGCTATTGGCCGCACCGCCAATGTGATTGTGGGTGCCGGCTTTGCATCTCAATATGGCGTCACTCAAAGACTCGAAGTGGTTGACTGCGATTCTACAGCGATCACAAATAAATTGAGATTTGGATTAAGTGACCTGGCTACAACATGGTCCTACACGGTAAAGTTTATCGAAGGCATTATTAAAGAAAACATTGCTGATAGTATCCTGATCGAAAAAGGATTGAAAAACTATTACTATGCAGATGGTTCTCCATTTTCACAAGAAGATGCGCGAATCAAAGTCTCTGCTCTCATTCAAAGTTGGAAAGACATTTTGTATTATCACGATGTAGAATCTGTGCCACACTATTCCCTTTGTGCGTCTAACGCTTTCCTGGATGAAATTCTTAATGAAGATGCCAGGGGCCAAATTCTCTCCTGGAGAAGTAACTTTTGTGCTGAAGTTGGGAATTACGTTGGGCATGATTATGTGCTAGATGAAACAGTCATATGGGATAATACGTTGCTCACAAAGTATAACAATACCATTGCCGCAATTGAAGCGCTGAAAGGGTTACCGCAGGGTTTTGACCTTGAACCGAACACGATTTTCTCACAATCCAGATTTACAGATCCAAACTATTCAGTCACCTCCGATTACCACAATCAACTTGGTGTGAACAATTCAAAGTCGGCAGAAATCATTGATGTCAGTGGCCAGGTATTGAAGGAAAAAACGGTGACTACTCAACAGTCAGGTTCTGCAACTTATGAATACACCGGATACAGTAGTATTGACCTCAAAGCCGGATTGTACTCCAAATTTAAGGGTGTCATAACCATTCCGATCATCAACCAGGAGATTACCGTTGCTGAATCTGAATCGAAGTTAGGTTTTGCATACAGCGGCAGATCCAGTGAAACGACTACCCGTCAAAATGCAGATGCCAATACTTCAACCATGTACTATCGCATCCTGGATGGAGATGCAGAGGATCAGGTTTCCACCGTGGTGTTGCAAGGTCCAATGCAAAATCACTCACCATACTTTATTCGATTGGGAGGTAAATCAAGTTGCCCGGAAGAAGAAGCACTCACAATAGGCAATGATGCCGATCCCGTCGCGATTGACAATCCATACATTGCAGTTGTTAATTCTAACAGTGGGGCAGTGATAGCCTCCGGAGAAGAAGGTGCGAATCACTTTGCCCCACCGCAATACAATATCCCAACAAACGAGCTAGCCGCTTTTGACCTTGTTATTGCGAATAACTCTCCGACGACTCTGACCAGAGATATCGAAGTGTTTATGCCACTGCAAAGCAACCCAAATGGTGCAATCGTCACACTCAATGGAACTCCGATCGGCTTAACACCCATTTTATTGGAGGACGTTCCATCGACAAATGGAGGAGGCACATCTCTCCCATTTACTTTACGTATCGAAAGACCCGCTGGTGATGATTATGACTTTGAAAATATCCAAATCGGAGTGCGTCCGGGATGTGATGGAAAAGAAAAATTCATTTATGTGAGTGCATTTTTTCAGTCGCCATGTAGTCCGGTTACACTAACCAGTCCAATCGATGGATTTGTTGTCAATCGTGAAAAAGTTAATGTCGCAGATGATCGGGAATTTATCCGCTTTGAATTGAGAGACTACCAATCTGACAATCTGAATCTGGAAGGAATTCAGTTGCAATATCAAAGACTCGGTACAGGTATCGGGTGGGAAAGTGTCCCATTGGGGTACATTCAACGTGCAACCTTAGCCTCATCCGATGCAATGATTGCACCTGGTGAGCAGAAGCTGTATTTCTTCGAATGGGATATTACGGGCCAATATGATCTATACCCTGACGGCGATTATGCGTTGCGTGCAGTCGCAAAATGTAACGCAGGAGGCGATAAAATGAGCAATAAAGTAAATGGAGAAATTGCGAGGACACAAATCCTGACCGGTGCCACCGAACCATCAGATGGCATCTGGTCTGTGGGAGATGAAATTTCAATTGCCTATAGTGTGAATATGGATTGCGGTGTTATTTCTACTCCTTCCTTCGTGGACTCAAATTTGGTCTTATTGGATTTAACAACAGGGTTTGAAGTGCCGTTCAATATTGTCTGTCAAAACAACAAAGTGATATATCAACCTATTGGGGGTATGACACAGTACGACGGTCATCTTTTCAAAGCTACTGCGAAAGAAATGAAGAACATCCAGGGTAATTTCGCGCAGGATGAAGAATGGACTTTTCGCGTTTCTGCCCAGGATGTGGAATGGAAAGACGAAATGGTCGAGGTCTATTTGTATCAAGGTAGTGTGTTAGAAAAGAAAACAAGCTTATTGAATTTGACAACCGGAAGCGTAGGCGAATTATCCTTGTTGCAGTCTGCAAGTTCAGAGCCATGGCTTGAAGTAACTCCTAACGGTGCATTTGATATATTAAATAATGATCTACTCATCAATTTGCAGTTCATCGGCACGCAACCCATTGGTGTCTACGATGATACGATTGTTGTGAACGGATTATCTGGTCGAATGCCAGAGATACCGGTCAGGATGCACGTTCTGCCAACTCCACCTCAAATAGAAGTGAACTCGTCATACGGAGATTCAATGCTATTACTCATCAACTGGAGATTTGACATGGACTCAGAATTGAGTAATGATACATTAGATCAAATCCAGGCTTACGTTGGCAATGAAGTCAGGGGAAGTGGTCGCATTCAAAAATCCGGTCCGTTTTACCAAGCTGCGTTCTGGGTGCGTGGAGAGACGGTGGAGGCTGGTACAGCTCTTGACTTTGAGGTATGGAATAGCGATGAAGCTGGTTTGTATGAAGGGCTGCATATTCCTTCAGACATTAAATTTACCCCGGATGCTACATTAGGAACGACATCTAATCCTGAGGTGCTCATTGTTGAAAGTGGGCCAATTATCAGAAAACGCATTTATGTAGATAGTGCTCAAGTTAATAATCCACATACTGGATTCACATGGAGCACTGCATTTAATAAGCTGGAAGATGCTTTAGCAATTGCTATGCCACTCGATACGATTTGGATGGCAGGGGGAACCTACTACCCTACTGAATCAACAGACCGAAATGCGTCATTTGACATATCAACCAACTTGATCATCTATGGCGGATTTGCATTTGGCCAAAGTGCGCCAACTCAAAGAACTGGAACAGTACAGACTCGTTTGTCAGGAGATATTGGTATTAAAGCCAGTCAATCTGATAATAGTTACCATGTTATCAATTCAAACAGCAACTTTCTGATCATTGATGGTATAACAATTGAAGAAGGAAATGCAAATGGAGCCGTCTCTGATGGCTCAGGGGGAGCAATTACGAATTCGGGTTTTACAACTTTGCGAAATTGCCAATTGCATGCTAATGCATCTACCGAAGATGGAAGCATTATTTTAAACACAGGTGTGGAAGCGAAAATGATACTTCAGGATGTTCAATTATCGTCGGAAGGCACATTTGCCTGGATCAAAAACACAAATGGCGCAAAAATGACAGTTATTGGAGGCGGAGTTACTGTTGGGGAATAGATCTTAATACGGCGAAGTAGTCATTGGCATTATGGCTACTTCGTTTCTAAAGTTACAATTCCTTTATGCAATTGAAAAAGCTCCGTGAAACTCAGCGGTCCTCTGTGAAACTCAGCGTAATAGCCCTTTCTTATAAAAGTTGCATGCGAAAGACCTTTAATGTATGATAACAATTTAAAAGGATACAACGTAAAAACCCGTTATGCCACGTATGTTAACAACTTAACTCAGTACAACGTAAAAACCCGTTATGCCACGTATGTTAACAACTTACGACACATTAAACATATATTTATATATAAACACCTCAAAATAAAGCCTCAATCATAAATATTAGCTATTTAGACTCTCCGTATGATATTATACCTGAGATGAAATCAACCGCCTGTTTCAATTAGCCCGGCATACTTCAAACCCAAATGCATCAGAAAGTAACACCCAACCGTTACGGCACAAGAAATTCCCAGCGCAGGATAAAACGAGACCCCTTTCTTCAATAAAAAAGGCAAGGACAAAAACAAAACCAGGGATGGGATCACAAGCCAAAAGATACCAATGGACAGATCACTCACTTTTTTGATATCCTGAGTATCCTGGTACAAAAACACAAAGGCTAAAATTGAAATGAAGGGTAAAGAAGCAAGGATAGCTCCCCAAAGACTGCTTCTCTTTGCAATTTCAGAAATCGCAACAATCAAAAGAGCGGATACGATAATTTTTATGAAGTACTGCATATCTCTTTTTCTGGTAAGTTAATGGATAAAGATCATTTTGTGTACGGAATAGATGTCAGCCCAGATAAGATAATTGGAAAACCGATGAGGAAACATATTATGAAAGTAATTAATATTAAGGGATGTTAACAACCAAAGACAGTATAACGTAAAAACCCGTTATGCCACGTATGTTAACAACATAAAACAGTATAACGTAAAAACCCGTTATGCTATGTATGCGCACAACTTACGCGAAAATGACCTCAATCTAAATTTATTTTCTCCCTTCTTTCCTTAAGAAATCCTATTTTGTCCTCTCCAAAAAAATGATTCGAAAATGTATAAAGACATCATCTCCTACGAATTATCAGAAGGAACTTCCGAAGACGATCTGTTGAAAATTGCTAAGCAAATTGTCACCGATTGGATGAGTAAACAGCCGGGATTTCAAAAATGGGAAATCCACAAAAATAGCGATGGAAGCTACACCGACATTGTCTACTGGGAATCAAAAGAAGCAGCAAAAGAATCTGAAAAAGATATGGTGAATATTCCAAATGCTGGTGAATGGTATAGCTGTTATAAAGAAGGTACGATTTCTAGCAAAAACCTGTATTTGGTGGGAACATTTTAGGGGATCTTCCTCTATTTAATCAATGTTGCATATGCACTACACCGCATTTCGTAGGGTGTTATTCACAATGAATCCCTTCAGAATTCTGACAACGTTTAATATGATCTGAATCCAATCGGATTAACTTTAATTTCTCCCTGCAGATCATCAACTCATATTAAAAAAAGCATAACAATCCTGAAGGGATTGAACCTGCATAGCCCCAGATACCAATCCGGGGTTTGAAGATGAAGTGGATAACAACCATGGAGTGGTTGAATATTCCCCGTTTTCAAAATAGAGATTCCCAACTGTTTCATATCCTACTTAATCAAAATCACAATCGCCCCGATCGCGGTCAAAACCAAAATCATTCTGCGGAAAAAGTCATCTTCCACCCGTTGTAAAATAGTGACACCAGCCCAAAGACCGATTAATTGAAACGGCAACAATTTTAAGTTAACAAAAAGGCTTTGTCCATTGATTGTATGCCAACTGAATATATGAAACGGTAGTTTGAAAAGATTGATCAAAAAGAATAACCAGGCAGCTGTGCCGATAAATGCATTTTTAGGAAGACGCATGACAAGGAAGTAGATATTTGCAAAAGCTCCTGCCAGGTTTCCGATCATCGTCGTGAAACCAGCCAGCCCGCCAATCAACACACCAAAGCCATACCACTGGGGCACATAATCTGACTTGCGCCGTTCCCACCACAACATAATGACCACACTTACGATAATGATCACTGCCATAATATTACGAAAAAGATCTTCCGGCATGTCTTTTCCAAAGTACACACCGACCAGCACCCCAATCGCCATCCATGGCATTAAACGAACAATATATTTCCACTCAACATGTCGGTAATAATAGATCACCGCAAAAATATCACCGACAATCAACATGGGCATCAAGATACCCGTTGATGCTTTTCCTCCAAAAACAAATACCAATATCGTCACGATGAATATGCCGATTCCCTTGATTCCTGCTTTGGATAATCCGATTAAAAAAGAGGCTAAAATTGCAAGCGACCATTGCGCGATATCAAGAGTCATTGATCATCTCATTTTAAGGTCGTTAAATGTAATCATAATTCAGAAAGAGCTCTTTGTCTCAATTATTCTCTAATTTTGCCAACATCCAAACCAAAAGATCATGAAAATCCAAATCGTTGCCTTTGTCTTTCTTTTGTTTCTCGTCGCCTGTAAACAATCAACTCCTGCTGAGCAAGCCTCTGATAAACTTGGTCAAATCGAAATTCAAGTGACCGGATCTGAGGAAGCAATACCACACTTCGAAAAAGGACTGCTCCTTTTACACAGTTTTGAATATGAAGATGCCGCGGTTGAGTTTAAGCAAGCAAGAGCCATTGACCCGGATATGGTAATGGCCTATTGGGGTGAAGCAATGACACATAATCATCCACTCTGGAGTAGGGTAAATATCGATGATGCGCGTGGTATCCTGAATGAACTGGGTGAAACGAAAGAAGCAAGACTATCGAAAGCTAAAACAGATCTTGAAAAAGATTTCCTTGAAGCCGTTGAACTTCTT
>Ga0316201_10001463_pt1 | contig 15941 bp, 18 predicted proteins | sample CS6wburrow_MG_FD_204516 | JGI IMG/M metagenome (GOLD analysis project Ga0316201, IMG submission 204516) | Coastal sediment microbial communities from Delaware Bay, Delaware, United States - CS-6 worm burrow | ecosystem: Environmental > Aquatic > Marine > Coastal > Sediment | place: USA... | reverse complement strand
TGCCATAAAAACCAGATTGCTATTGTATGTTTTTTCCCCAACGAGCATGATTAAAGCATGTACTCCTTTCTGAGTGCCAGGTATCCGGCCCCGCTTAGTCCTGCATCCCCCTTCAGTGCCGAAGCCTCCAGTTTTACCTGTTGAATGCTGATGGGCTGGGCCCACTTCTGTGCCTCTTGGTATACTGCCGGAAGAAATTGCAGGGCCGGGCCAAAGACGCCCCCTCCAAAAATGATTTTTTCCGGATTAAACAGGCTTACCAGGTTGGCTACTGCCATACCCCAGTATTCGATGCATCGTTCAATCACTCTGGTTGCTACCGGATCTTTTTTATCGTAGGCAGCAAATACCTCCCTGGTTGTAATCTTACCTTTACGCAGATACTCACTTGGCATATCCTTCTGGAGCAGGTTTTCCGCATTCCGCACTATTCCGGTCCCGGAAGCATAATATTCCAATTGACCGCAGGGATCATACTCCCTCGAGTAGGGGCGATCGAGGGCCATCCAGCCGATGGATCCTGCAATGCCATCTTTTCCGCTGATTATCTGGCCATTGGCCATAATTCCAATCCCAATACCGGTCCCAATGGCCATAAAAATTACATTCTTGCACCCCCGGGCGCTTCCTTTCCAGATCTCCCCCAGAATATAACAATTCCTGTCGCTCTCAATGGAAACGGGAATATCTGGATTGTTCAGTCCGGCTTTAAGCTCTCCGTATAGGGGATATGCTTCCCATCCCGGAATATTCGGAGCCCAAACGGTGTTATGGGTCTGATTGCTGATACCAGGAACGCAAATGCCTACAGAGTGAAGCGGGGTTTCCCTTCTTTCAGCGTATGCTTCCAGTTCCAGGAGTTGTTTTAGCACCAGGGATCCAACCCCTGCTCCTTCTTTGCCATCCAGCAGGGTTTCTGTTTTATGGATAATATCCCCTTTCCCGGAGAACAGGGCTCCGGATAATTTCGTTGCTCCCAGGTCCATCCCGATGACTGTGCCCTCTCCCGGATCTTTATGACTGGCCATTATAAGTAAGAATTTATGGGATAGCGTATTTCCTATAAATATGGCAAAAAACTATGATAAATGGAGATTGCTGACCTACCAGTACTGACCAGGTAGGGTTCTTTGGTTTAGCTCTTCGCTCCGTATCTTATAATTTATTCCGGGAGGAAGAGAATTTCTTTGCTTGAAATCTTCCATTCTTGTTGAGATAGACTACTTTTGCAAGGCAAAAAAAATAGAAAAAAATGGAGTTTTCCTGGTTTGATTATGTAATACTTCCGGTCCTGATAATGATGGCCAGGGTGGTAGACGTGTCCCTGGATACCATTCGTGTGATCATGGTTGCAAAAGGATACCGGAACCTGGCACCCTTTGTGGGCTTTTTCCAGTCATTTATCTGGCTTGTAACCATTACCCGGATTATGGCCAACCTGGATAACTGGTTTACCTACATCGGATATGCCTGTGGATTTGGTCTGGGAACCTATGTCGGGATGATCCTTGAAGGGAAGCTGGCTCTGGGATATGAACTGGTACGAGTGATCACCAAAAAGGGGGCCGATGAGCTCATCAATGGCCTTCGCGAGAAGGGATATGCGCTGACTACGGTTCCGGGTATGGGAAGAGAAGGAGAGGTGGGTGTCCTGTATATCATTATCAAACGCAAGGTACTCAGAGAAGTGGTGGCCATCATTAAAAAATTTAATCCCAATGCTTTCTATACCATCGAAGACATGCGCTATGTGAGCAACCACGCTCTTCTTTCCCCTGGCCGAAAGAAAACTCGCTTTCGTTTTCGTCACCGTTAAGTGTTCCCAAGAAAACCAGTCAAAATGAAGTATACCTGTCTCCTTTTTGTCCTCGCACTCTTTCTGACAGCCTGCCCTGTAAAAGATGTTCCCGGGAATATGGAACTTCCTTCAGAAGGACCCATCCAGCTGCATCCTGAAAATCAGCACTACTTTTTGTACCAGGGTAAAGCGCTGGCCCTGATTAGCTCGGCGGAACATTACGGAGCAGTGCTCAACCAGGATTTCGATTTTAAAACCTATTTAAAGACACTTTCAGAAGAGGGGATGAATTACACCCGGATCTTTACAGGAAGCTACTTTGAGATTGAGGGAGAAAGTTTTGGGATCCGGAATAATAGCCTGGCACCCCGAAAAGAAAGCATCATCACCCCCTGGGGTATCGTGGTCTCCGGTCAAAGCGGACAATGGAAGTATGATCTCGCCACCTGGAACAAAGCTTATTTCCAGCGCTTACAAGAGTTTATGGCCACGGCAGCGGAGTACGGTATCATTGTGGAAGTCACCCTCTTCTCTTCCATTTACCGCAATGAGCACTGGGATATATGTCCCCAGAATCCGGCAAATAATATAAACATGGAGGAGGAGATCAGCCGATTTGATGCACAGACGGTGCATAATGGTGAACTGCTTTCCTACCAGGTAAGTTTTGTTCGGAAAATGGTGCAAGAGTTGAATAAGTACGATAATTTTTTCTTTGAAATTCAAAATGAACCCTGGTCCGATCATGCGGTTCCTGTCTACAATATTGTAAACAAAGAGGAGTTAAAAGCCAATGACTGGACCTACAAGGCTGACTTTGCGGATGAGGCGTCCATGGCCTGGCAGGAGCATCTGGCCTCCATCATCGTGGAGGAAGAAGAAGGGCTTCCGAAAAAGCACCTGATCGCTCAGAACTATACCAATTTCAAGGCCCCCATTCCGGAAGTGGGTGATCCTGTTTCCATCATTAATTTTCACTACGCATGGCCGGAGGCTGTAAGCTGGAATTATCACTATGACCGGGTGATCGGCTTTGATGAATCGGGATTTGCCGGTTCCGGGGACCAGGTATACCGGAGACAGGCCTGGCAGTTTATGCTTAGCGGGGGAGGGCTTTTCAATAACCTGGATTACTCTTTTTTTGTGGGACATGAAGATGGGACGGGTGAAAACAGCGCCCCGGGGGGTGGAAGTAAAACACTCCGTTTTCAGTTAAAGATCCTCAGTGAATTCCTGCATGGCTTCGACCTGCCAAAAATGCATCCTGATCCTGGCTGTGTCAAGGGCTCCCCGGGATTAATCTCCTATGTGCTGTCCGACAAAAACAGAGCCTATGCGCTTTATCTGAGATCCATTGGGACCAAAAACTCTATGCTGGAGCTGGAGACTGGCGATGGGCGTTTTCGGGTTCAAACCCTGAATACGCTCACAGGATCTTATTCGGAGCCGCTGGATCTTAGTTCCAGCGAGGGGCTTCTCACCCTGGAGCTAGAGCTCCCGGATGGAGAATTGGCCCTAAGGATAACCAGGGAATAGCATCGTTTTTCGCAAACTGGATTATTCCTCCGAAACGCAGTACAGGGCTTTAACACCTCTGAGGAACAGATCGTTTCCAAGAATCACCGGAGATGCAAAAAAGGTATCATCCAGGGTGTTTTCGGATAATAGCTCAAAGGTTTTCCCAACTTTTACCACGCTGAAACTGCCATTGGTTCCGGCTATATAGATGCGATCCTTCACTCCCACCGGAGAAGTAAAGATATTCTTAATACCCTCCAGCTTTACGCTGGTATAATACTCCGTTCCGTCCTTGGCATCCAGACAGCTTAAATACCCGTTGTTGGTTTTAAGAAAAAAGAGCAAGCCATCCATCAGGATGGGACAGGGCGTATAGGGACAGTTCTGATCATAGCTCCAGACAATGGCATCGGTGCCGGTGATTTCCCCTTTGGCCCTGGAAAGATCTATCGCCAACAGTGCATTCCCCCTGAAACCACTCATCAGATAGACCAAACCATCGGCATAGAGGGGTGTTGGAATTACATTTCGGGTGAGGCCTCCGCACTGCCAGATTACCTCCCCGGTCTCCAGGTCATAGCTGCGGATTTTATTGCTTGCACTGGTTATCAGCTGCACGGAGCCTTCATGTTCAAGCACCACAGGTGTGGACCAGGAGCTTATTTCATCTCTTTCCACCTCCCAGAGACTCTTACCCGTTCGCTTATCCAGTACATGAAGCATCGACTGGCCCTGGTGGTCCCGAAGTACAATCAATTTGTCTTTGTAAAGCGCAGGAGAACTCCCTTCTCCAAAACTCATATGCTTTTCCATTTTCCCCAGATCACGCTCCCAGATAATCGAGCCTTCAAAATTCAGGCAGTACAATCCATGCGATCCGAAATAAGCATAGATAAACTCGCCGTCCGTCACCGGCGAGTTGGAGGCCCAGCTTCCGAATTCGTGGGTATGGCTGTAAGGGAGCTCTTCTCTCACGCTTGTCTGCCAGAGGATCTGACCGGACCTTCGATCAAGCGAGATAACTGCAAACTGATGGATATAGTCAGTGGATTTTGGATTCATCCAGTCTTGCCCCTCCTGCTCCTCCCCGGTCTTATCCGGATCAACTTTCTGGTCCGTCTGAATGGCCGTAAGGAGGATGATCTGATTTTCCCAGATAATGGGGGTGGCATGACCAATGCCGGGGAGCTCCGATTTCCACTTGATATTGGAACTTTCGCTCCATTGTACTGGCGGATTTCCCGAAGGCGCAATCCCTGTTTCGTAAGGTCCGCGCCACTGGGCCCAGTTATTCTCAAATCCGGGAATAATATTCTGAGCACTTAAGGAGTTGCCTGGAATAGCCAGGAGGGCTGCTATCATGGATAGGCAAAGCACTTGAACAATTGGGAAGCGATTCATGTTTATTGATATGTGGTTATCTATCGCAAGATAAACCTTACACCTATATATATCAAACTCATGAAAGCAATCTGGAACAAGCAGCTTATCGCAGAAAGCGACGACATAGTTAATGTGGAAGGAAATAGTTACTTCCCCCTGGAGTCAGTAAAAAAGGAGTTTTTAATGAAGAGCGATACGAAGACAGTTTGCCCCTGGAAAGGGACCGCATCCTACTACAGCCTTACGGTGGGTGGAGCATTGAACCAGGACGCTGTTTGGTATTACCCCGCGCCCAAACCTCAGGCGGAAAAGATCAAAGGGAGAGTAGCCTTCTGGAAGGGCGTTGAGGTGGTAGAATAGCGCCCCTCAGAAAATAACAGATCTCCCTGATTCTGGTATCAGCTTCCAAAAATTAACAGTAACTTGTGAGGTGATGAACCTGGAGAATTCATTTGGAATGTTTTCCTTTGAAAAGGAGCTGCTTGACAGGATCGGAGAGTCAAAGGTGCTGGAAATCGAGCCAGGGACTGTCATTCTGAAGGAGCACGAATTTATAAAAGTTATTCCCCTGGTTCTGGAGGGCTCCATTAAACTTCGAAAGGTAGATCCGGCAGGGCGCGAAATCATCTTTTATCACATTGAACCGGGTGAAAGTTGTATTCTTTCCATAAGCTCCTGTCTCAATGAGAAGGAGAGCAAAGCAGAGGCCATTATTGAAAGAAGAACCAGGCTTATTGCCTTAAGCGCCAGGGACGTGCGTGAATGGATGGATACCTATCCTTCGTGGAGAAAGTTTGTCGTAAAGCTTTTTTATGACCGAATGGCTGAGGTGCTGTCACTTCTGGACCTGGTCATTTTTAAAAGTGTTGATACCCGCCTGGTCCAATACCTGAAGGATAAGGCGGTGGACCAGGAACTAATTATCACTCATCAACAACTCGCCGGCCAACTGGGTACCGCCCGGGAGGTCATTTCCCGGCTGCTGAAGCAAATGGAACGAGAAGGAATGATTTCCCTGGAACGTGGTAAAATCAGAATAATCGGAGCATTGTAACCAGGGTCACATTATTAGGATCTGATCAGGCCCTATATTTGGACTAAATAAAAACAATTTAGTCATGAAAAAGAATATGGGGATTACTGACAAATGGGTACGCATCGTAGCTGGATTGCTGATCGGGGCTGCCGGAATTTACTTTAAAACCTGGTGGGGTCTAGTTGGCCTTGTTTTTTTGGCCACTGCTCTGATCAACACCTGCCCGCTTTATCTTCCCTTTGGAATATCAACAAGGAGAGCCAAATAGGCTCTTATTGGAGGACAACGTTATCCTGTGGAATTTTGAATCTAGGGTTAGGGTTAGTGGGTAATGTTGTCCTTTTTCCACCTAAACACAAATAAGCCATGAATCGGAGAATAATAATATTGTTTCTGTCAGTGCTGATTTTTAACTCCTGTTCCGAGGTCCTGATTGAGGATTATATCGCCGGAACCTGGGAATTAAAAATGTATGTGCTGGACAATATAGATCAAACTGCTGAGATAGATATCTCCAATTATGAGGAAAGCTATAGCCTTGAGGGAATTTATTCCAGAAGGTATGTAGATGGAAAACAACAACTGATTGAGGAAACTGGGAAATTTGAGATCGACGAGGATAATACCTCGCTACATATTTCTGATGTGAGTAGTATTGCTGATTTTTCAGCTGCCCACAGCACTCTCTCCGCCTCCATGGTAGAGGTGAAAACTATTGATGAGTCTGAATTTATTTATTCATTTGAGAACGGTGGAGCGATTCATGAATTCAGGTTTTTGAAGAAGGAATAAACAATAAAAAGCCAGAAATGAACAGAAGAGAATTAATCAGAAACATTGCAGCAGGGACAGTCACATTGTTTGTTGTGCCTTCTGCGATTACCTCCTGCGAAAAAGATTCCATGGATCCGGATGATAATTCGAATAATAATCTGACCATCGATCTGACGGATGACAAATACAGTAATCTTGGATCGGAAGGTGGTTTTGTCAAAGAAGATGGCGTCATTATTATTAACACGGGAACTGGATTTATAGCATTATCCAGCGTTTGCACTCATCAGGGCTGTTTGGTAGCTTATGACCACGACAACAGTAATTTGCCCTGTCCCTGTCACGGATCCTTATTTAGTACCTCCGGCTCTGTATTACAGGGGCCCGCCACCTCTCCATTGAAGAAGTATGGAGTAACTCAGGAGGGGGACTTTCTGACCATAGTTCGTTAATCATGTTCTGCGGGATAGATAGATGTTGAATTACTGCAGTGTGAGAATCATGAAAGATGCGATAATCTATTTTTTAGTCTTGATCTTGATGGCCGGATGCTCCTGGGAAAATGAGGAAGCCCTGTATCCGAATATGGAGAATTGTGATACGCTGGGTGTATCGTTTGCATTGGATATTGTACCCGTTTTATCGGATAACTGCTATTTCTGTCACTCTAACGAAAATGCTTCTGAATTTGGTCAGGGGCATGCATTTGAAGACTATGAGGATGTCAGAGCCGCCTCATCGACCATCCTTGGAGCTATCAAACATATGAATGGCTTTTCTCCCATGCCAAAAGGTTCCGGAAAACTCGATAATTGTTCAATAGAGACCTTCGAAGCATGGGTAAATGCCGGAATGCCAGCTAATTGACACTTGTTTATTACCTTATGAAGATACTCAGGCTTTTTATAATCCTTTTTTTATCAGGTTCTGGAATCAACCTAAATCTTGCAGGCCAAGACCTGGAGTCCCTGCTTGAGGATCGAATGGGAGAGTCAAGCGAATTTACATCGGCAACCTTTAAAGCCACCAGGATTCTTAACGGGCACTCTATTGAAAGAACTCATGAGGGCCAGCTTGATTTCAGGATTTCCCACCGCTTTGGCAGAATTAACGAAGGGGCCTACGAGTTTTTCGGACTGGACCAGGCACACATTCACCTGAGTCTGGAATACGGCCTGAAAGACTGGATTATGGTGGGAATCGGGAGGGGCACTTTTGAGAAGACAGTGGATGGCTTTACAAAATTCAGTCTTCTCAGGCAGTCTTCCGGAGCCAGGAATATGCCCCTTTCGTTAACATTTATATCAGGAGTATATGTGAATGGACTTCGCTGGAGTGACCCGGACAGAGAGAATTATTTCAAACATCGGCTGGGCTTTGCCAATCAGCTCCTGATTGCCAGGAAGTTTTCTCAAAGATTCTCCCTGCAACTGACTCCCTCCTATTTGCATCGCAACTTTGTAAAAACGGAGGAGGATCCAAATGACATTTTTGCTCTTGGAGCAGGTTCCAGAATAAAACTGACCAAGCGGATCTCCATGAATGCCGAGTATTTCTACCTGTTTTTGCCCGAAGCCGAAGCCCTCTCCACAAGGATCTTTCATCCGCTTTCTCTGGGAATCGATATTGAAACGGGGGGACATGTGTTTCAGATCATACTGACCAATTCAGTGGGGATGACAGAAAATGCTTTTCTAGGTCATACAACAGGCAGATGGCTTGATGGGGATATACATATTGGATTCAATATATCCCGGATGTTTCAACTAAAGAAATGAACCAATGAGAAAGAGGAATATCGTAGTTGGGCTTTTGTTATCCCTGGCAGCAATGGTCATGAATGGCCAGGGGAAGTATCTTACCGAAAGCGGGCAGATAAGTTTCTTTTCGCACACGCTTATTGAAGATATCAGGGCGGAAAACCAGGAAGTGTCCAGTGTGATTGATGCTTCTACCGGGGAGGTAGCTGTAATACTAAAAATGACCGATTTTCAGTTTCCGAAGAAACTGATGCAGGAGCACTTTAATGAGAATTATGTGGAGTCAGAAAAATTTCCAAAAGCTACTTTTAGTGGCAGGATTCGGAATAATGATCAGGTGGACTATTCCACTGAGGGAACTTATAAAGTGCAGGTCGAAGGTGAGTTGACCATTCATGGAATCAGTAATGAAGTGGAAGCTGAAGGAACTATTGAAGTAAGTGTAAAGGGCATTAGTGCCCGCACAAAGTTTATGCTGAATCCGGAAGAATTTGGCATTAAGATCCCTAAAGTGGTCAGGAGGAACATTGCTGAAAAACTTGAAATCACGGTTGAAATGAATTATCAGGCCATTTAGAGCAAGCAGAGAGGATTCAGCACCTTGTTCTCTGGTCAAGAATATCTGGTCAACTTTCCAAACCATCTTGTTCTTCCAACCGTATACGCAGGCAGTGTGATATCAATTCGGATATCTGAAACTTGCTTGCTATGAAGATAAATAAAGTCTGTATTGCCTTATTCATTGTTGCCCTGAGCATTTCAGGATGCAGCAAATATGGCTATGTAAGCCTGAATTATCCCCTGGCACCAGAGGCCTATCTGCCTGATGATGTTCGTTTTATCGCGGTGGTGAACCGGTCTCTGGTGGAAGAGGAAGAAACACAGGGTAAAATCCTTGAAGCTATTGCTACCAGTGAAATTGCCGGTTCCGACCGCCGGGCATCCAATGAATGCATTAAGGGGGCCTACGAAGGGGCTAAAGCCATGGAAGGAAGGGAAGTGATTATTCCTCAAAAGGTGAAGCTCTATGGGACCGGGACCAGGGAAATGCCGGAGCTGCTGGATTGGGCCCTGGTAGCAAAGATTTGTGAGTCCGAAGGAAGCGATGCCCTGCTGGTACTTGAAACCTTTGATTCCAATACGGACCTTTTGGTTTCCACGGCCACGGAACAGGCCGCTGCAATCATTACTACCGGCTCCCTGAAATCCACCCTTCCCAGGCAGATCAATATGAATGTGGTCTGCTACTGGCGCCTTTATCATCCGGGTACCAAATCGATCATAGACCAGTACCAGCACTCCAGTTATTTGACTTTTGAAACTCATATGGGTATCCTGCCCCCCACGGCGCTTCCTGAAGCAGCTTATACCGCCGGGATTGAATACATTCAGCGCTTCCTGCCGGGATTTTATGTGGTCAGAAGAGATCTCTATAAAAGAACCAGCGGATCGGCAAAACATCAGTTTAAAGCAGGCTACCGCAGTGCCGAAGTGGCCAACTGGCAGGAAGCCATGGAGATCTGGGATGACTTAAGCACCCACAGGAAGCGAAAAACAGCGGGCCGGGCCTGCCTGAATATTGCAGTGGCCAACGAAGTTCTCGGGAACACCGATCAGGCTTTGGACTGGGCGAAAAAATCCTATGAATACCATAATGATAAGCTGGGAAGAAGCTATTCTAAAATTCTTCTGAGAAGGCTTAGCATTGAATAAAAGTGGCTTTCTTTTGTTTAAAATTATTTCAGGAAGGGTTTTTAGAAAATACATTTTACATTTACATTCAGTAAGAGAAATGAAATCCACAGAGAGACTACAGGAACTTTCGGGATTAAGTACATACTAAAATGTTTTTTACCCTGGCATGAAAAATAATAAACTAAGAGTAATTCAGGATTTCGAGAAAGTAAGTACTGAAATCCAGGAGCAGATCAAACTGGTTTATCCGGAGGGCTACAGTCAACACCTGGTTGAGTATATAGACAAGGAAAACAAAACGGTATATGCTTTGCCTTTCGAAACAGATGAAAAAATCTACATGATCCGGATGTCTTATAAGAAGGCAAAACAATTGATTAAAGACGATTCAGACTATGACGATGATGGCATTTTGAAGGACGACATCAAAGAAAAGTATGAAGACGAACATTCAGATGTGGATTATTTATCTGAAAATGAAAACTATGACAGTGATTATGATTGAAGCTCCTTAAGCGAATCTTTGATCTGTTTGTGATATTTCCAGAATTTAAGCTCGATCCTTTGAAGGATCTTCCGGAACTCCGGCAGGTCTTCCACATTTTCGAATAAGGGATCATCCATTCCCAGAAACAGAATGTACCAGTAGGGGTATTTTTCCTGTTCGGAAAATAGAGTCATATGCTCGATGGCCTTCGATTTCTCGCCCATGAAGGAATAATATGCTGCAAGGCTGAGGTCCCTGTAGATGGATGGATCATTTTCTGCAAACTCCAGGTATTCCCGGAAATAGCGTTTGGCCTCCTCTTCCCTGCCAATTTTTGATAAAGCAAGCCCCATTTTTGCCTTTTCACCCTCGTACAGATCCAGCCCTTCGGCTTCGGTTAATTCCATCGTTTTCTTGTAATAGTTGAAAGAATTTTCATACTCCTTGAGGAAGTAGCAGATCACTCCCAGTTCCTTCGTGATGTCGTACCTGTTTGGATTCTGCTGCAGCAAATCAACCAGACGCTCTTTTGTTTGCTGGAGATCCCCGTCAGCGGCCAGCTGGATATAGGCGCTTAAAAGTTCGGCGTAAACATTATCCGGATAATACTGAAGGGATATTTTAATATACTTTTCTGCTTCATTTACAAAACCGGATTGTATAAAGGCATTGCTCAGGTGCAGGTATTTAAACGCTGCATCCAGGGAGTCGTGGGCCGCTATGTCCAGGTCTATGCTCATAAGCGCATATTTCAGGTATTTCTCCGTATCGGGCACAAACCTGGTATAGAAATCCGCCAGGATATTAATCACCCTGGAGGAATTGGGATGGTATTCCAGCGCCTTTTCAAGATAAGGAAGTGCCAGCTCATATTCTCCCTTGATATTGTGATAGGTCGCTTTGGCTATAAGGCTTTGAGGCAATTTGGGATCCAGCAGCAGGGCCCTGTCAGCGTAATAATCTATTCGATCTAAATACTTCGGTTCGGCCTGGTATATGTCCAGAAAGGCATAGGCGATCGCCAGATTGGCATGGGCCAGTGCAAACCCGGGGTCCAGTTCAATGGCCTTCTCAAAAAACGGGAGGGCCTCCTCCAGACCTTCCCGCGTTCCTCTTTGAAAGGGATCAAGGCCCTTGAGAAAATAATCATAGGCCTCCAGGTTGTTGGTGGGAACTTTTTCAATCCGTTCAGCCTCTTCCGGGGTAATGATGGCTTCGATGGCTTCGGCAATACTCCTGGCCACCTCCAGCTGAAGTTCAAATATATCCCCGGCTTCCCGTTTATATCGCTCTGCCCATAGATGTTTGTCCGTGGAGGCCTCGATGAGCTGGATGTTCAGCAGGATCTGATCTCCTATTTTTTGACCACTTCCTTCCACCAGGTAACTGGCATTCAGCTCCCTGGCAATCTCCGGGATAGTAAGCGGATTGTGACGGTATTTCTCCACCGAGGTCCGGCTGATCACCCGCAGGTCCTCAATTTTCTGCAGGTTATCCAAAAGGGATTCCATCAGTCCGTTTATGATATAGAGGTTGGTGGAATCGTTGCTGTCATTTTTAAAGGGAAGGACCGCAATTGATTTTTCCAGTTCTGAGGAAGAAGGACCCTGTTTCCGGGGATTAAAGAACTGAAGCACTATCAAAACCGCAATAGCCATAAAACTAATATAACTGGCTATTTTCCAGCTTTTTGAATCGGTGTGCCGGGGGCCTTCTCCTTCCTGACGGTGGTCCGTGGTCTTTATCCATCCTCCTTCGGGATGGGCGTCGTAGATCCAGGACAGGATCACGGCAAGTATAAACCCGATCACCAGCAATACAATTACCAGGGAGAGGGTCCACCCGGGAAGTTGCAGAGGCTCTACCACGATAGACATAAGCTCCAGGATAACAAAGGCTGCTGCCGCATATACGGTGATCACACGCACCACCTTTCTTCGCTTTAGCTCCTGGAAGAATCCGGACTTACCAGGCGGGACGGCAGCATGCTCCCGGGTTTCAATTTTTTTCAGCTCTCCGGGAGGATACCCGTAGTGCTCCCTGAAACATTTGATAAAGTAGGAGGTGCTGCTGAAACCAACCCTGAAGGAAACCTCTGATACATTCAGGTCATTCTCCTTCAATAATTCCATGGCAGATCTCAGGCGCACCTGCCTGATAAAAAGACTTACCGATAAACCGGTCAGAGATTTTACTTTCCGGAGGAGGTTGGAGCGACTCATCCCGGCTTCCCGGGCAAGCTCTGAAACCCCAAAATTTTCATTGGAGATATGGGTCTCGATGATCGCCGTGATCTTCTTAAGAAAGTCATTTTCTATGTAAGAAGCATCCTGCATTGCTCTGTTAAATATACGATTAGTTTGCCATTTGCGTCATAATTTATATGCTTTGAGCATAGTTTTCAGGACCTCCTCAAACTTTATATGTTTTGACGCCTCATTGATTGGACCTGCATCCCCCTTTCCCGGACCTTTACCTCAACAAAGATTGTCAAACCAAAACCAGAAAAAAATGAAAACACAAAAATCAAATTCCCCAAAAGCAAAGCACAAACTTATCCTGCTGGCTATGATCGTGGTCCTCTCAGCATGTGGGACTAAGGAGCAGAAAACAAACAGCGGAGAGAAGGGAGCCCGGGAATCGCAAACCACCGTAAAGGCCCCTGCCATGGATATCCATGCTGCCACCCTTCTGGGAGACCTGGACGTCATTAAGCAACATATTGCAGCAGGATCGGATCTGAATGAAAAAGAACCCGCAGTTGGCTCCACCCCTCTGATTACCGCGGCCGTATTCGGTAAGACGGAGGTAGCCCGGGCCCTGATTGAAGCGGGTGCAGACGTAAACCTGAAAAATAATGAAGGATCTACCGCCCTCCACTCGGCTGCCTTCCTCTGCCGCATGGAAATTGTAGAGATGCTGTTGGCCAATGGTGCAGATAAATCCCTATTAAACAATTACGGATCCACCGCCCAACAAGCTGTATCCGCACCCTTCGCCGATGTGAAACCTTTTTATGATCAGATGAGTAAGGATCTCGGGCCTCTTGGCTTTAAGCTGGACTATGCCTATGTGGAAGCAAGCCGTCCGAAGATCGCCGAACTTTTAAAATAGCCTGACTATTAATCACACAGCGATGCATTCTACAGAAAGAAGATACGATATTGACTGGCTCAGGGTCATTGCCATAGGCTTACTTATCCTGTATCACATTGGCTTTGTTTTCCTCCCCTGGGGAGTATTTATTGGATTTATCCAAAATGATACCCCCCTGGAATTCTTATGGAAACCTATGTCCATGCTCAATATATGGAGGATCCCGCTATTGTTTTTTGTCTCTGGCATGGGGGTATGTTTTGCCATCCGAAAAAGAACCTGGAAGCAGCTGATCCTGGAGAGAAGCAGGAGAATCCTGTTACCTTTCCTCTTTGGGATCCTCTGCATCGTTCCCCTGCACCTTTTTATATGGCAAAAGTTTTACAGGCAGGATATCGTATACTCGATCCAGCCAGGTCATCTGTGGTTCCTGGCCAACATATTCCTCTATGTTCTGGTACTTTCGCCTCTCTTTTTTTCTTTGAAGAAGAATGAAAACGGAAGTTTCGCCAGGTGGCTGAGAAGCCTGTTCAGCAGTCCACTGGGATTATTGTTTATCACCGGAGCTTTTGTGGTGGAAACCATTCTGGTCAGGCCTGAAACCTATGAAACCTACGCAATGACCCTTCATGGCTTCTTGCTTGGACTGCTGGCATTCCTGTTTGGATTTATGGTGGTATTTACCGGGGAGGTGTTCTGGCAAACAGCGAAAAGATGGAAATGGGTGCTCTTGTTTCTGGCTATAGCACTTTTTACTGTTCGCTTGATAAAATTCGACCTTCAGGCACCCGACTATTTGAAGGCCATTGAATCAAATATGTGGATTTTTGCGGTCTTTGGCTTTGGGTATACTTATCTGGATAAGCAGAGCAAAACCCTGAGTTATTTAAGCCAGGCCGCTTATCCCGTATACATCCTGCATATGATCTTCCTGTACCTGGGCTCCTGGCTGCTGGTACCCGTTCAAATACCGGTCTATGTAAAGCTGGTGCTGGTCGTGGTTTTAACATTCACGGGAAGCTATGTCTGTTATGAATTGCTGATCAGGAAAGCACGCATTCTCAGGCCCCTCTTTGGATTGAAGAATCATTAATTTGTGTCTGCCAAGGGCTTATGATTACCATCCTGTCGGGAGAGCCCTTTCAGGATTCAATCAGGTTTTTATTCAGTCGCTTGGACATCCCGTATAATTAGTTGATATTTAGTCCTCGAATAAGCAGTGTTTTACTTAAAATCAGCGAGATGAACCAGGAAATAACAGATAAGAAAAAAGGCAACTACTGGTGGGTGCCTCTGCTCTTTGGAATCGCCTTTATCGGGATTGGGTACTGGATCCTGCGGTCCCCGGAAGAGAGTTTTGAAAAGATGACCAAGTTCATCGGCGTGATTATCCTGATCAGCGGGGCTGTACAGTTATTTTTTACCCTGAGAAACCGCCGGGGGATCCCGGGATGGGGGTTTCAGCTGGCAGGCGATCTGTTTGACCTGGCGGTAGGTGCCGCGCTCTTGTTTAATCCTTCCCTGCTATTGAAAGTGATCACCCTGTTTGTGGGAATCTGGTTGATTGCCAACAGCATTTCTGTCTTTATGAAAGCAGCCGAGGCACGAAAGGATCAGCATAAATACTGGACCTGGGAGTTTGCACTGGGCATTTTCCTTATGGTACTGGCCATCGTGTTTTTGTGGCACCCCATGTTGCTTGGAATCTCCATTGCCGTGTGGACAGGGCTGGCCTTTATTATCCTGGGAATCTTCCGGATCGTCCTTACCTTCAGGTTAAGGAGCCTCAGTAAACGGCAGCCGGAGTAATTTTTGTCTCTTTTCTTATTGCATTCCGTATGTGGGGAACAATGGCATCGTTCATCTGGCCGCTGGTCCCATCATAGGTAAGGGTGACGATCGGCACCCCTGTCAGTTCCCGGATCCGGCGGGTCATGGCTTCGGTAACCAGGGCCGGACAACAGAAGGAGGGATTGGTCTGAACAAAGAGGGATATGTCGGGATAGTTTTCTTTCAGGTAGAAGATCTTCAAAATATTGTCATAGGATTCTCCCCCGTGCAGGAGGTCGATATTAAAATGCTTCAGCTCTTTCTCCAACTCCTTCGGCCTGATCACCGGGGGAGGGCCCAGGTGCCTGCGGAAGGGTTTATAATAACGTTCATCCATAAATTTCACCACATTCAGCAGGGCCCGGTTGATGTTGGTTTCCAAATGCGCTCCCCGGTCATGTGCCCTGCGGAACATATTTTCGATGGTGATTTTGGTGTAGTCATGATAAGGGGTGATAACTGCCTCTCCTCCTGCTTCCTCAATGGCCCTGACCAGGCCCTGATTCATGGTATCATTATCCCGGACATAGAGGTCGCCGAAAATGGCCACCTGGGGCTTCCGGG
>Ga0316201_10001462_pt1 | contig 15944 bp, 13 predicted proteins | sample CS6wburrow_MG_FD_204516 | JGI IMG/M metagenome (GOLD analysis project Ga0316201, IMG submission 204516) | Coastal sediment microbial communities from Delaware Bay, Delaware, United States - CS-6 worm burrow | ecosystem: Environmental > Aquatic > Marine > Coastal > Sediment | place: USA... | reverse complement strand
GACCGCTACCGCCGGATGGGCAGACCCGATCGGCGCAGAAGGCGTTCAGCAACTGCACGAAAAGGTTGCGCCCATCGTAGATGATCCTAGTCCCGAGCGACCCTTTTACGTCAAAGCGGAAGCCAAGAAGCATATTGAGTCCAGCGAGGCTGCGCTTTACTTTCCCCAGACGATTGACGAGATCGCCGACTCATTGTCAGAGACCAGTTCCTGGTGCGAGATCTTGCCGCTGCATATCAACATCAAGGCCTGCACATACAGCCCCGGTGGCGAACAGATTACGGTCTATATGGGCAGAAAGTTCTATCAGGACCCAGAGGAAGCACACCAGCTCACGTATGAATTCGAAACGATACGGGAGGGCGACTATTTTAGTGCTGTCGCGCTTGCCGACGAGGGGCCGTTGGGCACATCCGACTATCACATCGATTTCGAAGTCGTCGCAGCCGGCGACAAGTCTTTCGGCCGGATACACGTATCGGATCATCAGAGTTGGACAAGCTCCAACGCTATGCGAATTTACCTGAACACCAAGGGCAAGAACAAGCAAGGGATTTCGATCATCGACCATGATGACTCAGGCAATCCGATTTACTCCAAAGGTATACCTGCGGTGGCGGAACGCAACTTGCTCCGCTACTACTTTGCCTTTGCCGCCTTTTTTAATTCTGCAAGCAAGACTGATGATGCTGCACGCCATAACGCGCAGCTGGATTATTGGTTCGATAACACAGAAAGATTTCCACAGTTACATGAAATGGAGAAGGACGCGTACGTGGAAGAGAAAAAGAAAGAGCGCGAGAATCAGATCGAACTGCAGATGGCACGTCAGTAGGCAAGGGTTAGTCTGCGTAACCCGTTAGCTCCACGTAACCGCGGCCGGTGATGGCTGCACCGTCGTGCTCTCCGTCAACGTCAACGGCTCCTTCCCAGTAACGCACAATAGTAAACAGCTCCTGGTTCGGCATCACGGGTGCCACATTCACATCGAGGTTTAAGCGTGGCACTGCAACACGCCATTGTGACGGGTAGGTTCCGCCGTCAGGGCTCTCCCAGGTGTCGAGTACTGTGATCTCGACGCTGTCGGCATCAAGGTGCGAGATCACGCCATTCGCATCACGATAAGTGCCCGCACTTGAACCGTCCTGTGTGCCATCGTTATTGCGTAAGTTATAGAACATCAGGTCGCTGCCGTCGGAGAGCTGCAGTGCAAACCAGTCCCAGCCGACCTGCTCGGCGGCGAGCGCACTCGTACTCCATTCACGGTCGAGCCAGGATAGACCGGAGACGCGGTATTGACGATCGGCGATGCGGATCGTCCCCTGGGTGTCGAGTCGTGTAATCGAGTAGTAGTACGAGGCATTGCCGGGCTCCGCCGATTTCTGCGAGAGACCGTCAATGCCATTCAGGACGGGCGGTTTAAGCGCCCGTAGATCCACAGCTATGCCGAAATCGGTATCGCCTGCGCGCAAGCTCCACGCATCCGCGTCCAGCTCAATCGCCCAGTCATCAATCCAGACACGAAACGGTTCGGCCTGTGCCCCGGCCAGTCCCAATGCGCCACGCGAGTAGCGCTGTGCAACGTAGAAGCGCTCGTCCTCGGCATGCGTGATCGCGAGGTGTGCGATGTACACCTGGTTGCTGCGCCAGCGTGACTCGGACTCGGGCGCAGAGGGTGTGAGCGCAAAACGGAAGATGGTCAGCTCGAACCCGAAGCGCCCGCCATCCTCGTCATCGAGATTGCCGGTGACGTACCACCACTCGTTGCGAAACTCCGGATGAGGGCCGTGATCGGCGGGGAACATGAACTGTCGTGGCTCGAGCGCTTTCGCAAAACCAGCGTCGGCCTCAGCGCCGAGCAGGTCGGCAAGCCGTGACGGCGGTTCACCCTCGTCAGCAACAGCAAATATTGCGAACAGCAGCGCAGCGAGAACGGCCAGCAAGCGGTTCATCTTATTCCTCCCGCATCGCGATCGCAGGCTGTGCCTGCCCCGCACGCCAGGCCGGGTAGAGCCCGGCAAGCAGTGCGGCGCCGATGGCGAACCCGACAGAGACCGCGAGAATGTCGACGGAGATGTTCATGTCGATCTGCCAGCCAAAGGCGCGACGGTTGATGACCTTGATCAGTACCCAGGCCATCACGATGCCGAGCGGCACCGAGGCGAGGCCGCTGAGCAGTCCGATGACACCCGTTTGTGCGGTGATCATGCCGCCAACCTGCGTGGGCGTCATGCCGAGTGCGCGTAGCGTTGCAAACTCACGGGCGCGTTCCAGCTGTAACGCCAGCATCGCGGAAAGGATGCCGATGAAAGCGACAGCAAGGGTCAACCAGTACAGGATATCTGTAATGACAAACGTCTGATCGAAGATACGCAATGACGCCTGGCGCAAGCTGGCATTCGAGACGATGTAGAGTCGTTGCCAGTTTTCGGTCAACGTTTCGAGTGCGGCGACGATGGTGTCCGCCTCAACGCCCTCCACAAGGTACAGGCCCAGCGAGTCGACACTGTCGTCATCGTAGTGGCGTGCGTAGGTCGCACGGCTCATCATGATGCCGCTCGCATTGATGTCGTAACTTTGGAACCTTGCCGCGACCGCAAAGCTGCGCGGCCCATGGTCGGTGGGCAGCGTGATTGTGTCGCCTGCACGGACGTCGTTCTGGTAGGCATATGGCTCGGAGACAAATACCGCATCATTCGCTTCCCACGCCGGCCAGGCCTCGGCCGGGTCGGCATCGAGGAGTTCGGCGCCAACGTAGCTTTCGGGCGGCATGTCAAAAACCCGCAGCTGCGTGCGCCCGTTTGCGTCCTCGATCCAGGCACGCTTACGTGTGCTCAGATCCTCAACGCCGTCGAGATTGCGGATGGCCTCAATCAGCGCCGCATCCATCGCGCCACGCTGCACGCCGGTGTAAACATCGGCTTGCAGCGTCTGCTCCAGCCACTCGCTGACCGAGCCACGGAAACTGTCAACCATGATGCTGACACCGATGGTTGCCGAGACGGCCACCGCCAGTGCGACGATAGCCACGCCCGTGCGCGACAGGCTCGAGGCGACCCCGGCAACGGCCATGCGCATGGAGATGCCGCCGAGCCTGTCGGCGAGAGGTGCGACCAGCGCCGAGGAAAATTTCACGAACAGCGGTACACAAAGCGCGAATCCGAGGATCAACAGGAACACAGCGGCCAACCCGGCAACGAGGTTGCTGCCCGAGACGAGGATGAGCACGGCGGCAGCAACCATGAGCCCCAGGCCGATCAATGTCACCTTTGGCACGGCATTGCGTGCCCGCTGTTCGAGCGACGAGCGCGTGAGTGCGAGCCGCGGTTGATACGACGTCGCCTCCAGTGCCGGAAATGCTGCCGCGACGAGGGCTGCGCCAACCCCGGCGACGAGGCCTTTAACGACGGAGAAAGTCTCGATGCTCACGTTCGATACGCTGACGCGAAAGTAGAGGTTATTGATGGTGCGTGAAACCAGGTCGAGGAGTTGCTCGCCAAGCGCAATGCCGAGGATGACGCCAACGACAGCTGCGAGCGCACCCAGTACGCCGGCCTCGACGAGGATCATCGAGAGAAGCTGCCGGCGGGTCAGGCCGAGTGCGCGCAATACGCCGATAAGCTTGCGCCGCTGTAGCACCGAGAAATTGACGCTGTTGAAGATCAGGAACAGGCCAACAAGAAGTGCGAGCAGGCTCATGGCCGACAGGTTGGTCATGAACGCCTGGCTCATCTCGGCGGTCGACCGGGTGCGACCGGACGCGGAAAGCAATTGCGTGCCGTCGCGCAGCGCAGACTTGATCGTGGCAAGCGCAGCGTCGTCACCGTCAGCAATGCGTACGTCGATGCGACTCAGCCAGCCAGCCTCGCCCAGCCATTCCTGTACGGTCGCGATATCGGCGACGATGACCTGGTCGAGGGCGCCGCCATCGTCGGCAAATAGCGCAACCAGCTCGGCGGTTTGCTGGCGTCCGTCGGCCGTGATCTCGAACCGGTCGCCCACATGAAGACCGAACTGCGACGCCGTGCGTGCGGAGGCCGTGACCACGCCCGGCGTAATGAGAAAGTTGGTGAACAGGGACTCGTCGCTGGATGCCGCCTGATCGTTCGAGCGTGCCTCGCCGGTAAAGCTGCGAACCTGCTGCTCGGCGAACAGATCGATGCCGAGCAGTGTGAGCGACGTGTTGTCGGATTCAACGGTGCCCTCGACGATCGGCGCGATTGAGGCAATGCCATGCTCGACGCGGAGTTGCGTGTAAACGTCCTCGGGGACACCGCGGGGCCCACCGATAATCTGGTGCGTGGCGGCGCCGGTGATTGCGTCCATCGACAGCAAAAAGGCTTTGCGTGCGCTCGCATTAGCAAGGTCTACTGCCACGATGACAGCGACACCCACGCCGATGCCGATGAACGATAACGCCAGTTGCCACGGGTGTCGCAGCAAGTAGGAAAAGCTCGCGCGGTAGGTGACCGGGATCATTTGGCGCCCGTCGCGGCTATCCTTCCGTTGTGCAGTTCGAGGACACGATCGCAGCGCGAGGCGACATGCTGGCTATGCGTCGCGATCAGCATTGTGTGCCCGCTATCGCGTACCAGGGTGTCAAGGAGTCCAAGCACGCTCTCGGCGGTCGCGTCGTCAAGGTTACCGGTTGGTTCATCCGCCAGCAGTACGGCAGGTTCGTGGGCGAGCGCTCGCGCAATCGCGATACGTTGCTGCTCGCCACCCGATAGCACGTCGGGGTAGCTGTCGGCACGGTCGGCGAGGCCGACGGACTCGAGCAGTTCGTCGATGCGTGTCGATGCGCGGGACGGCGGCATCTTGTTGAGCTCGAGAACCAGCCGCACGTTGTCGGCAACGTTCAACGTTGGCACCAGGTTGAAGGACTGGTAGACAAAGCCGATGTGCTCGCGGCGAAACAGCGTGCGCTCGCGTTCGGAGAGCCCGGTGAGGTCGATCCCGGCGACCGTGACCGAACCGGCATCAGGCGCATCGATGGCGGCAATGAGGTTGAGGAGTGTTGATTTGCCGGAGCCGCTCCGGCCTCGGAGCGCCACGGTTTCGCCGCGGCGGATGTCGAGATCGATGCCATCAAGCACGACGTGCTCGCGCGCGCCCTCATGAAAGCGGCGGCTAAGTCCCTTAAGCTGAATTTCCAACGGAGCGTCTGACATAGCCTGCTACTGTACGACATCCCGGTGATGCGGGCTCACGCTTTGACTGTGCTCCGCGACTCAGCCAACTGCCTGTCAAACTCTGCCTCAAGTGCCGAATTACAACCTCGCAGGCCGGCGACAACCCGTGATGCCCAGTCAAAATAGTCGAGTTGTCGTTGCGCAGCCCAGTCCACCGGTTTGTTGAACGCAACGTCGTAAACGTTTGAGATTTTGTCCGCCAGCTTCAGGGTCTGGGCATCATTGGACAGATGCGGGGCGTGCTCGATCTGTTTGGCCTTACGAACAGCCTTGTCCAGCGACTTGTCGTCGGACACCTCGAGCACGATGCCACAGACACGGGAGCCGAAGTGCGTTTCGAGTTCATCACGATCGGTTTCTGTGTCTTCAATGGTGTCGTGGAGCAGGCTGGCCTGAAGCACGTCGATGTCTTCTACGCCGCCAATCTCGACGAGAATAGCGGTGACTTCAATGGGGTGATGGACATAAGGAATCTCTCCCTCGCCCTTACGCATCTGTCCTTTGTGTTTCCAGGTGGCAAAACCGGCCGCACGGCGCAGGACGGTTTCGTCTGAACACACGGCATGTCCAGCAGCAAAACGCGTTGTTACCGACGAGCTAATCAGTGCAAACCTGGCAAGCTCCAGCCATTGGGGCTCATGCACAGGCGATGCGCCCGATGATCAGTGGTGCCATTCGAATCGAACGCCTAGTTGGTTGCATTCGCTGCGCAGCCAGGTCTGAGCCGAGGTGTCATCATGTTTGATCGCTTGCACAAACAGGGCAAGGTCCGTCGCAGGGTCCTCTGACTCGAGCCCCGTCAATCCCTCGTACAAGGCCTGGACCGACCCAGGCGGGAGCGTGACGACACTCTCGATATCGCGACAGCCAAAGCACTGTTCGGCGGCCGGGCCGCAGCAGTAATCTGACATCGTCAGACTGCCGTCTTCGTCGACGTCAATATCGATTTGAATGAAATCCTCGCCGGTATCCTGGCGAGCGATGGTGTAGTGCTGTTGCATTGGAACCTCCTCGCGGGGGGGGGAGAATATCGAGGGTCCCAGTGCCGATTATAGCAAAAGCAGTGCGGCCGGTCCTTGCCCATCACATCTGGCCTCGTCTGCTCGACCGCGACTATACCGTCCCCGTTCTGCGGCTATACTCCACGGTATGACCAATCGTGATTTTGACATCGTCATCTGGGGCGCGACGGGCTTTACGGGCGCGCTCGTGGCCGAGTACCTGCTTTCTGAATACGGCGTTGGCGAATCGCTGCGCTGGGCGATCGCCGGTCGCAGCGAGGAAAAACTCGAGACCCTGCGGCGGTCGTTGGGCCCGAAGGGTGTTTCACTACCCACTATCGTCGCCGATAGCTTCGACGAAACCGCACTCGCCGCGATGGCCGCAAAGACGCGCGTCGTCATTACCACTGTCGGCCCCTACGCGAAATACGGTTCGAAGCTGGTTTCGGCCTGCGTTGCCCAGGGCACGCACTACTGCGACCTGGCCGGCGAAGCCCAGTGGATTCGGCGCATGATCGATGAGCATCATGAAGCGGCTGTCGAGAGTGGCGCCCGCATCGTGCACTGCTGTGGTTTTGATTCGGTGCCCATGGATATTGGCGTCTGGTTCCTGCAGCAGGAGGCACTGCGTCGGCATGGCAGCTACTGCAGCTCGATCCAGATGTTGGTCAAGGCGACGAAAGGCGGTCCCAGCGGCGGCACGATGGCCAGCGTCCTGAACCTGATCAAGGAAGCGCGCGCCGACCGTGCCGTGGCGCGCGTGCTTGGCGATCCCTATGCCCTGAATCCGCCCAATGAGCGACATGGCCCTGACAAGCGCGACCAGCGCAACGTACGCTTCGATAATGTCGCTGGCGTTTGGACAGCGCCGTTCGTCATGGCCGGAATCAATACCAAGGTCGTGCGCCGCAGCCATGCGCTGCTCGGCCACCCGTATGGTCGCGACTTTCGTTATCGCGAGGCCGTAATGATGGGCGATGGTATGTCCGGCTGGGTAAAGGGCAGCGCGATGACAGCCGGCCTCGGAGGCTTTGTTGCCGCAGCCAGTTTCGATTTCTCGCGCAGCCAGCTCGAGCGCTACGTGCTGCCGAAACCCGGCGAGGGCCCAAACAAAGAGCAACGCGAGAGCGGCTTTTTTGATCTGCGCCAGTTCGGTGAACTACCCGATGGCGGGATCATCAGGACCCGAATTACCGGCGACCGCGATCCGGGCTACGGCTCGACGAGCAAGATGCTGGCGGAAAGCGGCGTGTGTCTGGCGAAAGACGATCTGCCGCCAGGCGGTGGCGTGCTGACGCCGGCCGCAGCGATGGCTGATGCGCTATTGAAAAGACTACAGGAGAATGCCGGGCTCACTTTCGAAGTCCTGGCATGACGACGGGCGTTTTAACATATTCCTTGGTAAGCTTGTGACTAGTCTCACAGTTCCATATGACGATTAGGTCTACATTGATGGCCAGACTACCGATGACATCCAGTGACATGACCCGACTACTCAGGCTACTTCCTTTCGCGGGATTGCTCCTCATTTCATTGGCGGCGCAAGCTGATGAAGGCGGCTGGTACATTGCGCCCTCGATCGTCTATTCCGATGATGACGGTGACCGCCTGGTCGACGATTCCGTTGCGGGCGGGCAGATTCAGGTCGGCAAAGAGTTGAACGAGCGCTTCTCGCTGGAGGGTCTGCTCGGCTATCACGATATTGACGGTTATCCGGGCCAGGAACACCTGGAGATCGGTTTTAACGCTATTCGTAAATTCCGGCCCGACAGCATGTTTTCCCCTTATGCCATTGGTGGACTGGGCTATCTGCGTGCAGATGCGGCTCTCCCGGATTTTGGTGGCGTTCCAGATGCCGGTACGACGTCGGACAGCGTGACGGCAACGGCCGGCCTTGGTTTGCAGGTTAATTTCAGCGACAGTCCCTGGTCACTGCGATCCGAGTGGCGCTTGCGACATGCATTCGACAGCACTGGTCTGACGGACCAGGTTATTTCGCTCGGCATCCAATACTCGTTCGGCGGCGGTTCCGGCTCGTCGATACCGGTGGCAGCCACCAGCGCACCGGAACCTGCTGTCTATCAGGACAGCGACCATGATGGCGTTACCGATGACAGGGACCGGTGTCCAGGTACCGTGGCGGGCGCCAGGGTCGACCTCAACGGCTGCGAAATTCCAGAGGTAATCGATCTCAAGAATATCTACTTCGGGTTTGATTCCGATGTAATCCACCCGGCTTCGAAACGACTGCTCGACCGTTCGGCATCAATCCTGTTGCGCCATCCCGAGCTGCAACTCGAGATTGCCGGCTACGCAGATACTTTAGGTCCGGAACGCTACAACATGGGCTTGTCGCAGCTTCGTGCGGAGGCCGTGCGTGCGTACCTCGAGCAAGCGGGCGTTAACCCGGCGAACCTTACGGTGCGTGGCTACGGTGAATCCAATTCGGCTACGCTCGCCGAAAACCGACGCGTTGAACTTCGCATAACGAAGCGCTGATCGCGACGCCGGTTTCAGCGGCGCTATTGCAGTCTAGTACGCAGGTCCGTCTTCGTACTTGAGTCCGGCCTTGCCGGCCTGATCCTTGACCGTGTCATAGAGCTTCTGGTCGAGCGAACCCATCATGCCGCCAGCCTCTTCAACTTTCTTGGCAAGAAAACTGTCGCGATCCTGCGATAATTCCTGGATTTGCCGCGTTAGCTGAGCGCGCTCGGAGGCAAGCTCGGCCACGTATTCTGCTTGTTCAGCCGGTGCCATGACGGCCACTGACTCGGGCAAGGCATTTTCCTCGATATCGTTGAGATCAACCGCGCCGCTCGTTACAGCGTCGACCAACTCATTTTCGCCGAGGAGGTTGGTTCTGCCGCCGGCGGAGGCGTTGAAGACGCCGCGTCGCGCGCGCGAAGCAAACGACGCGCCATCATGGAGCTTGTCGGTTGCAGCCACTTTGCCGTGCATCTTTTCCTTCTCCTCCTCGGTGCCGTAGTAGAGGCGCGTGTCGTCGAGTTTCGCTGACAGGTTGGCAATTTCTTCGTCGTAGGGTGTCGTGTAAGCAACGGCACCGCCTGACTGCTCAACCTGGAAGAAGTTGCCGTGACCCAGGCTGGCGATTTGCGTCCAGGGCTCGATAGTAGAAACGATGTCGCCGCACTGAATCGTGTTTACGACGATGCCTTTTTCCAGGGCGGACGCTACGATCTCGGGATACTGGGCTTCGTTGTAGTCCATATGCGGTGGCGCGTCGCCGACCAGGAAGATCACTTTGTAGGCCTGGTCCTGCTGACTCCAGGACATCTGGTGAACGGCATCATTAAGTGCCTTGTTGACGCTTTCGGGCGTGTCGCCACCGCCGTCTGCCACAAAGTCCATCAATGTCGCATAAACAGAATCGAGATCGTCGGACAGATCCACAACCTGGGTGACATAGGCGTCAGTGCGATCACGATAGGCGACCAGTCCAATACGTATATCAGGCGTCTGTTGCGCCGACGCCATCGTTGTTGCGATGGACCAGATCTTCTCTTTCGCTGTCTGTATGAGATCAGCCATGCTGCCGGTCGTGTCGAGCACAAAGACAACATCGATTTTCGGGTTCTCCGTGATGTGCTGCGTGATTGGCGGATTGGGCTGAATGGTCTTGGCCGAAAGCTGCGGGTAATAAACGACCGCGGCCAGTGTAAGTGCGAAAAGGGCTATGCCCAGTAGTTTGATTCTCATGATTGGTTCCTTTTTCAATGTTGGGGGGGCTTATTGGGTAAACAGTTGCCGCAATGCCTGGTCAGCCTGGCGCCGCGCGACTTCAAACTGCTCGCTTTCGGCTGGCGTGCTGCGCTGTTCGGTGCGCTTTTTTGCCAGGGCGGGTGGAATAGCGACAAACAGGGCCTGTACCAGGAAGAAACACCAGGTCGCAAGAAATACGCTGCCAGAGCGGGTAATCGCCCAAACCGTTGCGGAGATGCTCAGGGTGCTGATGCCGAGATCCATGAGTGCTGGCACGACACCCGAGTAGAAGTACAGTGAGCGCAGCAGCCAGATCGCCACGACGTGCGTCAGCAGATATAGCGGCAGCGGCGGGGCAATCCACCAGGTCAGCACCGCCAGTACCGTCCAGGCACTCAGCGCGGTTACGCGGCCCAGCCGTTCCGTGCTGCGGCTGAAGAGATACAGTAAGTAGGCGAGAGCCAGGGCGGGAATGACGAGCCGGACTACGGTACCGATGCCGACAAACGGCGTAAGGGTCGCAACAATGGCACTGGCGAAAAAACCGAGTACGGCAGCCACGATGACGCCGTGAACAAATGTTGGTCGCTTCATGACGGGCACCTCATCGTTTTCTCGCGCAGAAAAGCGATTTCGACTTCGTCGTCGCCAATCGACATTTCCCTGGCCATCCAGGCGATATCGTCAAACTCAGAGCTGTTGTCGGCCTGAACCGATACGCGCTGTGCGAACAACTCGGCTTTCTGCCTGAGGCCCTCGAGCGTTGCACCGTTTTCGCTTAGCAAGTTTTGTTGCTCGAGCAGGTAGCGGGCATTCGCTTCGTGTTTCGCAAGCAGCCGTTTGAGAACCCGCTCGGCCTCGAGTTTCTTCCTGATCAATCCTTTGGCCAGGTCGTCTTTGCCGGACTCGAAGCACAAGTCGAGCTGAGCGTCGGTCTCGGCAATCGAGTTCCCGAGTTCATCCTTGCGACGGGACAGTGCGTCCTGGTCGTGGGCGCAGAGTTTGATACGCTGCTCGGTGTTGGCGAGGTCATCTTCCATGTCGCGGATGGCCTGTTTTAACAAGGCCTCGGGCTCTTCGATCTGGTCAAGAACGGCATGGAAGTCCGCCCTGAAGAGTCGTGATAGTCGGTTAATAAGTGCCATGTGGTGCCTCCTTGGTGGCTACCTGAATAGTTCATGCAGGCATGGTAGAAAGAGGCGGCACAATTAATAAGACATGAAAACGTAAATTCGACGGCTGAAAATTTACAAAAACGTTACACAGGATCACTGATCGAATTCGGCTGGGATGCTAGCCTAGGTGACCTATGAACAGGCAGATCCGAGTGCTGGTTGTGGAAGACGAAGAGGCCATCAGGGAAGGCCTCATTGATGTGCTTGTTTTCCATGGCTATGACGTTGACAGTGCCGCCACGGGTCCGGAGGGACTCGACAAGGCATTGACGGGCCGCTTTGACCTGATACTGCTCGACATCATGCTGCCGGGCATCGACGGCTACGAAATATGCGACCGGATTCGGGCAAAAGACCGCTACCAGCCCATCATCATGCTGACGGCCAAATCTTCGGACGAGGAAATCATCCACGGCCTCAAACTCGGTGCAGACGACTACGTGCCGAAGCCGTTTTCGGTACAGCAGCTTGTGCTTCGCGTCGAGGCTGTATTGCGGCGTTCGCAGGTTGGCCAGGAACAGGCGCGGACGTTAAGCGTCGGCGACGTCGAAATCGATACCGAAAACCTCTCCGGCAGGATTGGCGATGAAGAACTCGCGTTTACAAAGCGTGAGATTGAGGTCTTGTGCTTTCTCGCGGAAAACTCGGACCGGCCGGTATCAAGAGACGAGCTGTTGGCAAGAGTGTGGGGCTACGCCAAGGGTCTCGAGATCGAAACGCGCACGGTGGATATTCACATCGCGAAACTGCGCCGCAAGATAGAGGCGAATCCGAAGGAGCCCCAGGTACTGATTACCGTGCGTGGCGCCGGTTACCGGCTCGTGACGGGGAGCTAAGCCATGTTGCCGCAACCCCTGATCAGAGGCTTCAACAAAAAGCGCTTGCGGAATCTGCTTGCGTTGTTTTTTGTTGCGCTCGCGGCGCCAACGGTCGTGCTCATCTGGCAGGCCTATGGCCAGCTCAAATTTGAAGCTCTCCATCAGCATCGTGGTATCGCTGAAGAACTGACGCAGCGTATCGACAGCCAGCTCAAAGACATGATCCGTGTCGCCGACTCACGCTCATTTGCTGACTATTCTTTCCTGGTGGTGTCCGGCGACCCGAACGCCAAATTCGTGCAACGTTCGCCGCTTTCTGCCTATCCAGTCGCCGCCAGCCTGCCGAGCGTCCTGGGGCATTTCCAGGTCGATTCCCAGGGCGCGTTCAGTACACCGTTATTGCCAGCGGCTGGCACGAACGTCGGTGATCTTGGAATCAGTAACAGTGAGTTTGCCGAGCGGCAAAAGCTCGCACGAGAACTCCAGGCGGTGCTCGCCGACAACCGGCTCGTGCAATCGCCGGCGATTGCTGGCGTGCGCCGCGCAGTGGGCAAGTCAGCCGCGGCGCCCGCATCAATTCTCGAAGAGGGAGAGAAAGAGAAAGACAAAGCTGACACTTTGAGGGACTACGATCAGGCCGTTTTCGACGAACTGAGTCAACGCCAGAATGAGAGCGACAGGGTCGGTACATTTGCGCTCGACGAGCCGCTGGATAGGATAAGTGAAGATGCCGAGCGGGAAATCCCGCAGCAACAAGGTCTCTCCGGTGAGATCGAATCATCGCCAGGTCGCAGCAAGCGCCGGGAGCAGATTGCGTTGCCTGAATCGGTGCAACCGGCTGAAGAGGAGCTAATCGCGAACCTGGCGGCGCCGTCCTCGTTGCGTATCAGCACCTTTGAAAGCGAGATTGATCCGCTGGAGTTCAGCCTTCTTGATAGCGGGCATTTTGTCCTCTACCGAAAAGTATGGCGAGACGGCGAGCGATACATCCAGGGGTTTGTCGTCGACCAGGCAGCGTTCTTGCAGAACACCATTGGTTCGCAATTCGCGGGTACTGCGCTGTCGAGCATGGCCAACCTGAATGTGGCGTATGAAGGCCTCGTGATCAATGGTTTCAGTGGGCGCAATGTTGATCGTTACTCGAGTTCGGCAACGGAATTTGACGGCGAGTTGCTGTATCGCAGTCGTTTGACTGCGCCACTCGATAGCCTCGAACTGATTTTCCGGATCAATCATTTGCCGGCCGGCGCGGGCGCCGGTGTGCTTGGCTGGGTGACCCTCGTTCTGCTATTGGTATTTCTCGGTGGTTTCGCGGCTATGTATCGAGTGGGCCTGAGCCAGATAAATCTCGCGCGCCAACAGCAGGACTTCGTCGCGTCAGTCAGTCATGAGCTCAAAACGCCGCTGACGTCTATTCGAATGTACGGCGAAATGCTCAAGGAAGGATGGGCCGACGAGGAGAAACGTCAACGCTACTACGAGTTTATTCACGACGAATCAGAACGCTTGTCAAGACTGATTTCGAACGTCCTGCAACTGGCCAGGATTTCCAGAAACGAACCGCAGTTCGACATGCAACCGGTTGCTGTGGCCGAACTGATGAGTAACACCGAGTCGAAGATCTCGAGCCAGGTGGAGCGCGCTGGCTTCGAGTTGCGTTTCGTCCAGGACGAGTCGGTCAACGATGCGAAGATTAGTATTGATGAAGATTGCTTTACACAGATCATCATCAACCTCGTGGATAACGCGATCAAGTTCTCGAGAGATGCCACAGAGAAAGTTGTTGAGGTACGCAGCAAACGAGTCGCGAATGACCAGGTCGTATTTTCAGTTCGTGATTTTGGCCCCGGGGTCCCACGCGACCAGATGAAGAAGATATTCGAGCTCTTCTACCGTTCAGAATCGGAGTTGACCCGGGAAACGGTCGGCACCGGAATCGGCCTGGCGATCGTCTACCAGCTCACAACCGCGATGGGGGGTAGCGTTGACCTGGTCAATGTTGATCCCGGCGCGGAGTTTCGAGTCACCTGGCAGGCGATGCCTTAACCATCACCATTCAGGTTTTGCAGCGATACGGCATCTCCAGCGGCTCGCGCGGCTCGACGCCCTGCGCTTTGAGCAGTTCGACCAGGGCCGGATACAGCCTGGCATCGAAATAGTGGTAGGACGCAAAATCGAACAGTGATGCGAGTTCCCCGTTTTCGTCGAGTGTCATGAGCATCTCATGGGCCTCGTCATCCAGACCCATGATCTTGTGGCTGATCCACGCCATCGAAATGTCATCGGAAAATTTGACATCGAATTTCTCAAAAATGCGCCGCGCTTCGTCGAGCTTTCCTTCGGCACAGGCCTGGCGCAACAGGCTGAGGGTCCGCGTATTTTCCGGCAAGTCGCTGGCCTCGATAGCCGGTAGCAGCGCGGCTGCGCCGTCAATGTCCCCCGCAAATAACAGGGAACGATGCGACTGGTACTGGATGAACGGGCGATCGGGCATCCTTGCCAGCGCATCCTGCGTAAACCGCCGAATAAACTCCTTGTCGCCGGTAAGCATAGAGGCCGTTATGGACTCGTTGTTGACCACGAGATCATAGCCGTCCCGTTGTTCAAACTCCTCGATCGTGGCATGGACTTTATCGACCGCTCCAAGACCAGCGAGCAGTTCGATCTGATATCTCTGTGCGGTCTGATCGTTTGGCCGATTCCGCAGGTATTCGGTATTTAGTCGTAACGCCTCCGAAAGCTGCAGGTTCTCCATGGCGCGAAGGGCGCGCACACGCATTTGGTTGACTGGATCACGTTCAAATTTGATCGCCTTTTCAATCGCGTCATCAAACTCCTCTTGCATCTCGTCGCGCGGTAACTCGACGATGCCTGCCACGATGTTGGTCGTCCGCAGCTGCACCTCCCAGAATTGTGCAAGCTCCCAGTAGGCGAAGGAAAATTCCGGGTCGAGCTCGATAGCTCGCTTGTAAGCATCCCGGGCGCGCAAGAATGAGTAGGTGTCGCCGGTCGACAGCGTGCTGGAGTCAATCGCCAGTCCTTCGAGGTAGGCGTTGAAGGCGGGCACCGAATTTGTGCCGGACGAGACCATTCTCGCCAGCGCTTCGGGGTCCATCGCGGTTTCCAGCGCCGTCGCAATCTCGACCGCGATGTCCTCCTGGATTGCGATCACGTCCTCGGGCTCCCGGTCATAGGTCTGCGACCAGAGATGGAATCCGTCACTCGCGCGGATCAGCTGCGCGGTGACCCGTAGCCGATCTCTCGCCGATCGCACCGAGCCTTCGAGGACATGTGCGACGCCGAGTGCCCTGGCAATCGTCGGGATATCCTCGTTCGAGCCTTTGTACTTGAAGGATGATGTGCGTGCCGCAACAAGCAGGTCCGGGGTTCGCGCAAGGGCGTTCAGGATTTCTTCGGTCAGGCCGTCAGAAAACCACGACTGTTCTTCATCTGAGGACATATTGACGAATGGCAGCACAGCGATGGACTTGTCGTCAGTCTCAGCGGCGACCTCGGCGGTCGTCTCGACAGCGGCATCAACGGTAGTCTCAGCGATAGTCTCAGGCATGGGCTCAGGACCGGGGCGTTGCAGCTTGTCCCAGCCCAGCCACGCAACGGCGACGATGAGCGCAACCATTGTGGCGCGATTCAATTGTGATTTCGAACGCGGATCCTTGGGCATGTCCTCAGGCAGGTCTTTTGCCCGCTTCACACCCTCGGGGGTGAGTTCATACGCCCAGGCAAGAAACAGGGCAACGGGCAAGCCGATCAGTAGCACAACGATCAGCATCTTCATCACCCACTCGGGCGCGTTGAACGCATCGGCGGCCAGATCCGCTGCCTGGGCGACCAGCCAGCTGGCAACGATGTACGCGATCGCAACGCGAAATACATTGCGATAGCGAAGTTCCTCGATGAACCCCCGCATACGGGACCCTTCCCTGACCTAAATCAGCCGAGACAATAGCAAAAATGGCTGGGGAGCACTTCGATAATGTGTCGTGCGCTTGTTGCGGCTTTTGATTGTGTCATCGGCAA
>Ga0316201_10001461_pt1 | contig 15945 bp, 10 predicted proteins | sample CS6wburrow_MG_FD_204516 | JGI IMG/M metagenome (GOLD analysis project Ga0316201, IMG submission 204516) | Coastal sediment microbial communities from Delaware Bay, Delaware, United States - CS-6 worm burrow | ecosystem: Environmental > Aquatic > Marine > Coastal > Sediment | place: USA... | reverse complement strand
CTGAGCATCAGCTATTTACTGTCGCCCAGTGTGCGAAGCGAGTAGCTTTGAGGAGCCCCGTGCGGTAGTTCCGCATGCGGGGATCTGTACGGGGGCGGTCGGGTAACCGGCCGTCCTACCGTGATCGACGGTTGCGATTCTCCAGGTCTTGTTCGCCCTAAAAGTGGCATGACATTTTCAAATTTCCGCTTCGGACGTGACTCAGGGTGAAAGGTGTAGTCAAGATTCGTTGAATCGCAAAACGGCTGTGAACGCTGACGATTAGTCGACACCCTCGACATCGGCGGTGCCCGGCTCTTCAGTAGTCTCCGGAACCAGCTTGCGCTGTTCTTGTTCGATCATATCGAGCAGTTTCTGGCCACGGGGCAGGTTCGGCTTTTTTGCCAATAGTCGCTTTATTTCGCGTATGGTCTCGAGGAAATCCTCTCCTCCCTTCCTGTCCTCAATGGCCCGTCGATATTCCCGCTCGGCTTCGTCCGGCTGCCCTTTGGCGAGATAGGCATGCCCCATATTGCGGATCACCCAGGTCTGCACAGCGTCCAGATCCAGGGCCCTGGCGCTCTCGGTGATACAGCGATCATAGTCGCCTGCTTGGTAGCTAACCCAACCCAGGTTGCCAGCCCTAAGGCCGTCATGTGGATAGCGATCTACGAGCGCTTGCGCGTGCTCGACGGCCTCATTGTGTTGCCCCGCGTCGCTCAGTGCCAACGCCAGTTCCAATCTCACTCGGTCGATTTCGATCTGATCTCCCAGTTGCTGTGCGAGATTCCAGGCTTCACGCGCCACCTCGGTGGCCGTGTCATAGCGTTCTGTGCGCGAGTACAGCCTCGATAGACTGAGCAAGGCAGTAATCTCCGCTGAGATATTCGCGCTGCGTTGGTAGATTGCCCTCGCCTCGTGTAACGCCCCTTCGGCTTCGTCAAACATCTCCATCCGCAGCAGGAGATTGCCGAGTGACATCAGTGTCTCGGCCTGAGTCGACGGGAGCTCGATATCCGACGTAATCTCGTAGACCGCCCGACCGGTGTAAATGGCGTTGTCCCTGTCCCCCGCAGAGAAATAGGCGTCGGCCAGGGTACACAGCAACGATGCGGTCAGCGATGCACCGCTCTCTCGCGCCACGGGAAGCATCTTTTCCAGGCGTTTCACGGCATCGTCGTAGGCGCGGTCTTCCATTTCGATCACGGCCAACATCTTCTCTGCAGTCACCTGGTTAGCGAGTTGCCCAAGCATGGAACAAAGGTGGCTCGCGGCCTCGTAGTGCTTTGCCGCATTGTCACGTTGGTGGCGATCGTATTCAATCGCCCCGAGCAGCATCTTGGTATCGGCGAGAAACTGTGGATCGCCTTGGCGCTCCGTGAGCAACGATTGGAGTTCGTTAACGGCTGTTTTAGGGTCACCACGAACCACATCGATTCGTGCCAGACCGCGCCGTGCCGTTGCCGCCCAGGCCGGGTCTTCGAGTTCCTGTGCAAACTTCGATAGTGTGCTGTAGTTGCTCTGCGCGCGGTCGGTGTCTCCGCGCTCGAGATAGGCCTCGGCCAGGTTGTTCAACAGAAACAGTTCGAGCTGTCGATTGCCCGATTCTCGCACCCTGTCGAGGCTCTCTTCGAGTATCTTCAGTATCGCGTCTGCATCGGTATCGGGTAGTTCTGCGGCAAGGCTATGGAGCATATTTAGCGCGTTAACTATCCCTGAGTCTTGCCCAAGCATATCGTAGATACCCACGGCTATTCGGCAGCACGACGCGGCGTCTTCCGGCCGATCTTTTCTGGTGAGAAGACCGGCAAAGCTCATCCAGACGTCACCCAGTTCGCTCGAAATGAGAACAGCGCTATGTTTTGTTGGTTCGCTTTCAGCCTCATCGGTATCGAGCGTTTCTTCCGGTTCGGTTTCGGGTGAGCCCTCTTCTTCTACGACCTCAGCGGCAATGCCATACATCAATAACAGTATCGGGCCATCGTTACCCTTGATTTCAATCGACGCCATCGGATACCACGCCCATGGGTTATCTATGGGTAGCTCCGGTGCCAAAGGAACGGCAACGACGTCGAACTGGTCATCACCCGTTTCGGTAACCGACAACGTCATATCTGTGATACAGCCGATCAATGCCTCGCGGTAGTGTGCGGCGGCCTCATCGTAACGGTTGTTCGTCTCGTCTACCGAACCCAAGCCGAGCAGCGCCGACGTGCGTGTACTCTTGTCTTCTTCGTCTGCATCGTCGAGAGCGCGTTGGTATTCTTTCGCGGCCTGTTCATGCGCGCCTTGTGAAGAAAGGATCTCGGCCAGCGTAAATCGCCAGCCGGCTACGTCTTCCGGGTTGGCCTCTGCGTTCACCGTGTCGAGCGCCAGACGCAAATAGCTGACTGCTTCATCGAGATCGCCGAGTGCGTAGCTGGCAGTTCCCGAGATTCCGGCGGCCTTGGCCCGCAAATCGCCACTGCCTCTATCCAATAATTCGCCGGCCAGCCGACTGATTTGACGAGAATAGCCCCAGTTGTACAGATAAGGCCACAGGGTTTCCAGCACCTCGCTCGCTCGCTCGAGGTCTCCCGTTGCGATCAGCAGTTCAAATTCTGCGATCAACGGATCGACGTGATTCAACGTCGTCCAAAGGGACTCGTCAATGCGTATTTCCCTGAAATATTCTGCGGCCCGATGTTGCAGGCTGCAGCGCGTATAGGCAGCGTTGTCTTTACCCTGCCAGTCGCTGCATTGCCCCTTGGGTATCCGTTCGAGTGCAAAGGCGTTGTCTACCGGGTGCAGCCAACAATGACCTTCTTCGCAGCGCGCAAACTCCATCGAGACCAGACGTTTCAATAGCGGCCCGGCATCGATACCGGGTTGATGGGGTTGTAGCAGGTAATCGATCGCACTCGATGGGACCGGACGCGAATAGACAGCCAGCGCTTGCAAAATCTGTTGCATTCTCGGGTCGAGGCGACTGAAGGCCTCGCCAACCAATTTTTCGACGACGTTCTCCGGCAACAGCTGCTCGGTATCATTCAGAATCTGCTGCAAGGTTGTCACGCGATCGGCGCGCAATATCGCGACCAATGCCTCCAATGCCCGGGGATATCCGCGAGTGCGTATGCGCGCCTGGTCGAGCAAAGGGTCGGGGGCATCGCGCAGCCCGAGACTACCGTCCCAGTCCATCTTACGCAGGATGGTCTCGGCGTATGGCGAGCCCAATCCCTTGTCGAGTTCTAGGAGCATCTGCCGTTCCGGGTGTGTCAACAGCAGATCTTGCGGCGCTACCCGTGTGGTGATCAGTATCTTCAAGCCGTGATGGGGTGCATCCAGGAGTGTGGTCAATGCATCGCGCAGTTCCCCGTCGACGGTCTTGCCGTTGACCGCATCCACGACATCTTCGAAGTTGTCCAACAGAACAACGGTACAGCCCTGAGGAAAGTTCTCGAGCAGTGCTTGGGTCTTGGCCTTCGAATCGGAATGCGGGTTTTTCAGGATGCTCTCGAGAAGCTGCTGTGAAGCATCGGGCAACAGTTCACACAGGTCATTATAGAGCTCGGGGAAGCGAACATATTGGCCGCCACGCGGTCCAAGATAGATGATGCCATCGACATTGAAAGCCCCGCCATCATCGGGTAAATGCCCGGATTCAACGGACTTGAGCAAACGATTGACCATGGCCGTCTTACCGACGCCGCCACGCCCAGCAATCGTCATCAGACGCAGGCCTGGCTCTTTGAGAAAGGTGCCTACGAGACCGGTTTCAACGTGGCGGTTTTGAAAATAAGAGGGCGGCGTGAACGAGCAGGAATGGACAAACCGCGCTTGTCCGGCGGACGTGATCGACTTCGTATTTTGACGGTCTTCGGCTACACCCATTTTCACCCTGCTTGCATTGCGTTGGCTCACACCGGCGGGGTCATGGATGACTGCCTCCTGGTTTGCGATCTGTTGTTCAAGCTGTTCGATCTCATCCTTGATCCGGCGCCGGTTGTTATCATCGCTTGCACGTTGCAGGTCACGTTCCGCGTCGGCCAGGCGCTCTCTTAGTGCCAGCAACACCCCCTTCGGGGTATTTTGCTCGCGGATGTATCTGCGTAGCGTAGCCAGTCCAGACGCGTAGTCGCTCGAAAAAACGATCTCATGGCGTGTGCGTAGTCTGAACGGGGTCTCGGCGTCACGCTCGAAGCGCAATGGAACAATAGGCTTCTTGTAACTGAGCGCCAGATCCCATTCGTCCTTGCAAACCGATTTCTGCTGGACACTGTCTGTGGTCATGACAAACAGCAGGCCGACACATGCGCTCAGTGCATTGACTATTTGGTCGTCCCACGAGGCGCCCGTTGTGAGGTCGCGTTTGCCTAACCAAACGTTAACGGGTGGAGAGTCAGACATAAGATCATCTGCGAGTCTGGTCGCAAACTCGAGCCCGTCAGCATTGGAGTAGCTGATGAAGTAATAGTTCGCCATGGTTCCACACATCCCTTTGCTGTTATCGCAGTACGTGTGCCGCACATACCGCTAATCTAATCATATCTAAGCTGATACGCTAGTTCGGCTTAGCGAACGCAAAGCTTGCGCGGCGTCAAACATGACGGTGTTGATTTGCGTGCTCGTTTGACCCAGATTTGCATACTTGCGTGGACCGCCTCGAGTCATGCATTTGTTCAAGGTTTCAAATAGATGGAATTTCGTCGTCGGGTCAAGCTTCGATGCAAAAGTGGCTCAATGTTGCATGCAATTCAACAAGCAGGGGCCGGCAAGTGAAACGCCAGAATCCCTTTGGATAGGTATGCTCTCCTTTTACTTGCCTTCGAATGTGGCAGATCTCTTTTCAACGAACGCGGCCATACCCGCTGATTGATCTTCCGTTGCGAAACACAGTCCTACGAGGTCTTTCTCCAGTTCAAGTCCGTTCTTCAAGTCCAGGTCGTAAGATGAATTCACAGCGACCTTTGCGTACTTTATCGCCAGTGGTGCTTTGGAAATGATCTTGTTCATTGTGTCGACCGCTTCGTCCATCAGGGCTTCTTGTTCAACCACTCGGGACACGAGGCCGATTTTCTCGGCTTCGTAAGCTTTGACAAAATCACCGGTAAATATCATCTCTTTGGCTTTGCCGATGCCCACATGGCGACTCAGTCTCTGTGTGCCACCGAAGCATGGAATGATGCCCAGGTTGACTTCCGGTTGACCAAAGACTGCTTTTTCCCCAGCTATGATGAAATCGCAGGCCAGGGCCAGTTCACATCCGCCGCCCAGGGCATAACCATTGACCGCGGCGACTACCGGTTTCGTCATCGATTCCAGTTTGTTGAATGCGTTCTGTGCATAAGCCGCATAATCTCGGCCTTCTTCACTGGAATAGTCTTTCATTTGAGAAATATCCGCACCTGCAACGAAAGCTTTTCCGACTCCAGTAACGATCAATCCCTTTACCTCGGATGCTTGATCCAGATGATCGACAACGTCCACGATTTCATTCAACAGATCCTTATCCAAAGCATTCATGGCGTCAGGTCTGTTGATGCGAACAATTGCAATATTGTCTTTCTTTTCTAAGATCAATTTTCTGAACTCGGTCATGTCGACTCCTTGGATTATCAAGTCATTCGAATGCGGAGAATTGCGCTCCGAAGTCTGAGGCAGAGATCAACGGCTATGCCGGTCTACCTTCGGCATTCGGTATTTCACCGAAAGCAGTCTCTTTGATCGCTCAGTCTGCGGTGGGCGCGATACCTCTGCGAAAGTTCGTAGTCCTTCACCGGGTGCCTGGTGAGCTCTGCTCTGGGCGAGCCGGTGCATGTTCAGGTGACGGGCAGGGGCAGAAAGATCCCTACCATGTTCCATTACCACTTTTTTGTATGTTTCGAGTATAGGCAGTATTGACGCCCGTCTTCTTCGATGCCGACCGCGTCGGAGTTGTTAGTCGGACGGCATTAAGGTTGATGCAGGCACCGATTCCGTACGTTCTTGCGGTGAGTTATGGCGCACTGCAAGGATAATGGTGGCCTGTGGTGTTCCGATGGAGGACGGTTACGGTAGCCTTTCTTCGTTATGAGCCAACGAAATACAGGGGGATGTCTCGTGGAGGGATTCTAGGCGTATCGCATTCATCAGCGGGATTAACAGATCGTTACCGGCTTTGAGCAGCTGACTATCGATGAACTCACGCAGGGCGAGGTGGTAGTCCGGGTCACCTACTCTGGGATCAACTACTAAAGATGCCTTGGCCGCCACTGGTAAGGGTCGCATTCTGCGCAAGTATCCGCTGAATGGCGGTATCGATTTCTCGTGCACGGTGATCAGCTCCGAAGATTGCCGCTACCGGGCCGGCGTCCGGTGCTGGTTTGCGGCGCCCAGCTGTCCGAGGTTTACGATGGCGGCTACAGTGAGGTGGCCCGGGTGCCCGGTGGTGCTATCGTACCGCTTCCCGGTAGCCTGTCGTTGCGTGATGCGAGCAATGCCGAAAACGGCTCTTTCGCAGGCAGCCTTTGGGATACGCTGCGTTGCGAGAACTATAATCGCGGAACCTGAGTACGGATAGATTGACTAACCCGCTACTAACATTCGGAATCACCGAACAACGCTAGACCTGTGAAATCCGCTCACCGCAAGAGGCACCACTGGTTCCTACGCTGGACCGCCACACTCACCCTGATCATTGGGCTCTTACTGATGGGACCGGTTTTTGCCCTGTTGTTCGGCGACATTGATCTCGACACCCACTGGAGTAACGCCAGCCTCCACAGCACCGGGATGGCGCCGGATCCTCTGGATACACCAGAGGCGGTGGTGCAGGTTTATGCGGCGCGCGCCTACAATTGGCGAGGCGCCTTCGGCTCCCACAGTTGGATATCGGTAAAACCCAAGGGTGGTCATCAGTACACGGTTTATCAGTTGATTGGTTGGCGGCTGCGCTCCTCCACTTCAGCGGTCAGCATCCGCGAAGGAGGGCCAGCTGACTTCCTCTGGTTCAATTCGGAGCCGACGCTGCTGGTGGACCATCGTGGCGAAGAGGCGGAGAAGATGATTCCGCTGATCCAACAGGCGGTGGCCGACTATCCCTACGCTCACCAATACCGGGTGTGGCCTGGGCCCAACAGCAATACCTTCATCGCTTGGGTGGCGCGCCAGGTACCGGTACTGCGCCTGGACCTGCCCGCCACAGCCATCGGCAAGGATTACCTCGCCAATGGCGACTGGACGGCCCCTATGCCCAGTGGCACCGGCAGCCAGGTTTCCCTCTACGGTCTGCTGGGTGCCGGGCTGGCCTGGGAGGAAGGTATCGAGTTCAACCTCCTGGGCCTATCCTTTGGCATCGATGTTAATGATCTGGCGCTGCGAGTACCTGGCTGGGGACATGTCCCAGCTTTCGACTGAAGTCCACGAGGGTTTCAACGACATTCGCAGCAGCAGCCAACTTGGCCGTCGATTTCCACCTGCAAGACCTCGGCGGCACTTTTGTCGGGAAGAGCTTTTGACACAACCATCTGCGCGGAATGAATCTTTTCCTCGCACGATGGCACGAGGTAGTGCGCATAACGTCTGTGAGTAGGGTCCAGTTGCCTTTTCGGACTGCCAGTATTCCCATGGTCCCGCCATCAAGATCATCCAAGAACTCACTGAAAGAGATATCGATCTCATCGCCCTCTGCAGACGTCCCTTCTCAGAAAGATTCAGCGATCTCCAAGTGACGCAGTTGAGTCCATCGAAAGCATTCCTGAAATATAATCTGCAAAGCCTTTCTACTTTTGATCCTTTGTGCCGGCTTGCTGGAGTGTGGTTAATGCAGATTGAAATGCCCTTGGCAACCTCTACCATTCTTCGGAAGTTGGCTGTCTTTGTTTTGGCGGCAATCCTTTCCGGCTGCGGTGGCGCACCACAACGCAATCCTGTACCGGAGGAACTGATTACCAAGGCAGTCATCCCGGATGTACCCAGAGCGCGCTTCTGGGCCGATGACTGGTACAAGTTGTCGGAAGAGCGCTTAACGCATCTCAGTGAGGCGGATACTCGAAAGTTTTTCGCTGCGATATACGGTGAGCCCCATAACTGTTGATTTGCACGCCGAAATAAGCCGGCTTTGCATTTTTGCGTGAACCACCTCCGAAGCTGCATTTCTTCAGAGTTTCAAACAAATAGAAGCTCGCGGTCGGATCAAGCTTAGATGCAAAGGTGGGTCAATATTGGATGCAATTTAACAGTCTGACCACATGACGTGCGTTCGCAAATCTTGCCTTGCCGGTCGATCTATAAAAAGGTTGCCAGTCGAGCCAAGGTTACGTGCTTAGCATCGCGCGATGGTGTATTTTTGTCCATTATGTCCAAAACGGCCATTTGGGATGCTTAAACATGAAACACATGTCCGCCAAGGACGCCAAGAACGGATTCGGCTTCCTGCTCGATACAGCCAGGGCTGAACCCGTGACCATCGAGAAGCATGGACGCGCTGTCGTCGTCGTGCTGTCGGTCGAGGAATACGAACGTCTCAGGGTGCTGGAGGATTCCGCAACCCCCAAAGGCCCGAACACAAAGCGACAAGGAGCTTAGCCAATGCCCCGTGGACGCCCACGCTCGAACGACAAGAAAGAAAACGCGCAGAACAGCGGAAATGGTGGAAACCTTGGTTTTGAAAGCAAGCTTTGGGCAGCCGCCGACAAGCTGCGGGGCAACATGGAGCCCTCTGACTACAAGCACGTCGCCCTTGGTCTGATCTTTCTCAAATATATCTCCGATGCCTTCGAGGCAAAGCGTGAAGCGCTGCTTGCCGAAGACCTGGCCGATCCGGAAGACCCGGAGGAGTACCTTGCTGAGAATGTCTTCTGGGTGCCCAAGGAAGCCCGTTGGTCACATCTTCAAGCGAACGCGAAGCAGTCAACCATCGGAAAGCTTGTCGATGACGCCATGCTGGCCATCGAGGCGAAGAACGCTTCACTCAAGGGCGTCTTGCCGAAGGACTATGCCCGTCCCGCCCTGAACAAGGTCATGCTCGGTGAGCTGATCGACCTCGTCAGCGGCATCGGGATGGGCGAAGAGGCGGACCGTTCCAAAGATATTCTAGGCCGCGTCTATGAATATTTCCTCGGCGGCTTTGCCGGAGCCGAAGGAAAACGCGGCGGAGAGTTCTACACGCCCCGTTCTTTGGTGGGCCTCCTCGTTGAAATGCTGGAGCCATACAAGGGCCGCGTCTATGACCCGTGTTGCGGGTCTGGTGGCATGTTCGTGCAGTCCGAAAAGTTTGTTGAGCAGCAAGGCGGACGCATTGGTGATATCGCCATTTACGGACAGGAGAGCAACTATACGACTTGGCGGCTGTGCAAGATGAACCTGGCTGTGCGCGGGATCGATGCCGATATTCGCTGGAACAACGAGGGCAGTTTTCACAAAGACGAACTAAAGGACCTGAAAGCCGACTACATTCTCGCCAATCCGCCTTTCAACATCTCAGACTGGGGTGGCAATCGCTTGCGCGAGGATGCACGGTGGAAGTACGGCGTGCCACCAGTCGGCAATGCCAACTACGCATGGCTTCAACATATTCTGCACCACCTTGCACCGCACGGAACCGCCGGTGTGGTGCTGGCCAACGGTTCCATGTCCTCTGCCCAGTCCGGTGAAGGAGAAATCCGCCGCGCAATGGTGGAGGGTGATGTGGTGGACTGCATGATTGCCTTGCCGGGTCAACTTTTCTACTCAACACAGATTCCTGCTTGCCTCTGGTTCCTCGCCCGCGACAAGAAGAACCACAGATTCCGTGACCGGCAAGGTGAGGTTCTGTTTATTGATGCCCGCAAGCTGGGACATATGGTGGATCGCACTCGCCGGGAATACTCGGACGGCGACATCGCCAAGATTGCAAAGACCTACCATGCATGGCGTGGCGAAGAAGATGCAGGTGGCTACGAGGACATTACAGGTTTCTGTAAATCTGCAAATCTGGATGAGATCAGGAGGCATAACTACGTCCTGACACCTGGACGGTATGCTGGTGCCGTAGTAACCGAAGAAGATGATGTCCCGTTTGACAAGAAATTTTCTGGACTCAAGGAAACCTTGGCAGAGCAATTGGCTGAATCGGAGGAATTGGGTGCGCTGATCCAGTCCAAGCTGGAGGAGATCACGTCGGATGTATAAGTATGTCGGTGCTGATCATTGGACTAGAACAACTGTCTTCGATCTGGCGCGATGGAAAAATGGGCTCGCGTTTAAGAACATTAACTTTTCTTCATCGGGACGACCAGTAATAAAGATCGCAGAACTGAAATCTGGTATTACAAATCAGACAAAATTTACCGATGGGCAATACGATAAAAGAGTATTCGTAAGAAAAGGCGATATGCTCTTCTCATGGTCAGGAAACCCGGACACTTCCATAAATGTGTTCCGATGGGGTGGTCCTGAAGGCTGGCTTAACCAGCATATCTATAAGATAACCCCCCATGACGGCATCGATGAGGATTTTCTTTTTTTCCTTTTGCGCTGGCTTCGACCGCGTTTCGCTGAGATTGCACGAAACAAACAAACCACTGGTCTCGGTCACGTGACCTTACAAGATTTTAAGAACATGATGGTCGGCCGCCCAGAGATGGAAGAACAGCGAGCCATCGCCTCCTGTCTTTGTCCGCTACAGGACAAAATCAACATAAACGTCCAGACGAATGAGACCCTGGAAAGGATGGCGCTGTCTTTTTTCAAAGATTGGTTCGTGGAGTTCGGGCCGACACGAGCCAAGGCCGAGGGCCAAGCACGCTACCTAGCCGCCGAATTCTGGGACCTTTTTCCCGATAGCCTTGATGATGCAGATAAGCCCGTGGGGTGGGGAGAAAGGCCGGTTTACGCAATTGCGGATTACGTGAATGGAGCGGCCTACAAGAGTATGCACTTTACTCCAGATCGTGAGGGGCTGCCTGTAATAAAGATTGCCGAACTTAAGTCAGGAGTCACGGCGAACACTAAGTTCACTACTACCGATCTCGGGGGGAAGTACCTTATAGACACTGAGGAAATATTATTCTCTTGGTCAGGCAATCCAGACACTTCTATTGATACCTTCATCTGGGACGATGGCCCAGCTTGGCTAAATCAGCATATTTTTCGTGTTCGCAAGAATGGAAATGCGAGTCGCCCCTTTATTTACTTTCAGCTTCGGCAGTTGAAGCCTATCTTTTCTGAGATTGCGAGAAACAAGCAAACAACAGGTCTTGGCCACGTTACAGCGCGTGATATGAAGGAGCTGATGGTTAGCGATCCTCCCCAGGCTATTGCAGAGGCCTTCGATGGCTTGGCGGGACCACTATTTCAACGAATTGTTTCAAACCTTCTCGAAAACCGAACGCTTGCCGGAACGCTAGACCTACTCCTGCCAAAATTCATGTCTGGCGACATTCGTCTGCGTGATGCCGAGAAAGCAGTGGAGGCCGTTGCATGACGGTTGCGCTGGGTGAGGAATGCTACAGCCTTGGCGCTCTGCCCTGTAGGGGTGGTGGCCGCACATGGACGGTAGGCGAGCTTGACGAGGCGATAGGTGGTCAGGTTTCTACGCTCGTCTTTGACGATCAAGGCAAAGCGGACATCAAGGAGCTTCTCGCCGGTGTCGCGGAGACGGAGTTTGCACAAGACCAGCTTGCAGAAGCCCTCGCCGATCCTGACGACATCGAGGACTGGCGTGTTGGCGAAGCCATCGCCGAAGCCTATCTGACCGAGCATAGAGATTGCCTGTTTCCCTGGCCAGATGGCCGTGACGAGCGCAAGAGCGGATCGAGTTTGCCCGGTGCCGATCTGGTAGGCATTCAACACGATGCGAAAGGAGACCGCTTCGCCTTCGGCGAAGTCAAGACATCCGGAGAAGCCAAGCACCCGCCCGGTGCCGTGTATGGCCGCACAGGCCTGAAACAACAGCTAGAAGACCTTCGGGATAAGGTCGAAATTAGGCGCGACTTGTTCAAATACCTTGGCCATCGCGCCAAGAATTCGCCTTGGCTCGTTCGTTTCAAGGCAGCGACCAAGCGTTATCTTGAGAATACGTCCGATGTACAGCTCTTTGGTGTTCTCGTGCGTGATGTTGATCCGCATGAGGACGACGTTCGTGTGCGGGTTGAGAAGCTCGGCGACAACTGCCCGGCTGGCACCGAGATAGAGCTGCTCGCCCTGTATTTACCGGCAGGGGTTATCGGCAACCTGGCATCGAAGGCCTTGGCCACACGGGCGGGAGGCAGCGCATGACGCTCTCCGCTACTGCTTTTGAAGTCCTCAAATCTCACTGGGCGCTCAGTGCCATTGGTGAGGATGAGCGCGTCCGAGCCTCAGAGCTGGTCAATGAACGTTTGGTGCGGCGTGCCGTCGGTCGTCAGATCGATTTTGCTTTCGATGAGGCTGAATCCGACGAGACGTTGCTCGACCGTGTCGCCCTTGCCTATGAAATGGCTGCTATCGAAGGGCTCGACGCACTGAGCCGTCCGTCTGGTGGCGAGGACGCTCTAAGGGACCAGGCGACCGCCGCGTCCCACCATGCATTCGACATTCGGCGGTTGGCAGACATACCGGAAGGTACCGAAGCACGTATCTTCCACGTCTTGCAGCTTTCGGCGCTGGCCTATTGCGGGGACCGGTGGTCGGACCTGCGGCGATGGTTCAAGGAAAACGCTCCTGCTATTGCCGTGCCGACCGTCGCCGACGCGCCATGGGACCGGCGGCTCCTGTATCGACTGTTCGAGTGCTGGGTTCGTCTGTTCAGAAAGGATGGCTGGGACGATCTGGATCGTATCCGCGAAATCATTGCCGGATTGCGTGAAGACCAGAAGTCACATGAAGCGGCAAGACTGGCAAACGGGTCTGACGTGGAGGATCGGGCGGTCGCGCTGCGCCTAATTGCTTTGTACCACTGGGCGAAAGGGACTGAGGTCCTCGCGGAGTACATGCTCCAAGGACAGTCGCAGACCATCTTCGGTGATCTCGACAAGCATTTTGAGTCCGGCATAAAGGCGGCGACTGCATCAGGCGACGCTCAGCATGAAGTCATCCTTCGCTGGCTGCATGCCGCTGGCCGCATCATGGTCACGAATTCCCTGTGGTGGGGAACGCGAACCGTCAATTCCCGCGTGTCCGATTTCGTCAAGACTCTGACCAAGCGCGAGCACCAGGCCATGTTCGAGCTCTTGCCTCCGCAGCGCGCAGCGCTGCTTGAGCAAGGGCTTCTCGATCAGGCCAAGACGGCTATCGTGATCGACATGCCGACATCGGGAGGCAAGACACTCCTGGCGCAGTTTCGGATTCTCCAGGCCCTTAACCAGTTTGATGCAAACAAGGGCTGGGTCGCATATGTCGCGCCGACAAGGGCGCTGACAGCGCAGGTTACCCGGCGACTTCGCCGGGATTTCGAGCCTATCGGGTTAAGGGTCGAGCAGCTCAGCGGCGCTATTGAAGTCGATGCTTTCGAGGAAGAATTGCTGACCGATCAGGAGCGGCCTTTCGATGTGCTCGTTGCAACACCCGAGAAGCTTTCCCTCGTCATTCGCAACAAGAATGTCCCGCGCCCGCTCGCGCTCGTCGTTATGGACGAAGCGCACAATTTGGAAACCGAGGCCAGAGGCCTTCGTATCGAGTTTCTCCTTGCGACGATCAAGCGTGATTGTCCGCAAGCCAATTTCCTGCTGCTGATGCCCTATGTCGAGAGCAGCGAGACCGTGGCGCGTTGGCTTGCGCAAGACATCGATGCCGGTAAGGCGATCAGTTTTAGTACAACGGCCTGGAAGCCGAACGAACGGATCGTCGGTCTTTACCGGGCCATTGCCGATGACAGTGAGCGGGCTGGATGGCGGCTAGACTATGAGACCCTGACCGTCACCGAAAGAGCCATGAAATTGCGCGGCACGCATCGCGCGGGCGATTGCAGGCCGATCGATGTTCCAAAGAGCAAGGTTCTTGATAAAGGGCAGCAGAAGGGCTTTGGTTTACAGACAGCCGCCATGGCCTCCGTCATGTCCGCACGCGGTACCAGCATCGGCGTCGCCAACAATATCAACACCGTCTGGACGATGGCCCGTCACGCGGCGCAGAGTGTGCCGGAGTTTGATGTTATTCCAGGCGATGTGCGATTGGTTCAGGATTTTCTCAAGACAGAGGTCAGTCCAGGGTTCGAACTGATCGAAATGCTCGATCATGGTGTGGGTGTTCACCATGCCGGTCTTTCCGACGAAATCCGCACGCTCATGGAGTGGCTCGCGGAGTCCGGCCATCTTCGCGTCTTGTGCGCGACCTCGACAATTACGCAGGGTATTAACTTCCCCGTATCTTCGATATTCCTGGCCTCTCGCTTCGTGCCGCAGGGGCGGCGTTCGGTCGAAATGTCGGCTAGGGAATTCTGGAACCTTGCCGGGCGCGCCGGGCGCATCGGGCACGATAGCGTCGGCGTTGTGGGCCTGGCGGAAGGCAAAGACCGCGACGCAATCATTAACTTCGTTCGTCGCAATACCGGCGCTCTGGCGTCCCGCCTTGTGGCGCTTTTGGATGAACTCGCTGCCCAGGGACAGCTCAACAATCTCGATGCTGTTCTCTGGCAGGACCAGTGGGAGGATTTCCGTTGCTATGTCGCCCACCTCTGGGCGGAGAAGAAGAACCTCGACGCGGTGCTCGCGGAATCCGAGCAGCTTCTGCGGCAGACCTACGGATATACGACCCTCCGCAATGATCCCGCCCAACGGGACAAGGCCGACGCCTTGCTGAACGCGACGAAAAGCTATGCGCGCAGGTTGGCCGAGATGCCGGGAGCCGCAGAGCTGGCGGATTCGACTGGGTTTTCGCCGGAAGGCGTTCAGAAGGCCATGGCCGGAATGCGGAACCTGGAAGAGCAGTTGAGGCCGGACGACTGGGCACCGGATAGCCTGTTTGGAGAGGCCGGGCGCATGGCTGATCTGTTCGGCGTCATGCTCAAGGTTCCGCAATTAAAGCAGCAGCTTGAAGAGATCGGCGGCGACGGGTTCGACAACTCGCATCTTTCCAATATCACCCGAGATTGGGTCAATGGTGTGCGGCTGGATGACATCGCGAAGACCTATTTCTCTCACGATGCCGACCGGTCGGAAACCGAAGCCTTCACTGATGCGTGCAAGGCGATCTACCGCGCCATCGTCAATAACGGAACATGGGGCGTATCGGCTCTGAGCCGCGTCTCGGGGATAGACTTCGACGGCATGAGCGAAGCCGAGCGCCGTCGGATCAATGCTCTGCCCGCGATGATCTATCACGGCGTCCGCACAGAGGACGCCGTCCTGATGCGAATGAATGCCGCGCCGCGCAGTGCGGCAGAAGAACTCGGCTCGCTCTACAAAGAGACCTTCGGCGATGATGAAAGCCGTTATTCCGTCGGCAAAGCGCGCAGCTTTCTGAAAACGATGTCACCGAGGGACTGGAACCGTGCAAGGCCTGCCGACGCGCCCCTGAGCGGTTCGGGATACCGCAAGATTTGGGAAGTCCTGTCCGGGGAGGGAGCCTGACCATGCCGAAATTCGCTGAAAGCCACGTTGAGGATGCCGCCCTTTCCTGGCTGGAAGAACTTGGCTACAGCGTAGGGCACGGCCCAGACATTGGCCCGGACGGTACAAGCCCGGAGCGGTCAAGTTATGGCGACGTCGTGCTGGTGGATAGGTTGCGTACGGCTCTTGAGTTGCTCAACCCGCATCTTCCAGCAGATACGCTGGATGAGGCGCTCAAGAAAATTCAGCAGACCGAAACGCCGTCTCTCGTGGAGGAAAACCGGCGGCTGCATCGCATCCTCGTGGACGGGCTTGATGTCGAGATGACGCGGGAAGACGGCACCGTTGGCGGGGACAAGGCCTGGCTTGTTGACTTCGACAACCCGGAAAACAATGATTGGCTGGCGCTCAATCAGTACACCGTCATTGAGCACCAGAATAACCGCCGCCCGGACGTCGTGCTGTTCGTGAACGGTCTGCCGCTGGCTGTCATCGAGCT
>Ga0316201_10001460_pt1 | contig 15945 bp, 13 predicted proteins | sample CS6wburrow_MG_FD_204516 | JGI IMG/M metagenome (GOLD analysis project Ga0316201, IMG submission 204516) | Coastal sediment microbial communities from Delaware Bay, Delaware, United States - CS-6 worm burrow | ecosystem: Environmental > Aquatic > Marine > Coastal > Sediment | place: USA... | reverse complement strand
AAGGATGGTGCGACCTGGTTTCGCGCATCCGAACTTGGCGACGAAAAAGACCGCGTTATCATCCGTGAAAATGGCCGTTCGACCTACTTTGCATCCGACATCGCCTATTTCCTGAACAAAATGGAACGTGGTTTTAAAAAGGCCCTTTACATCTTTGGTGCCGATCATCACGGTTACATAGCGCGATTGAGGGCAGCTGCGCTTGGATTGGGTGAAGATCCTGACCGTCTTGAAATTTTGCTGGTCCAGTTTGCCGTGCTTTACCGCGATGGCAAGAAAATCTCCATGTCTACACGTTCCGGCCAATTCATCACCCTCCGGGAATTGCGGGAGGAAGTTGGCAGTGATGCGGCCCGGTTCTTTTACGTGATGCGCTCGCACGAGCAGCACCTGGACTTCGACCTTGACCTGGCCAAATCCCGGACCAATGAAAACCCGGTTTACTACATCCAATACGCGCACGCGCGAATCTGCAGTGTTTTCCGGAACCTCGAACAAACGGATGAAACACACAACCAGGCCATCGGCGAAGCCGCACTGAACCTGTTAACCGAGCCCAACGAGACCCTGTTGTTGCGTGCCCTGAGCCGTTACCCGGAAGTTATTGAGTCTTCCGCCCGTTTACGTGCTCCACACCAGCTTGCCCACTACCTGCAAGAGTTGGCTACCGAATTCCACGCCTATTACAATTCACATCAATTTCTTGTTGATGATGAAAACATCAGGAATGTGCGATTGAACCTGATACTTGCGACGCGTATTGTTCTGGCCAATGGCCTGGAACTGCTCGGAATTTCAGCACCGGAAGCAATGTAGTATGGCAGTCAAACGCAAATCAGCCGGTAACCGTCGTGGAGCCAAAAGCAAAGCCTCAAGAGGCATCCCTGCATGGTTCTGGTTGCTCGGAGGCATTCTGATTGGATTGGGTGCCGCAGTCTTTTTGATGGTAAGAGGGTATTTACCGGATATTCAGCAACATTTACCCACGCTCGACAGCAAGTCTGCCGAACCCGATCAATCCGCTCTCATCGAAGAAGAAATTGCCAAGCCCAAGAAGCCGCGCTATGATTTTTTTACGGTTTTACCGGAAATGGAAGTCGTTGTTCCTGAGCAGGAATTGAGCCGTAAAGCCGATAAGACCGAACCGGTTACCAATTCATCAATCTCCTCTGTCCAGGACCAGTATATTCTGCAAGCGGGTTCATTCCGCAATGCAACGGATGCCGAACAAATGAAAGCCCGGCTAGCAATGTTGGGCTCAATGGCGACCGTTCAGAAGGTTACGGTTAATGGTCAAACCTGGCACCGGGTGCGAATCGGACCTTTCCAGGGTGCTCGCAAGGCCGACGAAATACGCCGCATGTTATCCGACAACAAGATTGATACCCTGGTCATGAAAGCCAACCCCTGAAAGCCCCCAACCTGACTCTCCCCCGCTCCGTTTAGGAAATTTTAAGCGGAGGTTAAGCGAACGTTTAAAGTGATTTAAGCGCAGATTAAGCCAGCCGGCGTTATGGTTGAACCGTGTTGTGAAACGCTGTAGCGATTCACCTGTATCGATTCAGACCATATACCAGTTTGAGTCGACGGCCGTGCGTTGGAGATGTTATCGGGGAAAAGCCATTACTGACAGATGAGATGTCTGGCGAAATTGGCTTGAATTGGAGATAGATGTATCTATTGTCTTAATTTTATTCAGGAGATGATCGTATGAAACGTTTAATGATACTGAGCCTGGTGTTCCTTGGAATATTGTTCATCGCACCGGCATGGTCACATCATGCAGCGCAAGGCATTGTGTCTGATGATATCTGGCAGATGATAGACGGTTTGCTGGAAGATGCAGACAGCCCGCATCTGACCATTGATTTTGACGATGTCATGGATTCCATGGGTGTTGCCGAAGTCCCTGGCGGTGGTGAGTACTGTTCCGGCAGTGCCGATTGCGGTGGCAGGTTACTTTTAGTGACCAGTATCGTGGTACCCACCGAGTACGCCGATGATTATTTGGTTTACGTCGATTTTGCCGTAGCTGATAATAGTAACCGTGCTCCTTCGGGTAAAGTAAGCAGTGGAAGGGCTCTCACCCTTGAAGTCGTAACAGAAGATCTGGAAGGTGGATTGACCGAGATCAGCTTGTATGAACCTATCGGATCAGGCCGGAGCCAGGATATGGACGACGACCTCGCGCCCAAAAAAAGACCTTAGCCCGAACCAGCAAACCCGGGTGATGCAATAAGCCATACCATGGGTTGTGAAGTAACCCTGACCGGCACCCTCGAAAGTGCCGGTTGGGACATATCATAGTGAGTCGTGGAGGGTATTTCGCCAGCTAACGGGCGTACAAGTCCGGCTTCTCGCCAACGTCGCTTGTTTTTGATTTCCCAGCCGAGGCCTGCCAGGCTTTGAAAGCCCGCCACAGTGGTTCACCTTTCCACGCATCTGCGGCATGATCGGCAAACCCGTAAATATCAAGCTCTGCAATTGCCGCCTGCAATGCTGTATCACCACATGCGGCACCGAAATCACGCATACTGCCGCGTTGTTCTTGCGGTGCGTAATTCCTGATCCATTGAGCGAGGTCTTTGCGTGCAAAGGCAGCTTCGCCTTTCTGGCAAGACTGTTGGAAACGCTTCAATAGTTCTTTCTCGTCGGGGGAATCTGACCCGCTTGAACCTGCCGGTACCGCATTCACCGCAGCACGCCGGAAATAGAAAAACAATGTCAGTAACCACAATGCAGCAAACGCAACGGTGCTTATCTTCCACAAGATTGCAAAGGCCGGCGCAGCGGCACTTTCGGCCGATACACCCCGGGGAATATCATGTATTACACCTGCTGTCGGAGGCGGCATTGTGGCCGTTGGGCTCAACTCGGATGGCAGAACATTAACCCGGTGCTCCGGCAATACGGCGGTCCGTTGTTGGTGTGTGACAGTATCCCACCAGTCCAGCCTGATCTCCGGCAATACCAATTCACCTTGTTGTTCCGGTACGATGGCATATCGGAATTCCTTATGACCCAACACCCATTCTCCATCATCACGACTGATACCCTGCGGTTGATCCGGGTATATACGGGTCGTCGGCAATTCCGGCCACACGGGCTCTTCCAGCATGTTTTCTTCCAGCCCCATGGCATCGACAATGACGGTTCGTGTTATCGGTTCACCAACATGCAGCTTTTCATTGTCTGAAATTTGCTGCGACAGGGTGATACGCCTCGCAGGCAACCAGGAATCCCCCGTGAATGAAGCGGGTCGCGGACTGATTTCAAGTGTCAAAGGCTCACTTTCAACCTGCACCCGCCGGCCACGTACCGTTGGCTGCCATAAGCGATCCGACGGTCTCTCGATCAATCTTCCGCTGAGTTGCATGGCCGGTATGGTCAACGTGCCGGAGCGTTCGGGGAAAATAGCATAACGCCTCTCCAGTACACGATAACGCTCGCCATTTCGATCTGACTGGTACGGAACTTCATCCAGCAGACGCACCGAAGCCTGGGCGGACGCAGGTGGGTTGATGGCGGCTTCCGTCAGGTTCGCCTGGTAGAAAATTCTGACCATCAGGCTAATTTGTGACAGGACGTAGTACGGTCCCTCTTCGGGTTGTATGGTCACCTCGATAAAAACCGGCTCGGCACTGCCAGGTGCGGGTACCGGTGCTGCTGCCACCTTTAAAGTCAGCGGATTTGAGCTGGCACCGGGAAACTTTAAAGCGGGTATCGACAAATTACCCTCCCGCTTTGGCTCAAGCATGATCACCAGGCGGACACTCGCAGTCTGGGTTCCATTCACAAATGACATCTGGGTTTCGGAACGCCGGTTCAGTACATCGAAATCCGCCTGTAAGACCGAAAAATCGGAATCCAGACTCTGGTTTGTATCGCTGGTCTCTAAAATCAGTGTGACCGTTTCACCCACAACCGCATTGTTACGATCCAGTTTGGCCGTGACACCTGCAGCCTGGGCCAGCGAATAGGTCAGTAATAAAAACACGGCCAGAACCAGCTTGCTGAGCCGTTTGTGTACTTGATTAAAAACCATCTTTTCCATTCCTGGTTACCATGTCTCTGATTCATCAGCGGGTGCACCCCGGTGTTCATGCTGATTTCGGAATTTACGTCTCAACAAGCCACCCGGATCATCCGGAATACGCCGTAGCCACTGCTCCATGGCCTGTGCATCTTCCTCTGACCAGTTTTGTTCCATCTCAGATTCAGAGGGTTTGCCGGTTTCCTCACCTTCTCTTTGTTCATCGGACTCTTCATCACTCTGCTCACCTTCCTGTTGGTCTTCAGAGGATTCTTCTTCACCTTGTTCACTATCTTCAGACTCATCGCCTGTTTGTTCTTCATCTGACTCACCTTCTGAGTCCTGCTGTTCCTGTTGTTCCTTTTGTTGCTGCATCTGTTCAACCAACTCTCGATTGAAGCTGGCATCTTCCATCTCAGGATCCAGTGCTAGCGCGGCGTCATAGGCAGCAATCGCGGCTTCAAATTCGCCCATCTGCGCCAGGGAATTACCACGGTTATAATGACTATCGGCCCGATCCGGATCCACCTGGGACCACGATTGACCGGCATTCATATAATCGCCACTCCGGTAGAAGGCCTCACCGGCAATCTCCGGGTTCTTTGCAAGTAACGCAGCTTCTGCGGCACGCTCCTGTTGCAGCGCGGCCTGGGCCTGCTGATCCCTGGTGGCCCACAGATCATCCCAAAGGCCTGCATTTGCGTCGGTGCTGATCAGCAAGCCGGGCAAAACTAACAGCGGCAACACGAACAACAGTCCGCGACGAAAACTGAACGCGACAAATGGCAACAGTATCAATACCAGCCACGGCCCGGAATCTTTCCAGCGCTCACCCAATGCATCATCCTTTCGTGCAAACTCAGTTCCCTCAACCGAGGCCCAGGGTGAGTTTGCAGTACTGCCCGCAGTTAGCTCCGAGTATTTTCCGCCACCGGCGCTGGCGATGGCTTGCAAGGCGTCTCGCTCAAGACGGGCAACGACGATATTGCCATTGCGGTCACTGACGAAACCTTCGCCACTGGGAATCGGTGCACCCTGCACCGTACCAACCGCCAGCACCGATGTGAAAATACCCTGTTTCGCCAGGCTTGCAGCTACATTGGCAGCCGCGCGGCTACCACCATCGGTAATCAACAGGATTTCACCGCGCGCCATACCGGAACGTTGCAACAGTTCGGCCGCCAGTTGCAGTGCCCGGTCGGGGCGGGAGCCAGAAACCGGAATCACATCCGGACGCAGGGCCGGCAACATATTCCGGATGGTATTGGTATCGCTGGTTAGCGGCGATACCACAAAAGCATCTCCAGCGTATGACACCAGGCCTGTTTGACCCTCCGATGCCGACTCCAGCATATCGGATAATCTGAAGTGCGCCTGCGCCAAGCGATTGGGTTTCAGGTCTTCCGCCAGCATGGACAGCGATAAATCCAACACCAGCACACGCGCATCGCGGGAGGTAAAAGAACTGTCCGGTAGCTTCTGCCAACTCGGCCCAGCCAGTGCCACTGCGGCAAGCAGCCACACCAGTCCCGCCAGCCACGGTCCGAAACGGGACGGCCTGGCAGCCGCATTGCCGACACTCAACCAGCGCAACAAATGAGCATCACAAACCTTGCTCCAGTCACCGGAAGGACGACGCAGGCGACGCCATAGCAGCGGTAAAATCACGGCCAATGGCACCAGGGCCAGCCATAAGGGGCGTATAAAATGCAGTGGCAGTGTATCTGTCATGATGTCAGCGCACGCAGCTTGAATGGACGGATTGAAAACAAGGCCGCCAGCAAAGCGAGGGCATAAGAAAGACCCAGTGGCCAGTAAAACAACTCATCCACGGGACGAATGGTTTCAACATCGCTCTCAACCGGTTCCAGCTCATCCAGGATTTCATAAATTTTTTCAAGGCTCTCTGCATCACGGGCCCTGAAATAACGCCCACCGGTCTGGTCTGCAATCGCACGCAGGGTATCTTCATCAAGATCTGCGGATGGATTGACCACGCGACTGCCAAAAAAGTCCTGTACCATCATTTCATCAGCACCCACACCGACGGTATAAACCGTTAGCCCATCACGGGCAGCAAACCCGGCGGCCTGCAGGGGTTGTACCTCACCTGAAGTGTTCGCACCATCGGTTAGCAATACGAGCACCCGGTCGGCCGCCGCATCATCCCGCAGACGTTTTACCGCAAGACCAATGGCATCACCGATGGCTGTTTCCCGCCCCGCAAGTCCGATTTCTGATTCGTCCAGCAATGTAGCGGTGGTTTCGGTATCGAAGGTTAACGGTGTCTGCAGGTACGCACGGCTACCGAAAAGAATCAGCCCGACCCGATCACCATGACGTCGCTGGATAAACTCACCTGCAACCTTCTTGACGACCTTCAGGCGATTCACAGCAGATCTGTTCAGGATCATGTCCTGGGTATCCATGCTGCCGGAAATATCAACGGCCAGCAGCAAATCCCGCCCGGTGACCGGCAGGCTCTCGATCTCGCCAATCCACTGCGGCCGCGATGCAGCAATTACCAGCAACAGCCAGACCAGCGCCGCAACAAGTGCCAGCAACGGTCTGCGCATCCAGCCTGCCTTACCACCCGCCACTGCCGAGAACCAGGGCACACGTAAGGCCTGCAAATCTCCTGCTGGCGAAGCCGGTATCAATAGACGCAACAACCACGGCACCGGTGCCAATAGCAATAGCCAGGGCCATGCAATCGTAAATCCGGTCATGAGTACTTCTTCAGCCATGCTGTCTGATCCAGTAGCGGCTTAGCTCACTCAACTGATCAGGGTTGAATTTTGGTGCAGGATCATACGGACCCGTAGCCAGCACTCCCAGTGATTCCGCTGATTGTATTTCTTTCATTTTTTCAATCAGAAAGTCAGCCCATTCCTGACCATTGAGCACAGCACATTGCTGGTCGGGAAATGCTCTCAATGCGACCAGTTTGAAAATACGGTTCAGTGTCGACAAGTATGCCTGTGGATCACGTTGCGGATCGATGTTTGCGTTCAGATGGTCAATCCAGCCCAACATTTGCTTGCGCCGTTGGTGAACCCTGTAACGCGCAAGCAGCCGTCGACCCAGCCAGCCAAACAAAACCAGCAGCAACAGCGCCAGCACCCACCAACCCGGCGCCGGAGGCCACCACGGAACGGGTGCTGCCGTATGAATATCGCGTAATTGTGACAATAAATCCGGATTCATGCGCCGCGTCCAACCAGTAAGCGTAATTCGCGACCAAGGACTTCCACCGGGTCATCGGATGTTTTTAATACCATCCAGCCGCACTTGTGACGCTGGAACATGCTACGTGGGATCGCACTATGCTGGTTACTCATCTGATCAAATTGCTGACGTGACCGTTCCTGGTGGGTATCCAGCATGGCGCTGTTTTCGCCGTCAGAAATGGGAAACCTGCCGGCGGGAAGAAACTCCTCGGCAGGATCCATCACCTGGCAACCAATGACATCATTGTGCTGGCGCAGGCGAGACAGGTGGCGGTGACATTGCTCATCCAGATTAAAGAAATCGCTTATGATGATGACCAGGCTGCCGGGGCGCACGGCGTGCCGAACGCGCTCCAAGGAAACTGAAAGTGGCTTGTGACCCTGGTGGACAGTTTCCGGATTTAGCCATTCCACCAGTCCCTGGATAACCCGCATGGCACCTCTGCGGCCACCGGTCGGCCTGAATTCACGGTGATCATCCGATGTAAACAGAAATGCCCCGATCCGGTCACCGCGTCGCACTGCGGCCCAGGCGACTGCAGCTGCCAGGTGTCCGGCGGCTACGGATTTAAGTCGTGTGCGTGTTCCAAAATAGAGACTGGGACTGGCGTCTACTACAACCAGCACCGGCCGTTCTCTTTCCTCTTGAAAAATCTTGGTATGCGCCCTGCCGGTTCGTGCCGTGACACGCCAGTCCATATTGCGTATGTCGTCACCGGGAAGATAGTGACGTGACTCTACATAATCCACGCCGCGACCACGGAAACGCGACCGGTAAGCACCTGCCAGCGAAGAAGCAGCCGGGCTGTGCATGGGTAAGCTGAGCGCGTTGCAGCGTGGCTTTAAAGCAATTAATTCGGGGGCACTCAAATGAATGCCATTCCCTGGAACTCGAGTCATGGAACAGGAACCAGGTCCAGCAAGCGGTTGACCAGTTCATCGACTGTCACACCATCAGCTTCTGCTTCATAGGAAAGCAACACACGGTGGCGCATGACCTCGTGTATCACTGCATGAATGTCATCCGGTGAAACAAAATCACGGTCATCAAGCCATGCGCGGGCGCGGGCGCAGCGATCCAGTCCAATGGTGGCTCGCGGACTTGCGCCATAGCTGACCAGGCGTGCCAGTTCTTCGTCCCATTGACCCGCATTACGGGTCGCCAACACCAGTTGCACGATATATTCCTGCAAAGCCGGTGCCATGTGCAGATCCAGTACCTGCCTTTGTGCGGTAAAAACCTGTTGCTGGGTTACCAGTGTTCTGGGTTCAGGCTTGATACCCAACTCGTCACGGGCCTGGCCACGGGCCAACTCGAGAATATCCTGTTCCGCTTTCGCATCCGGGTAGCCAATCGACACGTGCATCAGGAAACGATCAAGCTGTGCTTCGGGTAAGGGGTAGGTCCCTTCCTGTTCAATCGGGTTTTGAGTCGCCATCACCAGGAACAATGGCGGCATCTTATAGGTGACCCGGCCAACGGTGACCTGGTGCTCACCCATCGCCTCGAGCATGGCAGACTGAACTTTGGCCGGCGCCCGGTTAACCTCATCGGCAAGGATCATGTTGTGGAAAATCGGACCCTGCTGAAATTCGAAAGTGCCTTCCTGTGGCCGGTAAATTTCCGTTCCAGTCAAATCAGCCGGTAACAGGTCGGGGGTGAACTGGATGCGATGAAAGTCACCTTCAATACGTTCTGCCAGCACCTTGATGGCCGTAGTCTTCGCAAGACCGGGGGCACCTTCCACCAGCAGGTGACCATTGCAAAGCAGTGCCATGACCAGACGCTCCATCAGCCTTTCCTGGCCAATAATGAGTTCGTTGGCCACCTTACTGAGTTCTTTGAACGCCGTGCGCTCCGGGTGCTGTTGTGTTTCTGTTTGTGGTTTTTCCTGGGTAGATTCCATGCGCTAAACCTGCAGTTGCTGCTTCATTAACAAAGCTGTGTGATTTATAGGTACGATACGGCGCTTTTTCAACCGTTCATCCTCTCTTATATAGCTGACGTGGTATCAGTGTCATTGGTCACGAACAGGGCTAAGTTGACAGGCTTATTCCGTTAAAATTCAATAATCCTGTGGATCAACATCAATTGACCAGCGTACCTTGCGCGCTGAAGGAAGTTTTTGGACCCTGGTCACCCAATCATCAAGCTGCCGGTGCAAGCTTGAACGTTTATTTGCCTGCACCAGTAAATACCACCGGGTGCGCCCGCTTCTGCGTTCCATCATGGCCGGGAAAGGTCCATAAATGAACGATTCCCCGACGGGAAAACAGTGCCTTGCCTGGTCCAGAAAGTGTCTGACATCATCTTTGTGAGGGGCATCTGAACGCAGCAGGGCCTGGTAACTGAACGGTGGCAGGCAGGCCGTGTGTCGGTCCGAGCAGATATCTGTGGCAAAGGCCTCGTAACCAGTGCTCAATAAAGTGAGCAGGGATTCATGCTGCGGATAATGCGTTTGCAGAATGACCTCGCCAGCGAGCTGGTCGCGGCCCGAGCGACCAGCGACCTGCACCATCAATTGCCCCATGCGCTCAAGTGCCCGGAAATCAGCACTGTACAGGGCCTGGTCAAGATTCACTATGACAACCAGTGTAACCTTTGGAAAATGATGACCCTTGGCCAGCATCTGGGTTCCCACCAGCAAACAGGGTTCACCGTCCTTGACCTGATTTGCAAGTCGTTCGAATTCACCTTTTTTTCGAACGCTATCACGGTCAAAACGCAGCAGAGGCGTATCAGGAAAGGCTTTGCCCAGGACCTGTTCGAGTTGCTCGGTGCCCTCACCGGCGCCCTGCAATGCATCCGCACCACAATCAGGGCATATCGCCGGTACGCGTGCGACACTGTCACAGTGATGACACAGCAAGCGGCGACCGGCCTTGTGCCAGGTCAGGTTGGCATCACAGCGCTGACAAGCAGCATGCCAACCGCACTCATGGCAAAGGATGACCGGCGCATAACCCCGTCGATTCAGGAAAATCAGCGCCTGCTCACCTTTCTCCAATGTCTTTCCAATGGCATTCATGGCGTGCGACGAGATACCACCCGTCATGGTTTGCTGTATCAGGTCCAGCACCCGCCAACGCGGTTGGGCAGCACCGGTTGCACGCTGCCTCAGGCGATGCCAACTATAACGATGGCTCTTTGCATTACTGAATGTTTCCAGCGACGGTGTTGCGGTTCCCAGCACCACCGGTATCGACAGCCCGGCCGCCCTTTTTACCGCCACATCACGACTGGAATAACGGAATCCATCCTGTTGTTTAAATGAGGCATCGTGCTCTTCATCAAGGATGATCATTTGCAACTCGGGCATCGGAAGAAAAAGCGCAGATCGTGTCCCGATAACCAGTCGCGCAAGACCGCTCCTGGCCATCGCCCAGGCTTGCAACCGTTGTCTCTCACTGAGGCCTGAATGGGTCACCACCGGTTCGAAACCGAGGCGCTCCCTGAAACGTTTAAGCAGTTGCGGTGTCAGCCCGATCTCCGGCACCAGTAACAATGCCTGACCACCGTTACCCAGGACCTGCTCCAGCAAATGCAGGTAAACCTCGGTCTTGCCACTACCGGTGACGCCATCGAGTAAATGGCAGTGAAACTCACCCAGGCTGAGACTGATGGCATCCACGGCAAGCTTTTGCTCTTCCAGCAATACTGGCCCGGGTGCGGGGTTCAGCCGGGCTGGTTGCTGGTCTTCAGATTCGACCCATTGCTGCTCAAGCAATCGTGCCAGGGTTTTACGCCACGCAGGTGTGAGAGCACGCAGGCGTGGCTCAGTCACTGGCCCCGTTTGCATCTTCTCCAGCAGACCAATCTGCGCCCTGATCCGCCCCACGGGTTCCAGCAGGCGCGCTTCACCGGCCGGTGTCAGCCGGTATTGCACAGGCGCTGCCGGTATCGTCGCGCCGATCTTCCTGAGCAGCGGCGGTAAGGCATTGAAAACCACTTCGCCGGGCGCGTGTTTGTAATAGCGCCAGCACCATTTGAGCAAATCCAGGAGTTCACTGGTAAACACCGTGTTCTCAGCATCGGGATAACCAATTACAACTGACAGCTTATCGAGCGGTAATTCACTCCGCTTTGAAACCTCCACGATCACACCCACCAGTTTGCGGCTGCCAAAGGGCACTACCACACGTTGTCCTGCTAATGGAGTAGTACCATCTTCGGCGGGCAGGTAGTCAAAAAGCTGTCTCAGTGGCAGCGGTAAGGCGACCCTTAGTACAGGTTTTGTTGAAGTGGATTGCATAGCAACGAATTCTAGCAGTCAGGGACGGCAAGTATGGAAAATTCATTAGCCTGAATGTTACCGGCAAGCAGAAACTTTATGATGGGGATGAGGGTCTTTTTTAAACAAGCACGCTACACTTGATGTAATCCCCGGCTCAGACTATTTACTTTAAAGGAACGATCTGATGAAACATCGAAAATGGACGTTAACCGGACTGAAAAATGCCACTGACAACGGCATCGAAGACCAACCGGGAAAGAGCACAAGTTGATCAATAGAAAAAGCCTGCATATTTGCCATACATGAAACCATTTCTTAAATTGTTTTTGATTCTGTGTCTCGTGATCGCAGGCGTTTATGCTGCGACACCGTTGTGGTTGCCATACATGCTCGCCAGGCAATTGCCACCGGGTTGGCAACTGGAAGAATTGCAGAGTGGTTATCCTGGTGTGGCTGGAATCACAATCGATCTGTTGCGTGTGAAGGGTGAACCCGGACCCGCCGGAATAGCGCTTACCTCATCTGATCTTCGGTTTACATACCAGGGTCTTAAATCGGACATCGGCCTGGTCTTTGTTGATGTCTACTTGCATACTGCCGAAACCGGTTCTGCCGATTCATTTACGCTGGATGACCTGTCACTACCCGTCATGAAATTGACCGGAAAACTGCCCCGGCTAACCATCAGGAAGATGCGCGTGGCCTTGCATCGGAAAAACGACTTACAAGAGGTAGCTGCCCGCCCACTATTGCTGGACTTCGAGGCCTTTGAACTATCCCCCCGCGCGGATCATGGTTTTCACCTTGGCAGCCAGGCGATGATTGCAGAATCCCTGCGTTTTAAAGGCCGGCTTGATGTCGATGTGAGTCCAAATTTAATTAACGCCACCATCCGCTTCCCATCCGACCCAGATCTACCGCCCTGGCTGGTCGTAGATATTGAACAGGAAGACCTGCCGACAAGCACCACGACCCGTATTGAAGCGATCCTCAATGCGGATCTGGCAAACCGGGAATGGCTCGATTCGGTATTGGCGGGCAGCACCGGACATATGTTTACCCGGATCGGCGGCAAACTTGAAATACAGGCAAATTTTGCAGGTCAGGACCTGCAAAACATTGAACGCCTTTCGCTTATAAGTGAAAACCTGCAACTGGTATCTGGCAATGGAACACTGGACATTAGCGCTGAATTGCTTGCAAACCGTGAAGGCGGAGAGATTGTTGTTAACCTTCAGGTACCTGCCGAAATAGATTACCGGGGCGAAACCACCTTGATTGATGAACTGCTCACCAGCAACATCCCTGGTCTGCAACTCACACCCCGTTCAGAGGCGGTAATTTCCACGCAGCTTGGTCCCGGCAGCAAGTTTCTAATTCTTCCCGGCAACAATCCCTCCATCAGGTTTAACGGTGATATCAAGCTTGATCTGAATTCCAGCACTGAGAGTCTTAGCTTACTGTCAAACGGTCTGCAGATTGAAATGGAGGACTTAAACAAGCCGGAATCAACATCCGCAGAAGGTCTTGTCGGAATTGACTTAAAGGTCAACGCACCCTTTTCCTACACTTCTGATGACCTGCAAATAGCAGCCGTCAGTCTGTCCATTGCGGGCGACCTGAAATCACGCAATGGAAAACTGGTCAGCACAGGCGGTGGCACCATGATGCAAGCCCAGCTAACACCCGGCCCTGTTGCCGTCGAAAAAATTGATATGACATGGCAGGAACTGGACCTGATCGGGCTGACGGGGACACTGGTCACTCACACACAGGGTTTTATCACCGAATTCGACAATGAAAAATGGACCGGTTTTGACTTTGACATGAACTACACCTTGCGTGGCAAAACCGATGTCAGCGGCACCGGTACAGCAAAGTTTGCAAGTGGCCCGGAAATACCTTTCGAATTTACCGGCAATCCGGAGATTCAACGCTGGGACATCAAGTTTCCACCTACTACCATCAAGCTGACAAAGTTAAGGAAATTACTATCGGTGGCCCACTTTGAACTTCCTGCTGCAATCAAGCTGGCAGGCGGTTATATCGAATTTCAGGGTGAAGCTTTGGTTACTGATCGCATCAACGCCAAAGTGCTCATTCGCGGTTTTGAAATGGCCGGCTCGATGCACGAAAGCGCGGCCCGCAATGCCAGTTTCACCTTCGACGCAGGTTACGATAACAGGCTGTGGGCCAATGGCCCGGTCTTCATTGAGGCACTTGATCTTGCGGGGGGTATCGGCATGACAAATATCAGGTTTGAGCTTGAACTTGAAAGCACGGAACATTTCAAAATGAAAAATCTGTATGCCGAGGTGTTTGATGGTCAAATAGACATCGACAGCCTGCAATTTTTGGAAAACAGGATGGAAGACACGGCGGTTAGGCTCAGCCACATCAACCTTTCGCAGTTACTGGCCTATGCCGACATCGATGGTTTGGCAGGTACCGGTTTTCTCGATATTTCATTGCCTGTCGGCAGCGATGCGACCGGTATACATATAAAAAACGGGGTATTCGGCTCCACCGGTCCCGGCCGGCTTGCTTATACAAAGGATGGTCTCGCGGGTAGCAATATCGGTATGCGGGCAATCGAAAATTTTCAATTCAAGGATCTTTCCGGTACTTTAAACTACCAATCCGATGGTGCTTACCTGATGGCTATCCGTCTTGATGGTAAAAACCCGGATCTGTATGGAGGTCATCCGGTCGTGTTCAATTTGAATATCAATGGTTCGCTGCCTGCACTATTCGAAGCCATGTTCATAACCGGCAGTTTCGAGGAGTCGATTTTGAAAGAAATCAAAAGTCGATAGCATGCCGACAACTGTTCAGGCAAAATTCAGGACAAGCTGTTAGTGTATGTCGTAGTGATAAACGAACCGGTGGTGGCACAATGAATCGATTAACAATTTTGGTAGCGATATTATTTTTGGGTGTGGCCTGTACACCGACCGTCAAGGTTGAGGCACCCGACAAACCGATTGAAATCAATATGAACATCAATATCAAGCACGAAATCCTGATTAAAGTTGAAAAGCAGGTCGAAGAACTGCTTGAAGATAACTTGTTCTAGTGCTCAGATTTGACAGGGGATCGAAATGAATGTGAATCGGATGTATGAAAGAAATGGAAGTATGACAATGAAATCAAACAATTGGATAAGACAGATATTTTCAGCACTGTTTATCAGCCTGTTAGCAGTTTCAATTGCCGTGGCCAGCAGTCCGTTGACACAGCCCAAGGCGGATGGCCTGATCGGTGAACAGGCCAATGGTTATCTCGGCCTGGTTACGCAGAATGTACCCGCGAACATTGAAAAACTGGTTAATGAAACCAACGCAAAGCGCAAGGCCGGTTATCAGGAAATCGCTGCAAAGCAGGGCACCAGTCTTTCCGAGGTCGAAAAAGTCGGCGGCTTGACTGCAATTGAGAAAACACTCAAAGGCAATTATATCCGTGATACAAATGGGACCTGGCATAAGAAATAGTCAATTAAACGTGTAGGTTGTGTGACTTGTCACTGACGTGCTTTCGGCAGCCTGCTTTAAACATAGTAGATGTATGTACTGAGGGATTATTATGGAATCAACCGGGTTGATAGCATTTTTGTTTATTGGCGCCATCGCAGGCTGGTTGGCAGGAACCCTGATGAAGGGTGGTGGTTTTGGTCTTTTAGGTAATATCGTTGTCGGTATCATCGGTGCGGTTATTGGTGGGTATGTGTTTGGTTTGCTGGGCATTTCGGCCGGCGGCATGATCGGGGCAATCGTCACAGCAACCGCCGGTGCCGCGATATTGTTGTATTTCGTTGGCTTGATCAAAAAGTAAATAACTCGCTGAGACGATATTAGCAACGTTATGTAAGGGGATGGATTTCTCAGTGAAACCCATCCCTTTTTTTATGTGGGTTTAGGCTAGTTTGGAAATTTCCGAGTGGCGACGAATGCGCCGCGGATGTCGCCTTCCCGGTAACCCGTCGCCCGGTCTTCAGGATACAGACCAGCCAGGATCAGGCTGACATCGGGCGAAATGTCCGTTCCATGACAGTTCAGGCAAACAGCTTGCGTGGGTATTGCCTTCATAAATCGAAATTCCCGTTCACCATCGACACTAACGGTTTCCGACCATGCAAGACCGTGAATGTCTTTACCTGCGGCTTTTTGTTGCTCAAAATCTTTCAGCACAGCAGCCTGCCACTCATTAGGCTGATTGGCTGGATTGCGGTTCTTAAGACTCACACGGCTCAGGGTTAAACCCTGATCGGTTGCCACTTCTCGTGTGATCGGCATGGCCCGGGTGTTGCAAAGTCCAATGGCCGCAACAGGCCCCCCGAGTTGCATGGCGTGTTTCAGTTCTTTCTGTAGAGCGCCGGCCAAGTCCTTGATCGCCGCTTTTGCGGCTTCGGCTTGCGCCTGTGTATCGGCGGCGGCTGGCTGATCACCAC
>Ga0316201_10001459_pt1 | contig 15945 bp, 14 predicted proteins | sample CS6wburrow_MG_FD_204516 | JGI IMG/M metagenome (GOLD analysis project Ga0316201, IMG submission 204516) | Coastal sediment microbial communities from Delaware Bay, Delaware, United States - CS-6 worm burrow | ecosystem: Environmental > Aquatic > Marine > Coastal > Sediment | place: USA... | reverse complement strand
ACATCACAAAATTAATTATTTGGAAATTCCAGTGAAAAACATCCAAAAGACAAAAACCTTTTTTCCAAGGCATTTGACTGGTCATTTGTGGATTATGGCCCGGACTATTGCAGCTTCAGCAATGAAGGTGTTGATGGCGGATTCTTTAAATCCGACCTGACCGTATCCACCGAGACTGGCAGTGTCCTGTCTGTGCTTATACAACAAGGACCTCTATGCCAGCCAGGACAAAATAGAGCGCTTGGGCGGCGTAATCACCAAACAAATATTCTCTTTTCCAGGCGGACGCCGGTTTCATTTCAACGACCCGAACGGTAATGAGTTTGCGGTCTGGTCGGTGTAACCAAACCACAAAATCAAATGAAGGTTTTGTTTCCCACCTATCAAAGAAGGCAGGCTCTATTTACTGCCAAACACCTGTTTTAATATATCTGTGGTGCGCTTGACCGGATCTTTTCGAATGGACGCCTCTTCTTTTGCCAGATAGTAGAAAATCCCCTCGAGCCCTTTTGTCAGTGTGTGGTCAGTCAGGTCGGCCTGCACATCCGGCACAAAAGGCAGCGACTGGTAGCTGCCCATGACCTGGTTATAGGATTTCACCGCACCGACTTCTGACAAGCTCTGGTTGACAATGGGGCGCATCTCATTCATCAACGGCTCATGCATTTTTTGCTCGAAATAACGTGTTGCCGCATCATCAGGGCCCTGATAAATATCCTTTACATCATCAATACTCATTTCTTTGATCGCTTGCCAAAACAAAGCTTTTGCTTTTGGCGTGGCCGTTTCGGCTGCGCGATTTAGCTTGAGTTCAAGCTCATCCAGCATTGAGCCCATCCCGACTTTCTGCATCCAGTCTCTAACCGTTTTTAGCTGATCGGGTAATGGAATGTGGATTGCCGGATCCTGATTAAAACCATCCTTTAAACCAAGTTGACTGACGACATTTTCCGTACCTACTCGTAGAGCCTCTTTTAAACCTTTACCCATATCATCAGCCGTTAAGGCCTGGACCGGGCTATCTTTGCCTTTTGTTGTAATACTATCGAGTATTCCCTTGCCTTTACTCCACCAGTTACTTTCTTCTGCAGAAGAAATTTTTGGTAAAAACAAACAGGCCATGCAGAGTGCGGCAAAAATGATTCTATTAAGCTTTTTGGCTGTAATGGTTATTGGACTCATAGCACGTTTCTCCCGGATGCTTTAACTGTTAAATTTTAAAAATGCACTTGATGATAATTGTAACCCTAAACACCATACTCTGATAACCACCTTGATATCAGTCAAAAAATAGTTGTAAAAACGAATTAGCTGATAAAAAAATATTGTGATAGAGTGGCCTACGTGCAGTCAATAATAAGCTTGGTTAACAAGCAGATCGGCTGAGCATTTTTCTCATTCCGATTGTTATAGAACTTCACGCAATGCGTAAATTCAGGTCAATGAGGAGGTTACATGAAATACGTAAAGACCTTTGCAGCTTCGGCAATTATTGTTGCTACTGCATTCACTTCCAGCGTCTTTGCTGGCACTTTAGAAAACGTTAAAAAGAAAGGTTATGTTCAGTGTGGTGTGTCTACGGGCCTACCAGGCTTTTCATACACTGACGACTCAGGAACCTGGAAAGGTCTGGATGTTGATGTTTGTCGTGCTGTTGCAGCTGCCGTTTTAGGTGATGCCAGCAAGGTAAAATATACACCACTAACGGCCAAAGAACGTTTCACCGCCGTGCAATCCGGTGAAGTCGATATTCTCTCACGCAATACTACCTGGACTTTAACTCGTGATTCATCACTGGGTCTCAATTTTGCCGGCGTGAACTATTACGATGGCCAGGGTTTCCTGGTACAGAAGAAACTTGGTGTTAAAAGCGCGAAAGAACTGGATGGCGCCAGTGTCTGTATTCAGGCAGGAACAACTACCGAGTTAAACCTGTCGGATTATTTCACTGCAAACGGTATGAAATACACACCGATCACGTATGACAAATCCGATGAAACTGTTAAAGGTTTTGACGCGGGACGTTGTGACGTTTTGACTTCTGACCAATCACAACTCTATGCGCTCAGGATACAAATGAGCAACCCGGAAGGTGCAGTTGTATTACCTGAGGTCATTTCAAAAGAACCTTTAGGTCCTGTCGTACGACAAGGTGATGACGAATGGTTTAATGTTGTCAAATGGAGCCTGTTTGCCATGCTGGAAGCTGAAGATCTGGGCATTTCATCGGCCAATGCTGACGCGAAAAAAACTGGCACGAATCCAAATGATCTGCGTTTCCTGGGTGTAGGAAGTAAAATGGGAGAACTGCTTAATATCCCTAATGACTGGGCTTACAACATCGTTAAACAGGTTGGCAATTATGGCGAGGCCTTCGATCGCAATGTTGGCAAAGACAGTCCTCTTAAAATAGCGCGGGGTATCAATGCATTATGGAAAGACGGTGGCTTCCAGTACGCACCGCCCGTTCGCTAGTACGTAAATAATAATTACCTTAATAAACTGTAGCCTGGATTCGTTCAGGCTACAGTGGGGAAATGAGTTTGGCTATGTCTAATAAAATCAATAATTCCGACAGCCCTGGCAAACCTCCATTCTGGAACGATCCGGCAGTACGTTCGATATTTTTTCAAACACTCCTGCTAATTGGAGTTTTTGGCTTCCTTTACTACATTGCCAGCAACACCCTTGATAATATGGCTAAACGTGGGATTTCAACCGGGTTTGCCTTTCTGGATTACAAGGCTGGTTTCGGTATTCTCATGAGTCTGATTGATTTCACAGAGTCCGACTCCTATGGAAAAACATTTTTTGTTGGTTTACTGAATACACTATTAGTTTCCGGCATTGGCATTGTTTTTGCCACGATAATGGGTTTTATCATTGGAGTAACCCGTTTATCCAAAAACTGGCTACTCGCTCGCATCGCAGCTGTATACATTGAAACTTTCAGGAATATACCCCTGTTGCTGCAAATTCTCTTTTGGTATTTCGCTGTATTAAGATCTTTGCCTTCACCACGTCAAAGCTGGTCGTTTTTTGACTCCTTCTTTCTCAACGTTCGGGGCCTCTATATACCAAAACCTGTCTTCGAATCGGGATTTAGCCTAACCTTGATTTTCCTCGCGATTGGTATAATTGGGGCAATTTTTGTAAAAAAATGGGCACGCAAGCGTCTTGACGCAACTGGCCAACCGTTCCCCGTATTTTATACCAGCCTTGGTTTGATTTTAGGATTGCCTGTTTTAGCCTTTCTTGTAACGGGTGCCCCTTTAACCTGGGAAATGCCTGCATTAACGGGCTTTAACTTCACTGGCGGCCTGCCCATTATTCCCGAGTTAATGGCACTTGGGCTTTCCTTGACAATATATACCGCCGCTTTTATTGCTGAAATTGTACGTGCGGGAATTCTGTCAGTCAGTCATGGACAAACCGAAGCTGCACACGCGCTTGGACTTAAAACCGGGCCAACCCTGCAATTGGTCATAATTCCACAAGCCTTACGCGTAATTATCCCGCCATTAACCAGCCAATATTTAAATTTGACCAAAAACTCATCATTGGCAACTGCCGTCGGTTATCCGGATCTAGTGGCAGTTTGGGCAGGAACAACACTTAACCAAACCGGCCAGGCGGTAGAGATCATCCTGACGACGATGGCCGTCTACCTCACCATCAGCTTGAGCATTTCATTTGTTATGAACATTTATAACAAGAGAGTGGCTTTAATTGAGCGATAGCATTAAACCGACGATAAGAATAATAGGTGCTAGCAGATGACACATAAAAACATAGCCTTTTTTACCACGGAACAACTACCCAGTTTAGCGCCGCCGAGCAATACCGTTGGCGCGACTGCATGGATCCGTCAAAATTTATTCTCCTCCCCGATCAATTCCATTTTTACACTGCTCGGGTTATATGTGGTCTACCTGACCATCCCTCCCCTGTTAAACTGGGCGTTTTTTAGCTCGGACTGGTCAGGAACATCACGTGCAGACTGTACTACCGGTGGCGCATGCTGGGTCTTCGTTCAAGTTCGCCTCCAGCAGTTTATTTATGGATTTTACCCGAGTACCGATATTTGGCGTGTAAACCTCGGGTTTTTGATGCTCGTTGCCCTAATGGCCCCTTTGTTCATTGAGAAAACACCTAGAAAAGGTTTGCTGGCCGCATTTCTATTATTCGTTTACCCGGTTATTGCTTTTATTCTCTTTTCAGGCGGCAGTTTTGGTTTGTCTGTGGTAACGACTGATCAGTGGGGCGGGTTGATGCTGACCCTGGTTATTGCCTCAGTGGGAATTGTTGCTTCTTTACCCCTGGGTGTCCTGCTGGCGCTAGGTCGACGATCGGACATGCCGATTGTAAAATCAAGCTGTGTTGTCTTTATTGAAATCTGGCGGGGAGTACCATTAATCACGGTCCTGTTCATGTCATCAGTGATGCTTCCTCTCTTCCTTCCAGAGGGCGTCACCTTTGATAAACTGCTGCGTGCGCTCATCGGTATCACATTATTTCAGTCTGCATATATGGCTGAAGTCATCCGTGGTGGCCTGCAGGCCATCCCCAAGGGACAGTATGAGGCTGCACAGGCACTTGGGCTGGGCTACTGGAAAACCATGGGGCTGATTATCCTTCCGCAGGCTTTGAAAATGGTCATACCGGGAATCGTGAATACCTTTATTGCCTTATTTAAAGATACCACGCTGGTAATCATCATCGGACTATTCGATTTACTGGGCGCAGTTGAAAACGCGATTAAAGACCCCGCCTGGCTGGGCATGGCAATAGAAGGCTATGTGTTCGCTGCAGCGGTATTCTGGGTGTTCTGTTTCGGCATGTCCCGATACAGTATTTCCCTGGAAAATAAATTACATACAGGCCACAAACGATAGAATTACAGGACGATTGGAAATAACTATGTCAGAACCTCAAGAGCAAACAGCAAAAAAAGACTTATCGGTCTCTGAAGAAGTAGTGATCGAAATCAAGAACATGAATAAATGGTACGGTGCCTTTCATGTTCTCAAAGATATTAACCTGGAGGTTTACAGGGGTGAAAGAATTGTGATTTGCGGACCATCCGGCTCCGGTAAATCAACGGTTATTCGCTGCCTGAATCGCCTCGAAGAGCATCAAAAAGGCCAGATTATTGTTAACGGCAATGAGCTGACCAGTGATTTGAAGCACATCGAAACTATTCGGCGTGAGATTGGCATGGTGTTCCAGCACTTCAATCTGTTTCCGCATTTGACCATACTCGAGAATCTGGTACTTGCCCCTATCTGGGTCCGCAAGACGCCACGCAAGGAAGCCGAAGCCCTTGCCATGCAGTACCTTGAGCGCGTTAAAATTCCCGAGCAGGCCAAGAAGTACCCGGGGCAACTTTCCGGTGGTCAACAACAGCGTGTCGCCATTGCTCGCTCCTTGTGCATGAACCCTCAAGTCATGCTCTTTGATGAACCGACCTCTGCCCTCGATCCTGAAATGATCAAGGAAGTGCTCGATGTGATGATTGAGTTAGCGGAAGAAGGTATGACCATGATTTGTGTAACACACGAAATGGGCTTTGCAAAGAAAGTGGCCAACCGTGTTATTTTCATGGATGCCGGCCAGATTATTGAGCAGAACGAACCCAATGAGTTTTTCAACAACCCGCAGTCTGATCGTACCAAGTTGTTCTTAAGCCAGATTCTCAGCGGGCACTAGGCTCTGATTTATACATTCGCTTCTGTATTGTGATTACAACTGCGGAAGTGAATGTTCATTTGAACTATATTCAGGCTGATTGCCTCTCATCTACCTGATTATTGACTGGAGACATAAAGATACGTTGCGTTTTCTCCCCTCTTGAAGTTGATAATGCTGGTCGGAAATCAGACTTCCTAGGTGGATAATATGCTTTAGCCGCACAGAATTTTTTCATTTTATTTTTAGTAACGTACTACCAAGCCAAGTCGTAAATGAACCTGCTTTTGCTCCGGAATATTGGCAATGGTTTTCATATTAATCGTTTTATTTTATTAGTTAGAGGATATACAAATGAAGTTATTGAAAAAACTTGCACTAACATCTGCACTGGCAGCCACTATGGTTGCGGGTGAAGTAACAGCAGCAACCGAGTGGAATGTATCTTTATGGGGCGCACGCCGCGCCTTTACTGAAAATGTAGAGAAATTAGCCGAGTTGGTTGCAGCCAAAACCAATGGTGATTTTAAATTAAATATTTCTTATGGTGGTTTATCCAAACCAAAAGAAAATCTCGATGGCATCACCATCGGAGCGTTTGAAATGGCGCAGTTTTGTTCGTTTTATCATAGCGACAAAAACCCTACGATTACCGTATCCGAATTACCCTATTTGAAAAATGTATCATTAGCTCGCATCGCTGAAATTCAGGCTGCTGTCCACAAGCATCCTGCAGTTGTCAAAGATCTTGCTCGCTGGAACGCAACTCTGTTAATGCCTTCTCCCCTGCCTCAATATAATATTATCGGTAAAGGGAATGTTATCAAGGAATTGAGTGATTTCAGCGGCGTTCGGGTAAGAGGTGCCGGCGGCATGATGGACGTTTTAGGCGCGTTAGGTGCTGTTAAAACCAGCGTACCATTTGGTGAAGTTCGTCAATCCATGGATTCCGGTGTTATTGACGCAGCTGCATTTGCACCACATGCACACCTGGCGACAAAAACAATCGACATCGGTAGTTATGCAACCACCAACCTGAACCTGGGTACGGCCGACTGCCCGGTGGCTGTCAATTCTGATGCTTTAGCGGCGTTGAGCCCTGCCAACCGTGATGCGCTGTTAGGCTCAGTTGAAGAAGCCATGAAGTTTTATGTTGACAACTATAATACAAACACCACTGCCAAATACGAAGCCGCCGTCAAGGAAAAAGGTCTCGCTCTAGTCACCTTTACTCCCGCTCAAACAGCTGAACTGGACAAGCTTTCTGTGGCTGTTCTTGATAAATGGGTAGAAGACAACAGTAAAGACTTCGACTCCAGGGAACTTCTCGAATTCACCCGTAAGCTTTATAACCAATAGGCATTATCTGGAGCACCCCTGTTACCAGGGGTGCTTTTTTCTTTCGCAAGAGGCAACTATGTCTGGTTCAGCTAGCGTATTAACCGATAATTCATCGTTAAGTCGTGCCGACCAGCTGTTACACAAGCTTGAAACACTGCTTACGACAGTTGGTGGCATTATCATTTTTTTTCTGGTGTTCCTGGCCACGGCCAATATTCTGGGACGCTGGTTATTCTCTACCCCGATTAGCGGCTATATAGACTGGGTCGAACAGTCAATGGCCTTTTTTGCATTTCTAGGCATAGCCTACACTCAGCGCAACGGAGGCCATATTCGTATGGATATCGTCGTTAGTGCCCTTCATGGCCGTGCGCTATGGGTTACCGAATTTATTTCTACTTTTTTGATGTTCCTGTTAACGCTGGTGCTGATTTACGGCTCTTATCTCCATTTTTTACGTGCTTATCAGCTCGGTGATAGTTCGCTGGATATCAATTTGCCCACCTGGCCAGCCAAGCTGGTTGTTCCGGTTGCCCTGTCATTCCTGGCATTAAGGCTGTTGCTACAACTTTGGGGTTATATTCGCGCCATTAAACGGGGTGGCGATACACCTGTTGCTGTTCCGTTGATTGAGGATGCCGCAACGATTGCTGCCAACGAAGCCAAGTCCATTGCCGGTGACGATATTATTGCCAATCAGGAGAGAGGAAAGTGAGCGAACTGTTTGCTGCCATGGGCGCTTTAGACCCTATTGATATTGGTATTATTGTCTCAGGCCTGATGCTGGTGTTTGTCATCCTGGGCGTGCGTGTTGCCTTTGCTTCCGCCATGGCCGGATTTATCGGCTTGGTTTGGATATTTTCATCACGGATGGGCTTTGAAAAAGGCTTTTTGGTAGCCGTCAAAATGGCAGGCACAATACCGCACTCAAAAGTATCTTCGCTACCACTGTCTTTAATTCCGACCTTTATTCTAATCGGCTTCCTGGCTTATCACGCTGGATTAACAAAGGCATTATTTGAAGCGGCCAAGCGCTGGGTCGGTTGGCTACCCGGTGGCATGGGTGTTGCGACAGTATTTTCTACCGCTGGATTCGCTGCTGTATCAGGTGCCTCGACGGCCACTTCGGCTGTGTTTGCACGCATTGCCGTACCAGAAATGCTTAAACTGGGCTATGACAAACGTTTTGCCGCAGGTGTAGTTGCTGCTGGCGGCACTCTGGCATCATTGATTCCGCCTTCCGCGATACTGGTAATATACGCCATTATCGTTGAGCAGGATGTCGGCGCATTGCTTATGGCCGGCTTTATACCGGGAGCAGTCTCCGCACTGATTTATGGCGGACTGGTAGTAGCTCTTGCCTTGATGAACCCAAAACTGGGGCCACCTGTCGGCGGTTTTTCCTGGAAGCAGCGTCTGGAAACTATTCCCGGCGCATTCCCGATCTTTTTTGTCGTTGGCATCATCACCGTTTGTATCTATGGCGGCGTCGGGACACCGACCGAAGCCGGCTCTCTGGGTGCTTTTGTAATCCTGATAATGGCCCTCTACAAAGGTATGCGCTGGCCACAGCTAAAAGAAGCATTGATTGAAACCGGCAAATTAACAGTAATGATTTTCACCATTATCTGGGGCGTTTTGCTCTATGTACGCTTTCTGGGTTTTGCCGATTTGCCCGCAGCATTCGCTGCATGGATCTCGAGCCTTCATTACAGTCCAATGATGATTCTGATTTGTATACTTCTTGGTTATGCTGTTTTGGGTATGTTCATGGATGCCATTGGGATGTTGCTGCTGACCTTGCCAGTCGTATACCCTGCCGTCATGGCCCTGAATGGTGGAGAAGGTGTCACCGCAGCAAATTCTGCCTTTGGCCTTTCGGAAGTAGGTTGTTCCATCTGGTTCGGAATAATCGTGGTTAAGATGGCTGAAATCTGCCTGATCACGCCACCGATCGGATTAAACTGTTTTGTGGTCGCTGGCGTCAGGCCTGAATGTTCGGTCCAGGATGTATTCCGCGGTTGCGCACCTTTCTTTGTTGCCGATGTATTAACAATCGCAGTACTTGTCATGGTGCCATCAATCGTTCTCTGGCTACCGGCACAAATGGGTTTCGCTTAACTCAGGCAGGTTATTTGTGCATCCCGGGCCAGGCCCGGGATGCTCGTTGACTGATGTTAACGCCCCCACCCTTGCGCAGAACAACTTGTTCTGTTTACAACCCACGCTGGCAATCGCTAGTCATCAATACCTGCTGCTCCCCGTTTTGATAATATTAACTCGACACTTGGCTTTTAATCGCCCCACTCCAAGGTTAATGTATTGGCCAGTTTAGTTAAAAAGAGGGTCTATGAAATTTATTGATTTTATTGAACCGGGTGCTCCGAATGTTCTGTTTTGCAACGAAGGCCCCACCCCGTCTGTTTCCGCGGATGAGGTTTTAATAAAAGTCTGTGCTGCAGGTGTTAATGGTCCGGATATCGCCCAGAGAAAAGGATTTTACCCCCCTCCTGAAGACGCCAGTCCGATACTTGGCCTGGAAGTCGCAGGCGAAATAGTTGAAATCGGTACCGGGGTGGAAGAATGGCAAGTCGGGGATTTTGTTTGTGCGCTAGTGCCCGGTGGCGGTTATGCTGAATATGTAAAAACCAGAGCAAACCATTGCCTGTCTATTCCCATAGGGATAAGCATCATCGAAGCCGCCTCACTTCCTGAAACCTTCTTTACTGTCTGGAGTAACCTGATTGATCGTGCAGGTTTAAAAGCCGGTGAGTCCCTGCTGGTGCATGGTGGCAGCGGCGGTATCGGCACAACGGCAATCCAAATAGCCAAATCGCTGGGTGTTAAAGTATTTATCACGGCGGGGACAGACGAAAAGTGTCGGGCTTGCCTTGACCTGGGCGCCGACCACGCCATAAATTACCGGGAGCAGGATTTTGTTCAGGTCATTGAGCAACACACTGAAGGGAAGGGTGTAAATGTGGTGCTGGACATCCTGGGAGGCGACTATATCAATCGTAATCTAAAGGCACTGTCGCTGGAGGGACGACTGGTTACAATTGCCGTTTCCCAGGGGCATAAGGCAAACATTTATATCACGCCAATCATGGTGAAACGCCTTACCTGGACGGGCTCAACTCTTAGGCCTCAATCCAGCGACAGCAAGCGCCTGATTGCACGGGCTTTGGAAAAAAACGTATGGCCACTGATTGCAAAAGGCGAGATCAAGCCGGTAATTTATAAAACCTTCCCGCTTGAACAGGCAAGCAAGGCGCATGCTTTGCTGGAAAGCTCTGCCCATATCGGCAAAATTGTATTAACCACGAACCATCAATGAGGGAAAAGAAGCTGGTTAATTATTTTTTCCAGTGTTTAACAATTCATTGGAAGCAAGCTCGCAATGCAGCTTTTCACCCAGCAGTTCTTCAATCGCGGGTAACTGAAACGCTTCATCTTCGCAAGCAAGGCTAATGGATGTGCCCGTAGCTCCTGCCCGGCCGGTACGGCCAATTCTGTGTATGTAATCTTCCGGATCTTCCGGCAAGTTATAATTAATTACGTGGCTGACGCCCTCGACATGAATACCACGACCAGCAACGTCAGTTGCCACCAGTACTTTTAACTTGCCACTTTTGAAATCACCGAGTGTTCGAGTGCGTTTATTTTGGGCAATTTCACCGGAAAGAATGCCGACATTAAAGCCAGCCTTGCGTAATTTCTCATATAAATGACGAGTTTGGTCACGCCGATTACCAAAGATAATGGCCTGATTGAGATCGTCACGATGCAGGATATTAAGCAGTACTGTCAGCTTCTCATTGCTTGAGACCAGGTATACCTTTTGATCCACAGAGTCTGTGGCTACATGCTCCGGCTCAATTTCTACAAAAACGGGATCGCATGTCCACTGTTCGGATAAATTAAGGATGTCCCTAGTAAACGTTGCGCTGAACAGCTGTGTTTGACGGTAGTCTGTGCTCGGCGTAGCCCTGACGACCCGTTTGACTTGCGGGATAAAACCCATGTCGAGCATCCGGTCAGCCTCATCCAGGACCAGTTGTTCTACCCTATCAAGGTAAATATCGCCCCGCGTCATAAAATCAATTAAACGTCCGGGCGTGGCGACCACAATATCGACAAAAGTCTTTTCCATATTGATTTTTTGCTTATGGTAGTCATCGCCGCCGATCAATACCTGGATATGCAAGCCAGCATATTTACATAACTTTTTGGCATCATCCGCGATCTGCATGACGAGCTCACGCGTCGGTGCAATGATTAGCGCTCTTGGTTCATTTAAAAAGCGCTCTTCCCGAATCGGGTTTCTTAAAAAATCATCAATAATGGTGATCAAAAATGCGGCTGTTTTACCTGTTCCTGTTTGCGCCTTGCCGATGGCGTCGTGCCCTTGCAGGGAGTGTGGTAAGACTTTTGCCTGAATCGGGGAGCAATATTCAAAACCAAGGTCCTGAATAGCATGCATTAATACATCAGGGATATCGAGATCGTGAAACCGTGTCTTGCCTGGCAGCACTGGAACATCGAATGATGCGATATCCCATTTCGGTTTTACGGGCTTTCTGGGCTTGATCCTGCGTGGTTTGCCGATTTTTTTATTCGGGATTTTCTGATCAGGTTTTGCAGCATTCTCAACCCTGGGCGGGGCCGCCTTGGCAGGAACCGATTTATTATCCTGCTCCTTCTTGCCCAGTTTCTTTATCCATGAATTAATCAAATTACTAAACCACTGTTATGCCGCATTTCAGATGAAGGTGCGATTGTAGCACCTGATGGATTTAAATTCTGCGACTCGACGAACTGTCTCAATGATGATGGCCACCTGGACCATGAACATGGCCATGAGAAATTTCAACCTCCGTCGCCTCGCGTACATCCGTAACCTCAAGATCAAAGGTCAATGTTTTACCGGCTAAAGGATGGTTAGCATCAATGTCGACATTGAACTTACCAACTTTGAGCAGGGTTGCTTCAGTTGGTCCGTCAGCGGTATTAATGACCACTATCATACCCGGCGTTAGCTTGCCCTTGGTCAGCAAGTGTTTGGTGGGAATGCGCCTTGTAGCGCCCTCCTGGCGTAAACCATAGGTTTTTTCCGGTTCCAGCGTCAGGCTAACCGATTCACCGGGAGCCTTGCCTTCCAGCGCTTGCTCCATTCCTGCCATCAGGCTGTTAAGCCCATGCAGGTAAACCATAGGTTCGCCTTGTCGAGAATCTTCCAAAATCTCGCCTTCAACTTCATGCAACCGATAATGAAAGGTAACCACTTTGTTTTTTTCAATAATCATTTGATCTTCCAACGGCTTTTTTTGGCGCTAGTATGCCCCCTACACCAAGTGGTTGCAATGCAACCTGATAAAGTAGTGAGTGGAGCCAATTTTATTCCGCAGAGCATCTGCTTGAGAAAATTGAATTAGCGCGATTACCACGTCTGGTACAAGTTCAAGTTAAAGATAAGCAGGGTTACGATAGCTACTGGGCCTGCATCCAGCCTGCCGGTGTTTTTATAAACTGACCCTTGGGTGTTTTTTCAATTGCCTTCTGACCGGCAAGCACTTCTACAGCCTCTACACTGGTCTGGTTGCGTTTGGCAATATCCTGATAGGCTTCTTTACGTTTCTGGTTTATGTCTGCTACTAACCCGGACACTCCCTGAGTATCGCTGACTATGCCCAGATAACCGTTAGGTTGTTCGCCTACCAAGCCTCTCTCCTTGGCCTCATGCAAGGTCAAGCTAAAAGCACTGACTGAAACCAGCAAACCGAGAAAGACAATGCAGGTGCGCAATATGGTTTTCATGTTCAAATCTCCTTGTTCATGCAATAAGCCAATCTTGTGATTATTTTGTTAAAAAAGACCACTGTCTTTCGATAGCACGCTATCCAGTTCTTTATCAACTTTTACCCGTATCTCATGCTGAATATTGACATTCAGGTTGATGGTTATCGGTTTATCCGTTTCAACCTTAACTGTGGGCGTACAGGCATTGAGCAACGCCGCAAAAATCACACACACAGCAATAAAATGAATTCTCGTTTGTACATTCATGGCAATACCCGCAATTGTCCCGTTTAAACTCGCATCACAATTAGACTAACTATTTATTCTCATCTCTGGTAAAAATTTTTAACCCGGACGTCAATACTATCACTAATTTCCTGGGTGAGTTGAAGGCTCTTCATCAAAGCCGGAATATTCTGGCGAACCTGAAGATTGAAATGAAACGGGCGTTTAATCTTTAAATCAGGATTTCGCCCTTCCAGCCTGGCTTTGAGCAGAAGGTCGCCGGTTACAGCATAATCGGCATCGATTTCCATAACGTCATAACGAAAGTTATTAAGCGCATCCAGAGCCAGCTTCACGCCGCTATTGGAGACTGTATCCGGAACCGGTGCATCCGGCTGGTAACGAATGACGCCACCTGAATCAGAAACAATTTTCCCCCCGTTCATTTCAACGCCACTGCCAAGCAATCGAAGTGGTAAATCTCCGTTTAACTGCCCTTCGCCGGTGATAGCCGGTTGGAGTTTTAATATTTCAGACAATTGAATCGCATCCAGTCGCAAATTTATTTTATTTTCCGGGTCACTCTGCCTGTAAATCATAATCTTTTGACTGGCTTTTCCGCCCAGTAGTTCAGCCTGTAAATTCTCAATAGTGAGCGCGTCCAGAGATCCAAAGACAGTAAATTCAATATTTTTTATCGGGATACCAACATTTATGCTGGCAACTGTCATTGTCTGCCGCTGAACCTGCAGGGCATCCGCTGGCCCATCCACCCTGATTAACCCATTGATATTATTAAATATATTACGGTTATAAAACCCGCCCACACCCTTGAGGGTAATCTCAGACCTGGTAGAAGATTGTTTATCATCCCAGACAAAGTGAGTTGAAGCACTGAGAGTGCCTGCCGACAGGTCAAGCGGATGCTTCCAGTTTTCCAGTAGCTTGGGTAAATAGGTTTTATCTTCTCTGAAGGTAATCGGCTGTAAACTGGTTTCCATTTTACCCCGGCCGGTTCGCTGGTTATGTTCGAATTCACCGTCAAATCGAACGATGCCAGATTGGTCTTGCATCTCGAACTGGCCCAAAACCAAATTGCCTTCAAGATTCACACCGGACTTAACAGTGAGTGGCGACAATTTCACGGTTTTCTTATTGGCGACAACACCCGACAACACCATATCTGCGTGCACGCTATTATTCCCGGGGCTATTAAAATCGATTGTGCCTTTTTTAAGCGTGATTAATCCGGCCTGCATTTGGAACAATTGATCATCCCAAGCCAAGTCGGGGGCATTAAAATCGAATGTTGAGCTGGGTAAATCAACCCTTCCGTCGGCGATCGTCAGGTCCAGGTCATTGCTGTTACGAATAACAAGCGAGGGTATCAGTCCATCACTTATCATTATGTTTTGAACAACGAGACGACTGTCAGCATTAACGCGCAGGTTAACTTTTTTCTGGTCGACAGCAAAGCTGCCCGCTGTGTATTCCTCTATCTCCCCTGATTGCAGATCATCCCATATTAGTGAATGAGCGGCCAGGCTGGCTTCATATTCGCCTTTGAACTGCCAGTCATCAGACCATTGATAACTCAAGGTTTTCAATTCAGTCCGGGCAAGCAAACCTTTCGTTTGGTCAACTGCCTTGCCGCTTTTATTGATAGCCTGATTGATGCCAACTGTAACCGCCAGCCCACCCTTTTTGGTAATCAGGGCTTTACTTTCCGAGTCTATGACAAGTTCCGTATCAGGGAATGCTTTGACCATAAATTTGACACAATCACGGTTTTTCAAACAGGCGGCTTTAACAGCAGGCAAAGCTTCTACAATCTGCTCGACTGCCGACATGGATCCGCTGACATTCAGCTGCCCCAGCCTGACCACTACTGTCTGATCATGCCCTTTAAAAGTGGCAGCAAGGCTGAAATTCGTATCAATCCTTTCCTTTTCGAATTTGAGATTTCCAGTGCTGCTAATCTCACCCGTCAGGGTTGCCGCTTTTATCATTTCTTTATTTAGACTGCCGGGCAACTGCATTTGCCAGTGCGCCTCAAGATCACCACTTACAGTCAAATCCTTATTCAACCAACCCATTTCTTTGGCCGTCAGGCTAATGCGTCCAAGATTAACTTTAGCCAATGTCTTTATTTGACTTAGGACGCCTTCACCTTCAGTTTCGCTTGATATTATCGCGATTGATTGTCCGCTTTCCGTTAAATTCAGATCAACCTTATTATCTCTGCTTACCTTGAAACTGAACTCGAGGCTGCGCTGACGGCTACCGGAAAAACCAACTTCCAGGGCTTGCTGATCAAAGGATAACTGACCTGTCAAACGGCCAAAATCGGACAGCAGCGGTGACTTGGCCGTTAACTTCTTGATCTCCAGCAGCTTCACCGGGATGCGTTTGAATATTTCTGAAGGCAACAACAGCGGAAAGCCCTGGAATGGTGATGACGGGCTGGCTTCGGCAGCTTCATGCTGTTGTTGATGATCAACATCTACATGCTCGCTCTGTACTGCCAGCAACTCGCCGTTGAACAGTGATTCCAGGCTGTAGTCAATTACCAGCTTCTGAGCACGAACGGTGAATACATCAGCGTCGTTCCGATAGGTAATACCCGGATTTGTAATTTCGAGTCTGCTTGGCCCGGGGCGGGAGAATTCGCCTTGCTCAAGATGCACATTGGAACCTTGTAATAGGTGTACAACCAGCTTTGTTGCCCAAAATGGCACAAGCAGATAACTGACTATCAGCAGTAGTAGCAGTCCAGCAAAAAAACCGAAAAGTATTGAAATTGCTTTTGAGCTTCTCAAACGTGGGGCCTATAACTCATTTTCTGATTTATTCGTCGTGAGCAAACTTTGCGTGCCTGTTGATAGTAAACCA
>Ga0316201_10001458_pt1 | contig 15946 bp, 12 predicted proteins | sample CS6wburrow_MG_FD_204516 | JGI IMG/M metagenome (GOLD analysis project Ga0316201, IMG submission 204516) | Coastal sediment microbial communities from Delaware Bay, Delaware, United States - CS-6 worm burrow | ecosystem: Environmental > Aquatic > Marine > Coastal > Sediment | place: USA... | reverse complement strand
CGGCGGATCCCACGGCTTGAGCAGGTAGTAGTCGATGTGCACGTCGTTGATCGCCTTGATCGCCGCATCGGTGTCGGCGTAGGCCGTCAGGAGAACGCGCCGGGCGTCCGGGTAGATATCCACGGCCGTATCAAGGAACTCCACTCCGGACATTCCGGGCATTCGCTGGTCGACGAGGAACAGGGCCGACGACTCATCGCGCTGTTTGAGCTGATTCAGCAGCTCGAGCGCCGAGCTGCCGGAGTCGGCGCGCACGACGCGATATTCGGACCCGTACTCACGCCGCAGGTCGCGTTCGACTGCCCGCAACACGTTGGAATCGTCGTCCAGGGTCAGGATGAACGGCCTGCTCACTGGCTACCTCCCGTTGCTGCTTTACCCGGCGGGCATTCGTCGGCCAGCTCGATGGGCACGCTGACCCGGAACACGGTCTGTCCCGGTTTGGAGCGGACATCGATCTGACCACCACACCGTCCCGTCACGATGCGGCGAACCACATCGAGTCCGAGACCGGTTCCGTCGCCGACCTGCTTGGTGGTGAAGAACGGCTCGAAGATCCGTGAGCGGATCGCATCCGGGATTCCGGGGCCGTCGTCTTCGATTTCCACGGTGAGTTCCTCGCCATTCCCGAACGTGCGAATGGTGATCGTGCCCTCGGTCCCGAGCGCTCCGATCGCGTTGTCGAGCAGGTTGGTCCACACCTGGTTCAGCTCACTGCCGCGAGTACCGATTCTCGGCAACTCCCGATCGTACTCGCGTACCACCGACAGGCCTTGCCTCAGCTTGTGGCCGAGCAGTGTGATCGCATCCTCGATTCCCCGGTGCACGTCGACGTCCTGGACCGGCGCCCGGTCCATGTGCGAGTAGGACTTCACCACTCCGACCAGCTCGGAAATGCTGCTCGAGCTGCCCACGACGATTCCGACGAGATCTTTCGCCGTCAGCGCTTCCTGGAGCCAGGCCAGCGCCGGTGGGAGCGCCGCGGCCGGGAGCTTCCCGGCCAGAAGTTCCAGGTCATCGGGCCGGGCACCCGCCGCCACGAGAGCGGCCGCAGGCTCCCAGCCGTTCTCGATGCCGTGCCCCTCCAGCCAGGTAAGCATCTCCTCCTCGCGGTCGCTGACTTCGAGCGGCGACAGGTCGGACGTTCCGTTCCCCTGTGCGAGGCTCGCGAGCGACTCCCCGAGAATGGCCCAATGCTCGAATTCGATACCGACCTTCGCGAGAGCGACCGGTGACACCTGCAATCGCTCGATCGCATCCGCGAGCTGGTCGGCCGCGCGGGCCGCGGCCGCCGCCGGGTTGTTGAGTTCGTGGGCCAGGCCGGCGGACAGCTTCCCGAGCGCCGCCATCTTCTCGGTCTGACGCAGCTCCTCTTCCACCCGCAGACGCTCCGAGATATCCACGAACGTCACGACGCACCCGACTCGCTTGCCCTCGCGAAACATCGGATAGGACCAGTATTCGACGGCCATCGACGAACCGTCCGGCCGAAACAGCAGTTCATCGAGGACATGGGTGCCCTCCTCCTGCCGGAGTGCCTGGTAGATCCGGCATTCCGTTTCCGGATACGGTTCGCCGTTCGGCCGCGTGTGGTGAACCAGGTCGTGCATGTTCTTGCCGAGCAGCTGTTCCCTGTCCTCGTAGCCGAGCAGACGGACGCATGCCGGATTGGCGAACGTGCAGTCGCCGTTCAGATCGATACCGTAGATGCCCTCGCCGGTCGAGTCGAGAAGCAGCTGCACCAGCTCACCCGTCGCACGCAACTCGCCTGCGACTCTCAGCCGCTCCGAGATGTCCACGAACGTGACCACGCATCCCACGCGCTGTTCGTCACGGAACAGGGGAAACGACCAGTACTCCACCGGAAACGAGGACCCGTCGGGCCGGAACAACAGCTCGTCATCCACGTGCGTGCCCTCGTCCTGCCGGAGGGCCTTGTAAATGCGGCACTCTGATTCTGGATACGAGGTGCCGTCGGGACGGCTGTGGTGCACGAGATCGTGCATATTCCGACCGATCAGCTCGTGCCTGCTCTCGTATCCCAGCATCCGTGCGCATGCCGGGTTCGCGAACGTGCAGTCGCCGTTCAGATCGATCCCGTAGATGCCCTCGCCGGTGGAGTTCAGCAGCATCCGGACCAGCTCGTCGCTCGCGACGAGCTGGTCCGCCTGTTTGGACACGCTATGCGGCCTGGATCGAGGAAACGGCCTGCTCGGTGGTCAATACCGCGCTGGCGATCATCCGGAAGTTCAGGATCGCAGCCTCGTAGAAGTCGCCGCCTGGAAGCTGCGCACCCGCCGTCGCGTCCTTCACCACTGCGACCTCGAAACCCTGCTCTGTCAGTTCACGCAGGTGGGCTTCGACGCAGAGATTCGCCGACATTCCCGCGAGAATCACCTTGTCGATTCCCCGCTTGCGCAGCTGCAGAACGAGGTCGTTGGACTCTGGACCGTATACTTTGTGCGGGCTCGTGACGATGACTTCATCGCGTTCCAGCAACGACTTGAGCGGCTCGTGCCAATCAGCGCCGGAGCCGTCGAACCCATTCGTCTTCAAAGCACCTTCTCGATCGAACATCCCGACCGCGTGCATCATCTTCTCGAGCGCGCCGCCGAATTCCCATTTGTGGTCGTGGGGATAGTAGTAGTGGGGTGACACGAACACCGGCATCCCGGTAGCCAGGGCAGCGGAAATGAGCTGGCGCAGGTGCTCTACCGTGTTGTTCGCCTCGACACTCGCGCCGACCACTCCCCAGACGACCCCGTCCTCCGAAAGGAAGTCCTTCTGAGGATCCGTGATCACCAGCGCCGTCCGGCCCTTCTCGATCGAAAGACCCGGATTCGGAAGGATGTCGTCGTAGGTCTGCTGGTCACTCATTGTTCAGTACCTTTCCATTAGAGTAATTTCACCCGCGTCTGATTGGGCTTCGCGCCCGCCCTGATCGTCGTGCGGACCGCTTCGCGTAGCCGCGAAGCGTTGAACGGGCGGGCCAGTATCCGCAGGGTCGGACTGCTCAAGCGCCGCATCTCCTCGGAAATCGGCTCGTCCACGACCAGGATCACCGGCAACGTCTCGAATTCGCTCTCGTCCCGGAGCGCCCGATACAGCTGCATGCCGTTGCCTCCGGCGGTGGCACCTTCTGCGATGATCACGTCGACCCCCCGGTCGGCTGCCCGCTTCTTTGCCACGGGTAGAGAGTCCGCCTCCAGGATCGCGGCGACATCAGTCGACTCGTTCACGAGGCAGCCACGCAGATAGCCGCGCATCTCACCGTCCTCGAGTACGAGGAGGATCACAGCGCCGACCCCCGGAACGGGTTGTTCCGACCCCGGCTCCTTCGGTTCGCTGCCGGATGCGGTCTCTCGCACACCATCCTGATCCGAGCCCAGGAGACTCACCTCGAGCTCCAACTGCCGCGAAGGCCGCCGCGCTGAATCACCTGTGTCGCTGGTAGCTCCCACGCTGCGTCCCTTGGATCGAGGGTGCGTACGTCCGCTTGATCCGACCGTAATCAGGATGGAATCGGTGGCGTTAGGACGAGAGTCGCGGATCGTTGACGCACCGTCTCCGGGCTCAAACGGGCAACGATCGGAGACGCCAGGTCAGGAACCGGGCGGGAGTTGCTCGCGGTATCGAGAGGGGGAGGTGCCGTACTCCTGCTTGAAACACCGGGAAAAATGGGACACGCTGCGGAATCCAGTGCCGTACGCAATTTCGCCCACGGTTCCGGCCCGTGCGGCGAGCAACTGACCGGCGCGCTGCAGCCTGAGCGAGCGAATCAGCTCAGACGCCGACGGAACGTCCAGTTTCGCGAGCCGGCGGTACAGATTGGACCGACTCTCCGACATGGCCCGCGCGAGCTCATCGACTCCGAAGTCCGGGTCGTCCATACGCTCCTCGATGACCCGGCTGAGCTTCTCCAGGAACGCCTCGTCCGACGATTGGACTTCGATCGGCCCGACAGCCAGCGGCGCGTGAACCGGAAGACGCTGCCGCAGGCGACGGCGAGACTCGATGAGATTGTCGACCCGGGCGGTCAGCTCGGGCATGCTGAACGGCTTGATCAGATAGTCGTCTGCCCCGGTTCCCAACCCCTCGACCCTGCTCTCCAGTGATGCGTTCGCCGTGAGAAGCAGGACCGGAATGAAATCCAGCTCGGGATCGGCCTTCATGACTTCACACAGTTCGATTCCATTCAGGCCCGGCATCAGCAGGTCGCTGATCACCAGATCCGGGAGCTGTTCCCGGACGGTTTCGAGCCCTTCCAGGCCATCGGACGCTTCGAGGACCCGGTAGAGTGGTTCGAGGTGAGCTCGCAGGTAGGTTCTGATGTCGGCCGAATCATCGATCACCAGGACGGTGGTCGCGTCCTCGACCGCCGGGCCACCGGGTAACTCCCGACTCGCCAGCTCCACTCTGTCCGGCCGGTCTCCGTTCGAGTCAGGCGAAACGAGATGCGGGGCCTCGGTATCTACGGAAGCTGCGCCGCTGAACTCGTAATGCACCGGGTCATCGTCGATCATTTCCGGGCTCAGATGTGTCCGGCCAAGCGGGAGCCGGAAGGAGAATACGCTTCCGAAGCCCTCCTCCGAACTCACCTCGATCCGTCCGCCGTGAAGTTCCGCAAGTTCCCGGGCCAGTGAAAGACCGATTCCCGTGCCCTTGCGGTGGCCCTGTCCGCGAACGCGATAGAATCGCTCGAACAGGTGCGGCAGATGTTCGCTCGCGATACCCGGTCCGTTGTCCCGGACCTCGATCACGGCCATCCCCGTCGCTCCTTCCGGTTCGTCGGTCGGCGGTTCCGTCGTCAGCGACACTCGGACTGTCGCCCCCGGAGGCGTGAACTTGAATGCGTTCGACAGGAGATTGATCAGGACTTTTTCCAGCAGATCCGGATCGAAGTACGCGAAAATCGGATCGCCCGGGATCAGTCGGTTGAACGCGACCGAATTCCGTTCCGCCAAGGGAACGAACGCGAGACAGATCCCGTCGACGAACGGCACGAGATCCCGCCGGCTCGCCAGCAGCTTCATCTGGCCACTCTCGATCCTGGCCACGTCGAGCAACTGGTTCACCAGCCGGAGCAGCCGTCGCGAGTTGCGCAGTGACAGCTCCAGCTGCCCTTCGGCCTGCGGGGATGTCGGGCCATGGGCACCTGCGAGCACGTCCTCCAGCGGGCCGATCGTGAGTGTGAGCGGTGTCCGGAATTCGTGTGAGATGTTGGCGAAGAACCGTGACTTGGCTTCGTCGACTTCTCTGAGTTTGGCGGCCTGCGCCTCGATCATCGATGTTCGTTCGGCGACGAGGCGTGAGAGCTCGTCCGCCCGCGACATGTGCGTCCGTTCGCGGTATCGGATGCCTGCGAGAACCAGGGCGAGGATGCTGCCCGTAATCACCAGTCGGAACCACAAAGTCTCGAAGAACTGGGGCTGTATGACGAGGACACTCGGTGCAGCAGACTCGTACCACACGCCGTCACCGCGGGTCGCACGAACCTGGAATTCGTACGTGCCGGGGGGCACGTTGGTATAAAACGCAGTGCGCCGTCCGCCCGCCTCCACCCAGCCTTCCTGAAAGCCGACCAGGCGATACTGAAAACGCAGGTTCTCAGGCGCGAGGAAACTGAGTCCCGTGTAATCGATCTCGAAGTCCCTCTGGCTCGCAGCGAGTCGAACGGGAGACGAGACCGATTCGACACCACGGAGATCCGACCGATCTCCAGCGGACCGGATATCCTCCACGTATACGGGGAACGGGACTTCGCTCGGGTGTGTGCCAGCCGGGTCTACCACGGACGCCCCGGCCTGCGTGGCGAACCACAAGCGCCCGTCACTGGCCGCGATGGCCGGCGACTGCACGCCTCCGTTTCCTTCTCTGTTTCCGAGACCATCGCGCTCGGTGTACGAGATCGAGTGAATCCCGCCGACCTTGCCGTCCACGAAGTCGCGGAGATCCGAACGAAGAACCCAGAAAATGCCGCGATTCGAGCTCATCCAGAACCGGCCCTCTCCATCGGAAAGGATGGAGTGAATACCGTCGTCGTATAGACCGTCCTTCTGTCGGATGACGCTGATTCGTGCTTCCGAAGCGAGCTCGGCGGGCGCTGAGGCCACGGTCGTGTCCATCACGAGCGCCACACGGTTGAGACCCCGATCCTCGGTGCCAATCCAGATGACACCGTCTTCGTCTTCGTGAATCGAGCGTACGAGATTGCTGGACATCCCGTCCTCGGTCGTGAGACTCTCGAAGCGACCGCGAAAGTAGCGCGCGACACCGCCGCCGTTCGTCCCCAGCCACAGGGATCCATCTCTCGCTTCATGGATCACGCGTACGAAGTCGTGGGGCAGGCCGTCCTTCGTCGTGAAGTGCTGAAACGAACCGAGCGAATCCCGGTACAGTCCTCTGTCCGTTCCGAACCAGAGCAGGCCGTTTCTGTCCTCGTATATCGACTTCACGGTGTGCCCCGACAGGACAGTGGACGTACAGGCACCGTCCTCCAGGACACAGGCGCCATAGTTGATGCGGCCGACCCAGATTCGACCGGACCGATCCTCGAGGATCGCCTGTGGAAGCGAAGGCGAATCCTTGCCTTTCGTTACGACCTCGAATTCCCCGTCTTCGTACCGCAGGATCCCGCCCGACAGAGAGCCCAGCCAGATGCGACCGCTGGAGTCCTCGAATATCGGATAGACATTGGCCGCGGCGCCGTCAGCCGGCCCGTAGGTCCGGAACAGGGCCGGCTTCAGTCGATGAAGCCCATCGGCAGCGACCCACAGGCTGCCCTCATCGTCGAGCGCGATCGACGTGACCGGCGATCGACTCTCCAGCACGAGATTTCCGTTCCTGTACAGCCGCCTGTCGATCCCCAGCCAGCGATCACCGTCCTTCGAATCGGCGACCGTGAGGGGACCCTCCCCCGCCGCCACGATTCCAGGATCGAGGAGTCTCAACTGTCCGTCGTGCAGCGCGAACAGCCCTTCGTAGGTCGCGACGAGGATCGAGTCACCCGCCACGCCGTGCATGGCCGCCACTCGAATCGGACCCGACCCTGCGGCAGCCACCTGTCGTACGACCCCATCAAGCCACGCGAGCACGCCCTCGCCCGTGCCGACGAAAACAGTTCCATCTGCGGCCTCGGCGAACGAGGTGGCGAGCCGGGACAGCGCAGCATCACCGTCGGGACGAATAGCCGTTACCTGTTCTCCGTTCCAACGAAGCGCCCCTTGACCGTCTGTCGCGAGCCACGTGGCACCGGTCCCGTCCACGAACAGGGGACTGCCCCGCACCATCAGTCCGGGATCGACGAGCGGCTCGAACGCCCCATCGCGCAGTACGAATACGCCCCGGTTGCTCGCGATCAGCGGACGTCCGTCGGCATCGAATGCCATCGTCCTGATCGCCGTGCCGGGTTCATGCTTCACGTCGTAGACCTCGAAGCCGCCGGCCACGAGCTTGACGACGTGATCGTACTCCGCGGTCGACCATAGACTTCCGTCGGGCCCTTCTTGGATGTCGACGAAGCGATTCGTGGGAAGTTCGGGATTCGTGGCCGTATTGAATACCGTGAACCGGGCACCGTCGAACCGGATCAGGCCGTCGAAGCTGGAGAGCCAGAGATATCCGTCCTGCGCGAAGGCAAGCCCGTTGAGGTGGCTGAGCGGCAGGCCATCCTCGATCGTCCAGGTCTCATGGCCGAATTCGGTTCCCGGGGCCGGCACGACCGGCAGACCTGCCGGCTCCTGGGCACGGGCCCGTCCGACACCGGCCGCCTGTATCAGCCCGACCAGCAGAACGGCTGTGCCGATCCGACCCGAGCCGATCAAGGGAATGATCGCATGGTGGGCAAGAGGTCGCGGGCGACACTGGGAAGTGTCTCGCGCATTGAACCTCCTGGCCAGGGGAACTTCGATGGATCACCATCCCCACGAACGCCAAGCTCGAGGAATCCGTCAACCGTTGGCCAGTTCCGCCTCCATCTCCTCGACGAACTGCCTGGCATTCTGGTTTGACGGGTCCATGTCCGCTGCTTTTTCGTACATTTCAATCGATTCCTCGAGCCGGCCTGCCGCCCTCAAGCCCTCCCCGTAGCTGTCCCACACGTTGGAGGAATCCGGATAGTCGAGCGTGTTGCGCTCGAACACCCACACCGCCTGGTCGACAGCGTCCCGGCGGAGCAGCACGTAGCCGAGACTGTTCACCGCCCCCTCGTCCAGCAGGTCTGGATACTCAGCCCTCACCTGGTCGAAGGCCTCCACCCCGGCTTCCGTCCCCTCGTCCAGAAACGTCCGCGTCAATCCGAGCCGAGCCAGCCGGACGGGATCGTCATACCGTGCATAGTCGAGCCAGCGCATCGGCCAGTGATCGTCGTCAAATGCGAGATCGAGGATGGCCGGACCGATCGCCAGACCGTTGGTGCTGTTCGTGAAATAGACCAGGGCGTCCCCGTCCTCCGGATACGCCAGTACGAAGCAGCGGGCCGTGCCCTGGTCTCCCCAGTGCCAGAACGAAGGTCCGTGTCGGCCCTCCTGGAGTCCCCAGCCAAGCCCCCAGAACAGGTGCTGCTTTGCCTCGTCATCGTCGCCCCAGCCGGCTCCCGTGAGGTCCGAACCGGGCGCGAGCATCGCGGCGTGGGTCCCGGCGTCGAGACCTTCACCGCGAATGATCGCCACGACGAACCGCGCATAATCGGTGGCAGTGGTATGCAGGCTGCCGGCCGCGTTGCCGGTCTCCGGCGTCCGGCGGCGCGAGGGGAACCCAAGCTCGTCGTGAGGGATCGCCGCGAGGGAGTCGAAGGCTTCGACCCACACGTAGTGTGTGGAAGACATTCCGAGCGGCTCGAACACCTCCTGCATTCCGATCTGCTCGAGCGTCAGGCCCGTCTGCTTCTCGACCGCCCGCTGAAGATACACGAATCCTTCCCCGGAATAGCCCCAGCGCTCGCCTGGGGCCGCATTGAACTCGAGCGGCGTGCCGCCCCAGTTGGGAAGCCCGGTCGTGTGCGTGAGGACGTGACGCGTGGTGAGTTCTTTCGCACGGTCATCATGTGCGAGGCGCTCGTATTCGAGAATGTCCCACAGCGGCTGGTCGAGGTCCCACTCGCCTCGGTCCACCATCCGGAGGACTGCGTATGCAAACACCGGTTTGCTGAGCGATGCCGCTTCGAACACCGTCGCGTCTGTCACGGGCACCACGTGCGCCGAGTCCGCGTAGCCGAAGGCCGCCGTCGCGGTGATCTCGCCGGACTCCACGTACGCCAGCTGCAGACCCGGAACGTCCGCCCGTTGCATGAATACCGGGACGCTGTCGAGCAGTACAATGGCCGGGTCGATGGCGACTTCCGGCAACTCGGTCTCCGATTGCTCGTCGCCGGGCGCGCACGAAATCAGTCCAAGTGCAACCGCCAGTACCAGGGCTGCGGAACGGTGGCAATGGAGGGCTTGAATGTTCACGTGGTTCTCCCGATCGAGCTCAGTTTCTCTGTCTCCGGATTCATGAAGGTACCTTCACGAACTGCACGGGCTAGTACCCGGGCCAGCCTTCCCGTTCACCGATCAGCCGCACGACCGCATCGGCCAACTCATGTCCGTTGTCGCTGTTCGTCAGGATGACCACCCCGTAGCCCAGGCTCCGGTGCGCAACCATCCTGCAGCGAAATCCATCGTTCGCGCCGTAGTGTCCGAAATAGGACTGGCCACGGTGGGTCCAGAGATCGAACCCGAGCCCGTAGTCACGCATGACCTCCGTCACCAGCAGCGCGGCATTCTCCTGGCCCAGGACCCTGTTCGACTCGCCACGCAATGATCGCTGAATCTCGATGACGAACCGGGCCATGTCGGATGACGTGGTCCACAGAGCTGCGGGGGCGATCTCCGGATAGATGTGTTGCCCGCCAGGCACCGCCCCTCCGTCCGCGTAGTAGCCGGACGCTGCCCGGTCGCGCAACGAGTCCGGGAGCGGTTGATCGTACGTACTGGCGCTCATTCCGATCGGCTGAAGTACCCGCTGACGGATGAACTCGGTATACGCGAGCCCGGTCACGTCCTGCACGGCCTGCTGCATGACCAGGTAGCCGCCCCCCGAATATCGGAATTCGCGGCCCGGAACCCGGTCTACCACGATCGGTGGCGAATTCGCCGGGGGAAAGCCATTCAGGATCTGAATCAGGTTGGGCACGGGCTCAGTGTAGCGATAGCCTCGAAAGCCCCCGACCGTCGTACCCGCCGTGTGACTGAGCAGTCGCCTCAGTGTGACCTTTTCGTTGGCCTGGTATGCGTTGTCGTGGAGCTTCCAGGAAGTCAGGTAGTCGTTGATTTCCGTATCGAGCGAGACCGCTCCGACCTGGACCAGGCTCATTACGGCCGTGGCAGATACACCTTTGCTCAGGGATGCCGCCTGGAAAAGCGTTTCTTCGGTGACCGGCTCCCGGGTGGTCACGCTCTTGACCCCGTGGACTTCGACATAGTCAAGTTCGAAGTCGTTGATCACGGCGACGCTCACGCCCGGAACGTCGTAGTACTCGATCAGGGAACCGATATCGGTCGGGTCCGTTGGCCCGGTCGCACTGCTGCAGGCCGTGGCTGCCAGGACGGGAAGTGCGGTCGCCGCGAGGGCCCGTGCCAGGGCCGCGCACCACGGACGTCGGCTGGTCGTCGATCTCGAGATCATCGAAAAGCACCCCCGCCTCCAGGGCGAAGACTCGCCGCTCTCCACCGCCCGTGCGTTTGGATTGGCTGCCCCGTCAGAGTGATGAACAGCTGAAACAGGCCGCTCGTTGGGGCGCGGCGGCCCGCAGAGCTTGACTCACCGCCCCGGTTCTGATTTCCCTTGTTCACATTGAAGCCGGCCAGGAGGCGGGCGCACCCGCTTCGAACCACACAGGGGAGACACAGATGTCAGGAATCATCCAGAGGGTCATCGAAGAAGTCTGGAACCAGAAAAACCCGGGCCTTCTCGAGGGTTTCTACACTGACGAGTTCGTGATGCACACGCCGATCGGGGATTTCGTAGGGCCGTCCGGTTATCGGCAGGTCTATGACACCTACGTGAACGCTTTCTCCGACTGCCAGTTCACGATCGATGACCTGTTCTCGGCTGGTGACCGGACCGTAATCCGCTACACCTTCTCCGGGACGCACGACGGTGAGCTGATGGGCGTGGCACCGACCGGACGGCGTGTCTCGGTCAGCGGAATTTCGATTTCCCGGGTGGCGGACGGCAAGATCGCCGAAGAGTGGCCGGTGTGGGATCAGATGGGCGTCATGCAGCAGATCGGAGCGGTGTCCTAGGTATCGCGCTGGCGGGACGCCGGGAGGCTCCGATGGACAGACGACGTCTGCAGTTCGCACTGCGGCGCACTTCGTCGTTACCCGCACTTCTGTTGCTGGCCGCAGCCGTCCAACCGGCGAATCTCCCGGCGCAGGGCGGTGACCGCGACCAGTGGCAACGGGTGCCGGACGTAATGGCCGCACTCGCCATCGGCCCTGAAAGCCAGGTCGCCGACATCGGAGCTGGCAACGGCTACTTCACCACACATCTCGCCAGACACGTTGGCTCCGGTGGAGTCGTGTTCGCCGTGGAGATCGGTGCGGCGGAACTAGCCCGACTCACGCAGCTCGCGGAAGAAAAGCAGCTCGATAACATCGAGGTCGTGCGCGGTGAGATCGATGACCCGAGACTGCCCGAGAAGAAGCTGGACGCGGTGCTGGTCGTCGACGCCTACCACGAGATGACCGAGTACGAAGCGATGCTGGCCGGCATGCGTGGCGCGCTCAAACCCGGCGGACGCCTGGTGATCATCGACCTCGCGCCGCGCGATGGCTCAGCTTCGCGCGATCACCAGACAGACAGCCACCGAATCGGCATTGAATTCGCGCAGCAGGAGGTCCGAACGGCGGGATTCGAGGTGATCGAGAGCGATCCCGAGTTCACGAGAACCGGCCGGGGGACCAGGCAGTGGATGCTGGTCGCACAGCGGCCTGCTCAGCCGGAATCTGGTTCTTGAACTCCGTGGGGACGGTTCCGCGGAACCGTCCCCGCTGGCTGCAGTCAGTCGGTTACCAGGACTCCGGCGGTCTGTCCGGAGGGCTGGTTCCACATCCAGCGCCAGGTCTGCCAGATCCCGTCCGGCCCACGCTTGTAGATCACAGACCAATACCCGCTCGCCGATGGGATGTCTGATCCGGCTTCCGCCGTCGGATCCAGTTTCCACGTGCCGCGGGCATATGCCATGTCCCCGACCGCCGTTACCTCGTCGACCGTGGCGCTCTGCTTGAGGAGATTGCCGTCGTAATTCTCCGAAATCGACGCGAGAATCGCCTCGCGCCCGGTCAGGATGGGTCCATCCGGCTGAAGCAAAACCGCATCATCCGCGATGGAAGAATTCACACTGGCAAGATCGCCGTCGTTCCACGCCGCCACGAACTCGGATACCTGCGCGCGAACGGTCGCGGGATCGAAATCAGGCATGGCTGCAGTTTCCGAGGCCGGCTCCGGGGCACAGGCGGCCAGGGCAAACACGAGCGCGAATCCTGTCAGCTTTCTGGATTGGTACATGGGCTCACTCCTTTGGTAGAATCGGACGACTACGGAAGCACGCCTCCAATGTCGCTGCAAGAACGTCTCCCGCCAACTCCAGCCGAACTCGGAGCGCCGAGGAAGGTCGACGCCTTGGGATCCAGACGGTCATGGCGTACCCTTCCCAATCTCTCCCTCCCGTCCGATCTTCTCACGATGTCAGAATCCTCTTTGTATCAGCAGTTTTTCTCGGAATTCAAGCGCCGCCGCGTGTTTCGCATCGCTGCCGTGTACGGCGGCGGCGAGAGAGATGCATGCGGATGTCGCCAGATTTGGGACCCGTGACTCGGAAAGCGGAGTCAGCTGTCTGCGACGTAGCAATTATCGGCGCGGGCGTCGCTGGACTCTCGGCTGCCCAAAGACTGGTTGACGAAGGGTTTTCGGTTCGAGTGTTCGAAAAGAGCCGGGGCCTCGGGGGACGTTCCGCGACACGCAGGTTCCGGGGGTTCGGATTCGATCACGGCGCACAGTACTTCACCGTTCAAAGCTCCCGTTTCCACTCGGTCATCCAGCCTCTCATCGAGATCGGCGATGTCCGCCGCTGGGACCCGCGAATTGTCACGATCCGGGCAGATCGCTCCCGGGCTCCTGCTCCAGAATCGGACAGATACGTCGGGGTGCCCGGCATGAGCACACTCGGGAATTCCCTCGCAGTCGATCTCACGGTGCAACGCGACACGAGGATCGCTTCGTTGCAGTTGGAGCGGGCCGATGATTGGACTCTGGTGGCGGAAGACGGCCGCAAACTGGGTCGGTACTCGGGAGTCGTGGTCTCATGTCCCGCCCCGCAGGCCGCATGGCTGCTCGGGCCGGTGGTTCCGGAACTCGCTGCGGACTGCAGTTCCGTGTCCATGCAACCTTGCTGGGCCGTCATGGCCGCTTTCGATGATCCGCTTCCAGTGGAATTCGACGCTGCGTTCTTCGATGACGATCGTCTTGCCTGGGCGGCACGCGATTCCAGTAAGCCGGGGCGCCCGCCGATGCCGGACTGCTGGACACTGCACGCGGCTCCGGAGTGGTCGGCCCGACACCTCGACGACGACGACTCCGGAGTGGCGGCCGCCCTTCTGGACCGATTCTTCGACCTGTCAGGCCTCTCAATGCGCGACGCATCGACCGCCCTGGCGCACCGTTGGAGATATGCCCGTCCGGATCAGGACAACCCGCTTCCTCGCCGGATCGACGATTCGACGCGGATCGTGGTGGCGGGCGACTGGACGAACGGGCCACGCATCGAGGCCGCGTTCCTCAGCGGTATCGAGGCCGCTGGCGACCTGATCGGATTGCTCGGGGCTCCGAGCCGCTAAGGATTCCGCTCCTCACCCGGGGCCGCGTGGCGGTCAACGATGTCGGGCTCCAGATCGTGCCCTGCCTGTAGCGCTTTGGATACGCTGTCGAATACGCGGGTGTCAAGCGCCCGACGCTCCTCCGACCGCTTTCGTAGCGATGCCAGTGGCAGCCGCATGCGGGGATTGTCCCGCAGCTCTTGCTCATGCCGGCCCAAAAAGGCCCAGTACAGCGACGTGATCGGGCAGGTCTTCTTCGGGTCGAATCTGCATCCTGCGCAGTAATCGCTCATCCGGTCGATGTACGCGGCACCGGACACGTACGGCTTTGTGGTCATCAGGTTGCCTGCAGCAAAGGTGCCCATCCCGAGGACGTTCGGCTCCACCACCCAGTCGAACGCGTCCGTGTACATCGCCCAGAACCAATCGGTGAGCTCGCGGGGCGAGACGTCGAGAAGAGTCGCGAGGTTCGCGAGGACCATCAGGCGGGTGATGTGGTGCGAATAGCCCGTTCGCAGCACGGAGTCGACGACCTCATCGAGGCAGGCGAGTCCCGACTCAGTCCCCCACCAGGCGGCTGGGAGCGACTGGTCCGCGCCGAGCGCCGACGGCACAGCAGGTTCCGATTCGGCACCGGATTTGACGCCTCCCGCGCCGGTCAGGTCCCGGAATCCATCCGTTCGCATGTGCACGTGCCGCATGAATTCCCGCCAGCCAAGTACCTGTCGGACGAATCCTTCACGGCTCGCGAGCGGCGCATCCGACGTGGCGACCTCCTCTACGAGCCGCCCGGGAAGGAGTCGGTGCACGTGGAGCAGGAACGAGATCCGTGTGTGGAAGAGTCCCTCGGACCGCATCGACATCGCGTCCTCGTATGGACCGAAGCTATCCAGGCACTCGGCTTTCGCCCACGCCCACAACCGCTCTGCATCCGACCGGGTGCCGGTGAGCGCAGCGGGCCGCAATTCTCCGGGATGGTCAGCGAAGACCGTGGAGACGAGCTCCAGAACTTCCTCCTTGACGGGATCGAGCGGGAAGTCCGGCTCCTGCGGCGCGGGTGGCTCTCCGTGCCACGCCTCACGGTTCTCGGCATCGTAGCTGAATCTGCCCCCGACAGGCCTGCCGGTTTCGTCCATGAGGGTGCCACTGTCCTTCCGGACCCTCCGGTAGAATGCGTCCATGCGCCACGGAGGAGATCCGCCCTGGCTCCCTTCGAATTGCTCGGGCGTCGTGAGCCAGCCTTCGTGTGGCACCACGGTAATCAGGCCCTCGGCAACGAGTGATCCGAGATCGACGCGCAGTTCCCGCTCGGCCGGCTCCATCATGGTGAGCCCACCAAGCTCGCCGATCAGAGGCCGGAGTGTATCCTGGTACGGGCCGCGCGCAGTGAGGTGGCGGATCGCCACGCCTCGCTCCGCCTGCTCGAGCGCGAAGTGCCTCATGTTGGCGAGTATCAGGGCCAGCTTCTGTTTGTGATAGGGACGTCGCGCGGCCTTCCAGGGACTCTCGACGAGAACGATCCCCGTACGCTCCGGATCGCGGCGTGACAGAGGTCCTATACGGTCAGTGAGCTGATCGTACGGCACGAAGAGCCAGCTCCTGCCCTCCGGGTCGGACACGCGCGCCGCGAGCTCCCGACGAAACATGCTGCCGGTCACCGGGGACCGCTCGCACCGGCGGCGGGTTCCTCTTTCGCCTCGCGCAGCGCCTCGCCGAGGCTGTCCCGGGCGTGCGCGTCACCTTCATCGAACCTGTCCGGGTATTCCGACGAAACAGCTTCGAACAGAGCCATCCGGAGCCCCGGGCCGTCCGCGAGGTACGTCCGCGTTACGTCCGGGTGAGAGACACACGCAGTCATGATTCGGGCATCCTGATCCCGGCTGGTGAACAGGGTGATTCCCACGAAGAGGCCTGCTCCGTTTGTCGATGAAGAACCAGAGCTACACCGAGAAGAGGAACGATACGAACGCCGCCACGAACAACAGAGTCGCAGGAGGACGTTCTGATCTATGCGTGCTCCCGACTCGGCCACTTGAACGTGAGGAATGAGCGTAGCAGCCCGATGGGTTGAATCTGTAAGCCGGGCA
>Ga0316201_10001457_pt1 | contig 15946 bp, 10 predicted proteins | sample CS6wburrow_MG_FD_204516 | JGI IMG/M metagenome (GOLD analysis project Ga0316201, IMG submission 204516) | Coastal sediment microbial communities from Delaware Bay, Delaware, United States - CS-6 worm burrow | ecosystem: Environmental > Aquatic > Marine > Coastal > Sediment | place: USA... | reverse complement strand
ACCGCTGACGGACCGGTTCGCAGTTTTGCGCAGGTGGCGGCGGCTGACATCGAGCGTTTCAGGAGGTTCTTCCACGGCATGCTGGATGAGAGCGTTTACCTGGCGCCATCCGCGTTCGAAGCGGGCTTTGTGTCGGCTGCACACAGCGATGATGATATCGACGCGACCATAGCCGCGGCTGAGCGCGTGTTTCCAGCCCTTTAAGACCGCAGGTAGTCGTAGAGATATTCTGCGCCCGCGTTGCCGGAGTCAGCTAATCATGGGCTCACTGGCGCCTGACGGAATGCATGAGCTGATCAACCAGCTTGAGCCGCTGTAGCGTATCGCTGCTCTCCAGGAAGCGTTGCTTTTCCTCGAGGTCGATCGGCAGTATTTCGGTCAGCCGATACGTCACCCAGACTGCGTCATCGAAGCGACGCTCCAATGTCTCGTACAAGCGCCCGAGATCGTCGAGTACGCTTTCCAGGATTTTTTTTAGCGAGGCGTACTCGTCCGGCAACGCCATTTTTGGTTCCGGGGCTATCACTTCAACGGTTCCAACATTGAGCCCGTCAGCCTGTCGCCGGGCAGACAGCAGTCGAAACCGATCACCGCCAGCAGCCGTGACACCGAGTAAGCCATCGCTGCCCTGGTACCAGTCAGCGATCATGGCCAGCGTACCAACGTCGTGCGTCGTCGCACTACCGTCCTCCTGCCCTTCCTTGATTAACAGCACACCGAAAGGCGAATCGTGCTTCATACAATGACTGATCATGTCGATGTAGCGCGACTCGAATATCCGCAGCGGCAAAGGCCCGCCGGGAAACAGCACTGTTCTCAGTGGGAAGAGCGGTATGTCCATCGCAACAAGTATAGTCGCGGTGAGTTCAGGTGGCGACCAGCTGTCGCGGTGAATCATACTCAGGCGCGAAAGCAGCCCGGCTATTCGCTGCGCGTTCGCTGCAGCATGGCCGTTAGTGTCTGCCGAGCCGAGCCAAAGCTGCCGTTACTCATGAAGACCACCTGGTCGCCGGACAGGACGCGCGTCGACATGTCGGCAACCAGCTGATCGTAATCACTGAATAACCGGACCTTGCTGCCAAGCGTCGACAACGCAGCTTCGAAGTCGCCGGCCATAGTTTTTGGCCGATAGACCCAGACAAGATCCGCGCCCTGCAGCGAATCGGCGATCGTGTCATTGTGCACGCCGAGCTTCATCGTGTTGGAGCGAGGTTCAATTGCGACTACAACTCGGTGGCCGGGATAGCGCCGCCTGACCGAAGCAATGGTCTTTTTAATCGCCGTGGGATGGTGCGCAAAATCATCGTAGATCGCGATGTCCGCCACAGTGGCTGTGCGTTCCATGCGTCGTTTAACGCCCTCGAAACGCGACATGGCATCAACAGCCTGCTGCAGCGAAATACCCGCGGAGGCAGCGGCCGCGACGGCCGCCAGCGCGTTCTCGAGGTTATAGCCGCCACCGATTTGCCAGCGCGTTTCGGAGGAAGCGCCGTCGGGGTTCCTCATTCGAATGCGACGCTCTACCGTGTCGCCAAAGCCGGCTGTCCAGTCCGCCTCTTCATTCAGTCCGAACGTCTCGACGGGCGTCCAGCAACCCATTTCGACCAGGCGCCGCAGGTTGTCGTCGACACCATTGAGAATGATTCGGCCGCCGCCCGGCACGGTTCGCAAGAGCTGGTGGAATTGCCAGAGAATCGCGTCGATATCCGGGTAGATATCTGCATGATCGTATTCCAGGTTATTGAGGATCACGGTGCGAGGTCGGTAATGGACAAACTTGGCACGTTTGTCGAAGAACGCTGTGTCGTACTCATCTGCCTCGACAACGAAATATCTGGACTGGCCGAAGCGCGCCGAGTCTCCAAAGTTGGCCGGAACTCCGCCAATCAGAAACCCCGGTGCATGGCCGGCATCTTCGAGAATCCATGCCAGCATGCTCGCTGTCGTTGTCTTGCCGTGTGTGCCTGCTACGGCGAAAACGTGCCTGTCATTAAGGACATTCTCTGCGAGCCATTGCGGGCCGGATTGGTACGGCAAGCCACGATCCAGCATTGCCTCGACAACTTCAACGCCTCGACTCATGACGTTCCCGACAACGACGCAGTCCGGATTGATATCCAGCTGCCCTGCATCCACACCCTCATGGATCCTGATGCCAAGCGTCTTCAGCTGCGTACTCATCGGCGGGTACACATTCCGATCGCAGCCCGAGACCTGGTGGCCAGCAGCGCGGGCCAGCGCCGCCACGCCGCCCATAAAGGTTCCACAGATTCCTAGTATATGTATATGCATGTGGCCTCAGGTCGCGGCGACGGCCGACGGATTCAGGATCGAATACAACTTCAATTGAAAGATGAAAACTCCCATCGCGATAGCGACGCCCAGGTACCAGTGCCGCTCTATGGCGCGTGAAATGATATGACCCTCGACCGGCACGGTCCACAATAGAATCAACGTGACGATCATGATACTTAAATCGTCACCGAGCAGCGGCGTCAGCAAGAGGTCGCCTGCAACGTACATCAGGCTTAATAGCGCGCCGCAGCCTAACAACGCCATCACGGTCTGCAAGAGTCTTGCTCCCTTACCGACGAGGACAACGATGGCGGCGTAGCAGGCAATGCCCACAATCCCTGTCAGGCTGCCGATAATGAAGTCCTGTTTGTCCAGCTCGGCGGTGGCAAGCGTCATGACTAACCCTGCGATCAGCCACATCAGGCCAATTATCAGGAACAACAAGGGCGAGTACGGGAGCGCGTCCGGCCCTCGGCGCAGGCGAATGATGTCAAACAATGTTCTTAGGAGAGCTAGCACGACGCCTGTTTTCATCCCTGATTGCGGTTCACAGATGATCGCATGTTAACCTCGGATTCTGTATATCGTCTTCGGCCAATCAATGCCCCACTACCAGTTTATCGAGCAGCCTGACACGCTCGCATCGGACCTGACTGCTCATGAACAGCTCGGCGTAGACACCGAGTTCATGCGCGAGAAGACCTATTTTGCGCAGCTATGCCTGGTGCAGATATCGACCAGCGATGAGATCTACTGTGTCGATCCGCTCACCGAAGGCAGCAAGGACGAATTCTGGAAAGTACTACTGGCGCGAGACTGGGTGGTGCATTCTGCGCGACAGGATATCGAAGTCGTGGTGCAGACGGCGGGCACGATGCCGAATTCCATTTTCGACACACAGGTCGCCGCGGGACTCCTCGGCTACCCGGCACAGATGGGCTATGCCGGCCTGGTCAAAGAGCTGTTCGATGTCGATATGGACAAATCACATACCCGAGCCGACTGGAGCAGACGGCCACTGCGCGAGGCTTTCCTCGAATATGCGGCCGAAGACGTCGAATACCTGTTGCCCGCCTGCGAGCGCCTGAGCGAGCGCCTGGAAAAAGCAGGCAGGCTCGAATGGGCACGGGAGGACTCCCGTCTGCTGCTGGATCCGCAGCTGTATGAAGTCAGTGCCGATCAGGCACTCACTCGGCTCAAGGGAGCAAGAAATTTTCGTGGTCAAAGAAGGGCCGCCGCCGCGAGGCTCGCTGCATGGCGGGAACGTGAGGCCATCAATCGCAACCGGCCCAGGCAGTGGATTCTGCGCGACAATGCACTGCTGGACATTGCCTATAGCCTGCCAACATCCGTCGAACAGCTCGCCGACATAGAGGGCATGCCGGACAAGCTGCTGAATCGGGTCGGCCGGCAGCTGCTGCAGGAGATTGATGCCTCGGCAACCGACGAAAACAGTTACCAGCCGCCGCCCCCACCGAACGAATCGCAAAAAGCGCAGTTGAAAGAGATGCAGTCCCGTGTACAGAGATGCGCTGAAGATCTCGGGATCGCGGCGGAAACGGTCGCCTCCAAACGCGAACTCTCGGCTGTGCTTATCGACGGCGTAGAAGACTCCCGAGTGTTTTCGGGCTGGCGCCACGACGTTATCGGCGAAGAGTTGCAAACGCTACTCTAGAACTGGCCCGCAACCGGCGCCAAAGCGTCGCAAAGTAGCGACAGATTCAGGCTAATGTGAAGTCGACCATCAAAACCGGTTGAAGTCGTCGTATAGTCTGAACATGCGTTTTCGGAGCTACGTGTGATGCGAACTGCGACACTGATTATCGCGCTGGCGATCATCCTGACAGCCTGTGGTGGTAGTGACGGCGGTACTACGCCTACACAACAGACTTTGCCCACGCTTTCTATCGCCGACGCCACCGTTGCGGAGGGCGATAGTGGCACAGCCAATCTGGACTTCACGGTCTCGCTGTCCCGAAGCAGCGCATCGAACGTCAGCGTGTCTTACGCGACCTCCGATACCAGCGCCGCCGCCGGGACTGACTATGTAGCAGCCAGCGGGACACTGACGATAACGGCAGGCACAACGTCTGCAACGATATCCGTGGAGGTGCTTGGCGACACGAATAGCGAAGCCGACGAGACCCTGACGATAACGCTCAGTGGTGCCAGTGGCGCGACGATTGCTGATGGCAGTGCGGTCGGCACCTTGCAGAATGACGATGCGGCACCCGTCTTCGGACTTAGCGCACGCCCCGACAACCAGACCTGCATTGCGCCGCCGCGACCCAACGCCGTTAGCAGCGTCACCGTCGAGGAGCCTTTTCCCGGCCTGTCTTTTGGCGCCGGCGGACCTACCAAGCTGCTGATGGAACCTGTCGCTGACCCGCGTTGGTTTGTGTTGCGCAAGTCAGGCCAGGTTCGGGTATTCGATCCCGACGATCCCGTGGCTACAGTGACCGATTACCTCGACTTCTCCGGCGTGGTCAATGCCGCGGGTGAAGGGGGATTGCTGAGCCTGGCGTTTCACCCCGACTACCCCACGACGCCTGAGATCTTCTTTTCCTACACACGCGACGCGTCCCCGATGCGCTCGGTTGTGTCTCGGGTGATCCTCGACGACGTTATCGCACCAAGTGCCATCGGTGCCGGATCTGTCGAGTACGAAGTTATCTCTGTCGATCAGTTCGCCAGCAATCACAACGGCGGCGATATTGCCTTCGGCCCTGACGGTTTTTTGTATATCGGACTCGGCGACGGCGGAGGTGGTGGCGACCCCCAGGAGACCGGACAGGACACGACGAATCTGCTCGGCTCATTCCTGCGCCTCGATGTGATCGACCCGACGATAACGTATCCGGGCAATGCCTACCTGATCCCGACCGGGCCGCAGGGTAACCCGTTTGCCGGTCAGCCCAAATGCGGTCCTACGCTCAACAACCCGAACAGCTGCCCGGAAATATACGCGTGGGGCGTTCGCAACCCCTGGCGATGGAGCTTTGATTCAGTAACTGGCCAGTTATGGGCCGGAGATGTCGGCCAGGGCGCACGAGAAGAAGTCGACATCATCGAGCGGGGCAATAACTATGGCTGGGACTGCCGCGAAGGGTTCATTGATTACGAAAGTACCGACTGCAGCGGCCCCTTCACCGATCCGGTGCATGACTATCCGCGCAGTCAGGGCAACTCAATTACCGGCGGTTTGGTCTACCGAGGCTCTGCCATTGCCGGTCGCGTCGGCGAGTACTTTTATGCCGATTACGGCTCCGGTCGAATCTGGGCCTTGCGGTCTGACGGCGTTGGCGGCTACACCAACGAGCAGGTCGCGGACGAGTCCGGGGGCCCAGTGGCATTTGCCGCAGACGCCGACGGCGAGCTGTACTTCGCCAACATCAACGACGGGCGCATCTACAAGCTAATTCCCGGGGCCGGCAGTGGCGGCAACACGATCCCCGATCTGTTGTCCGCAACCGGCTGCGTCGACCCGGGCGACATTACCGCGCCCTATGCCGGCCTGCTGCCGTATGACATCAACGCGCGGTTCTGGTCGGACGGTGCCGACAAGTCACGCTACATCGGCTTGCCCAATGGCACTACGATCGCGATCAACGGCGACGATGACTGGACGTTCCCTGCCGGTACCGTAATCGTCAAGAACTTCCGCCTTGGCGGTAACCTCATAGAAACACGACACCTCATGCGACACCCGGATGGCGCCTGGGCAGGCTATACCTACGAGTGGAATGTGCAGCAGACTGAAGCGACGCGCGTGATCGGCGGCAAGACAGTCAACATCGGTGGGCAGGACTGGATTTTCCCAAGCAGCGCGCAGTGTGACCAGTGCCATACAGGCGCGGCTGGCGACGCGCTGGGGCCCGAGACGGCGCAGATGAACCGCGACTTCACGTATCCAAGCACAGGTGTAACTGACAATCAGCTTGAGACGATCGATCACGTCATGATGTTTGCGTCACCGCTGGTCGGCACCCCCGACACGCTTCCACGCCTTGCCGATCCGACAGATAGCGGCGCCAGTCTCGACGACCGCGCACGCGCTTACCTGCACAGCAACTGCGCAAACTGCCATCGCCCGAGTGGCGGCACGCCTGTCGACCTTGACCTGCGTTACGACACCGCGCTGCAGAACACCGGCGCGTGTGACGTGGTACCACAAGCTGGCATGCTCGGGATAATGAACGCGCGCATAATCGCGCCAGGAGACGCCGCGCGTTCGACGTTGGTGGCACGCATGAATCGACGCGGCGATAACGTTGCAATGCCGCCGGTGGGCTCGACCGTCATCGACACGGCCGGCGTAACGTTGCTAACGGACTGGGTAAATGCGCTGACCGTTTGTCAGTAAACGCAACGCCGGGGCATGGTGTCAGTCGAGTGCAGCAAGCAATCGATCGTAGACGTCGTCAATCGTTCCTTCGGCATTGATCTTCGTCAGCTTGTTGCGTTTGGCGTAGAAATCGATGAGCGGCTCCGTATTCTCGCGGTATACATCGAGTCGGTTGGCGATCGTCTCTTCGTTGTCATCTTCGCGCTGAATCAGCTCGCCCCCGGCATTGGTGCATTCATCGAGCTCTTCCTGGGTCGAAAAGTAGACGTTCAGCAGCTTGCCGGTCAGTGAGCAGGTGCGGCGGCCGGTGAGGCGTTTCATCAGGACGTCGAAGTCCACATCCATCAGCACCGCCGTGTCCAGCGGTGTGCCCAGCTCATCGAGCAGTTCGCTGAGGTCCAGCGCCTGTTGAGTTGTGCGAGGGAACCCGTCGAGAATGAAGCCGTCGGCCGCATCTGGTTGTGTCAGCCGCTCGCTGATTATGCCGAGCACAACGTCATCGGGAACCAGGTTGCCAGCCTCCATGATTGACTTGGCCTTGAGTCCGAATCGTGTGCCCGTCGCGACAGCCTCGCGCAGCATATCGCCTGTTGAGATTTGCGGAATATTCCTGTCCGCCATGAGCTTCTTGGCTTGGGTGCCCTTGCCCGATCCGGGCGCACCCAATAAAACAATACGCATCGCTTCGCCTCTCCAGTTCAGTAAAATGCCGCAGTTTCCTGCGCGGCCGCTTGGCCAATCCGGGCGAGGTACGCTACCGGCTCTGTCCCTGCAGGTCAATGCGTGAACATCCACCGGTTCGGTAATTGCCGATGATCCGCAGCAAGGTTTCCGCTATGCTCTTCGGCTCGCAAAAACGGTCTCGGAGAAGAACAACCATGTCTGCTATGAATGCTTTCTATGCCCAATCCGGTGGTGTCACCGCCGTCATTAACGCCACCGCCTGCGGCGTCATCGAGACTGCCCGGAAATACCCAAAAAAGATTGCAAACGTTTATGCCGGCAAGAACGGCATTATCGGTGCGTTGACCGAGAACATGATCGACACCAGCAAGGAGAGTGCAGCGACAATCGCGGCACTGATGCATACGCCGGGCGGCGCATTCGGGTCCGCACGCTACAAGCTGAAGGGTATCGACGAGAATCGCGCCGAGTACGAACGACTGATCGAAGTGTTCAAAGCCCACGATATCGGCTATTTCTTCTACAACGGCGGCAACGATTCCATGGACACAGCGCACAAGGTGTCGCAGATCAGCAAGAGCATGGGGTTTCCGGTCACCTGCCTCGGCGTGCCCAAGACGGTCGACAATGACCTGCCCATAACGGACACCTGCCCCGGTTTCGGATCGGTCGCAAAATACGTAGCCGTTTCGACACAGGAAGCGGCCATGGATGTACTGTCTATGGCGGAGACCTCGACCAAGGTATTCATCCTCGAGGTTATGGGCCGTCACGCAGGCTGGATTGCCGCGGCAGGCGGACTTGCCGGGAAACAGCCGGGAGACGCGCCGCACATCATCCTGTTTCCGGAAATCCCGTTCAAGAAACGTGAGTTTCTGAAACGCGTTCGTGAATGTGTCACGAACTACGGCTACTGCGTGATCGTAGTGAGCGAAGGCGCCGCTTTTGCGAATGGCACGTTTCTCGCGGAAGCCGGCACCCGTGACGCGTTCGGCCATGCACAGCTCGGTGGGGTCGCGCCGGTCGTGGCGAATATGGTGCGTGAGAACCTGGGCTATAAGTACCACTACGCAATCGCCGACTACCTGCAGCGCTCCGCACGCCACATCGCATCCGCTGTGGACGTGAAACAAGCCTACGCGGTCGGCAAGGCGGCCGTGCAATTCGCATTGCAGGGCAAGACGGCGGTAATGCCGGTCATCAAACGCGTCTCCGACAAACCGTATCGCTGGCGGATCGAGTCCGCCCCGCTGGGCCGCATTGCCAACAAGGAGAAGATGCTGCCGCGGCGCTATATAACTAAAGACGGCTTTGGCATTACCGAGGCGGCTCGCCGCTACCTCGAACCCTTGATTAAGGGTGAAGATTATCCCCCATATATCAATGGTTTACCAAAGACCGCGAAGCTGAAGAACCGGCCCGTGAAGCCAAAGACAGGCGTCAAATTTGTGGTATGATGCGCCGCCTGCCGCAGGCGGGCTCTGTCTGGCGGGTAACCGCGTCCAGAGCCAGGGAGCGCTTGCGGCGCCTCAAAATTAAGAACAATGGGATTTTTACCAGGCGAAGCCCTGACGCTGGCACTCTTGCCCGGCGATGGTGGGTTTGTCTGATCTATTCGCTACAAAGTCAGGAGAATATCTGATGTCTAACGACATGGCCCTATGGGTCTCGATTGTTGCCGGAGCTGCAGCTATCGTCTACGGCGGCATTTCGACCCGCTGGATACTAAAACAGGCGGCCGGCAATGCCCGCATGCAGGAAATTGCAGCCGCTATCCAGGAAGGCGCAAAAGCCTACATGGATCGTCAGTACACAACGATCGGCATTGTCGGTGTTGTGCTGTTCGTAGTGCTCGGCTTCGCACTCGACTGGGCAACCGCCATCGGTTTTGGCATCGGAGCGATCTTCTCGGCTCTGGCAGGCTATATCGGCATGTACGTTTCCGTACGCGCTAACGTACGTACCGCCGAAGCGGCCAAGAACGGCGTTAACCCGGCGCTCAATGTTGCTTTCCGCGGCGGCGCGATCACCGGACTGCTCGTGGTTGGCCTTGGTCTCCTGGGCGTCGCCGGCTATTTCATGATCCTGCTGAAGACCGGCTCTACGCTGGATCATGCAATTCATGCACTTGTCGGCCTGGCATTCGGCGGCTCGCTGATATCCATCTTCGCTCGACTGGGCGGCGGCATCTTCACCAAAGGTGCCGATGTCGGTGCGGATCTGGTTGGCAAGGTCGAGGCAGGTATACCTGAGGACGATCCCCGCAACCCTGGCGTTATCGCAGATAATGTCGGCGACAACGTCGGCGACTGCGCGGGCATGGCCGCTGACCTGTTCGAGACCTATGCGGTTACGATAATCGCGACGATGCTCCTTGGCGGGCTGGTCGCTGTAAACTTCGGCCCCGAAGCCGTGGTATTCCCACTGGTACTGGGTGCCGTTTCGATTGTCGCCTCGATTATTGGCACTTTCTTCGTGAAGACGTCGGAAGGCGGCAAGATTATGGGCGCGCTTTACCGCGGCATGATTGTTTCCGGTGTTCTCGCAGCTATTGCCTTCTATTTCGTCACCGACATGATGATGGGCGCTAGCGGCAACACCATGGGTATTTACTATTCCGCGCTGATCGGACTCGCGCTGACCGCCGCAATGGTCGTTATCACCGAGTACTACACCGGAACAGACTTCAAGCCCGTCAAAACGATCGCTGAGGCCTCGCTCACGGGTGACGCAACCAACATCATCGCGGGCCTCGGCATTTCGATGAAAGCGACGGCATTGCCGGTATTGGCTGTCTGCGCGAGCATCTGGGGTGCTTTCGCACTTGCCCCGGACGGCGACAACCTGGCCGGTCTCTACAATATCGCGATCGCGGCCACGACCATGCTGTCGATGACGGGTGTCGTCGTTGCACTGGACGCTTTTGGACCCATCACGGATAACGCCGGCGGTATCGCCGAGATGGCGGAGTTGCCGCCCGAAGTACGCAAGATCACCGATCAGCTCGATGCGGTTGGCAACACCACCAAAGCGGTCACCAAGGGTTACGCCATCGGCTCGGCGGGACTCGCCGCCCTGGTGCTGTTCGCCGACTACACGAACGCGCTCGACAAGGCGGGTATCGATGCGGTATTCCTGCTGAACGATCACCTGGTCATCATCGGCCTGTTTATCGGCGGACTCGTGCCCTTCCTGTTTGCTGCGATGGCCATGGAAGCGGTTGGCCGCGCTGCGGGTGCGGTCGTGCAGGAGGTACGCCGCCAGTTCCGTGAAATCGAAGGCATCATGGAAGGCACCGGCAAACCCGACTACAGCCGTGCTGTCGACCTGCTAACCAAGGCGGCCATCAAGGAGATGATTGTGCCCAGCCTGCTGCCAATCGCCGTGCCGCTTATCGTCGGTCTCGTGCTCGGACCGAAGGCGCTCGGTGGCCTGCTGCTTGGCACGATCGTAACCGGCCTGTTCGTCGCGATCTCGATGACCGCCGGCGGCGGTGCCTGGGACAACGCCAAGAAGTACATTGAAGACGGCAACTTTGGCGGTAAAGGTTCTGATGCCCACAAAGCTGCGGTCACCGGCGACACGGTTGGCGACCCGTACAAAGATACGGCGGGCCCGGCCATTAACCCGTTGATCAAGATCATCAACATCGTTGCGCTGCTCATGGTACCGCTGCTGTAAGCGAAACCAGGTAGCGTCTGATCGAAAGAGCCGCTGGACGAGAGTCCGGCGGCTTTTTTTTGCGTGGCCTTTCGCAGGTCTCGGCACCTTCTGAACCTGGCACTTGGCGACCTCACGATACCCCGGGCGCCGGCTAAGGATTTACGGATTCAGAACCCGGTACGTGCCAGTCGTTGCCGTGCCGAGCAATGCAGGCGACTCAATAAAATGACCCTGCACAAAATCGACACCTGCGTCGCGCAACCAGTCAAAGTCTTCCTGGTTTTCAACCTGCTCAGCCACGATACGAAACTGCATGGTGCGCGCCAGCTTGATCATCGCAACAACCATCTCCTGGTTGACCAGGTCGGAGCGCAAATTGCGGGTATAGGTACCATCGATCTTCAGGTAATCGATCGGCAAGTGTTTCAGGCTTGAGAAGGAACCCAAGCCACTACCGAAGTCGTCCAGCGAGAATTCGCAACCGATCCCGTGCAGCACTTCGATGAAACGCTGTGCATGCTGCACGTTCGAGAGGATAGCCGCTTCGGTTACTTCGAAGCAGATCGATGACGGCGCCACGCCGGACCGATCCAGCGCATCGACGACGAACCCAAGGAACGCCTCGTCGCCGAGCGTCTGGCTTGACAGGTTGATCGCACAGCTGCGGTGCGTCGTGAGCTTGATTTCGCCGCTCGATATCGCCGCCAGCGCGGCATTGATAACCCATCGGTCGATCTGCGGCATCATCTGGTAGCGCTCCGCCGGGCGCAGGAATTCCGCCGAATTCGTGGCGCGACTTTGGCTGTCCTGCAGCCTTATGAGTACCTCCACAGACGGCCCCGATTCCGCGCGACCGCTCATGCTGATAATCGGCTGAACGGCGAGTTCAAAGCTGTCCTCGTGCAGCGCGGTCTGCAGCTGCCGCAGCCATTGGATATCGCCACGCTCCCTGGCAACAGCCTCGTCGCGCGCAGAATAGACATGTACCTGGCCCCTGCCCTGCTGTTTCGCCATATAGCAGGCAGAATCCGCGGCGCTCATTATGTCCTGCAAGGTACCACTCGCGTGGCTGACCTCGATCAGCCCGACCGAAATGCCGATATTGAAGATCTTGTCTTTCCACACAAAACGATAGTCGGCTACAGCATTACAGATATCCGTGGCGATCTGCCGCGCTTTCTCAATCGGGCAGCCGATAAGAAGCGCTCCAAACTCGTCACCTCCGAGTCGGCCTACGAAGTCCGAGTCACGCACCTGTTCCTTAATGAGCGCGGCTACTTCTCGCAGCATGTTGTCGCCAGCGAGATGACCGCAGGTATCGTTAACCGCCTTGAAACGATCAAGGTCCATGTAGAAGACGATATGCACTGCTTCATCCGCGTGCGCCGTGTCCATCGCTTCGTCAAGCCGGCGCTCGAACTCTCGCCGATTGATCAGGCCGGTTAACGGGTCATGGGTCGCCTGATACGACATCTTGCGAGTCAGGCCGCGAAGTTCACTGACGTCATGGAATACCACGACAGTCCCGGAAATGCTGTTACTGGGCCCGCGTACCGGTGACGCGGTAATTTCTACAGAATGCTCGTGCTCACCGTCGGTACTCACCAGTACGGCACGCCGCCCCATGTTGACGCGCCGACGCATGGCCAGGCAACGCTCCACCGGATCGCCAAGCGGCCGGCGATCCGCGTCGTCGACCAGCGTAAACAGCTCGCCAATCCGGTGACCCGATGCGTCATCCCTATTCGTACCAGTCAGCGATTCCGCGGCCTGGTTCATATAATCAACGCGACCGTCATTGTCTGTGGTTATGACACCCTCGGAAATGGACTCCAGCGTGTACTGGGCCTGTCGTTTGCTGCGCGACAGCGACACTTCGAGGCTCTTGCGATGACTGACATCACGCGCGACGGTCAGAATCGCGGAGCGACCACGGAATTCAATATTGGAGCTCTGCGCCTCCACCCACAGCCCCGTCTGGTTGCCATTGATCAGCTGCATTTCGATACGTTGAGGAACGGTCTCTCCTGCCAGCCGCTTGGTCACGGTCTTCCTGAAGAGCGCGCGGTAAGCGGGTTTTACCAGGTCGGCGATTTCACGGCCGACGAGCTGCGGCGATTCAAGGCCGACGAGACTGGCTGCCGAGTCGTTGGCCAGCAGGATTCTTTCATCGTGAATAATGACGATCTCGGGCAGCGTTCTCGCAAAGTCCTTGAACAGGCGGTCCCTGCCCTGCAGTTTCTCGTCTCGTTCGCCGAGGGCGTCGAACAGGCGATTGATCGTTTGCGCAAGCTGGCCGGTCTCCGCATCATCGGGGATGGTCATGCGCCGACCTACCGACGCGTCCTTGGAGGCCTCCAACATTTCTGCGTTGAGGCGCTTTACACGTCTTGCAAGGCGTTGCCACGCGAACCACAGCACCACGCCGGCCGCGATCGCCAGCAACGCAATCGCTGAGAGTGATACAGAAATAATGGTAGGTGACATTGAGCGCCCGAGTTACGATTCAGCGAAGTTAGTTGAGGTCATTTGTTATTATTAGCACTCGATCTGCATCCCGTTTCCGAAGATAGGGCACGCAAAAAGCTGAAAAAAACCAACCATCTGTAAGCATATCCCAGCAACGTGACGGGACTGCGTTGATTCACCATAATTCAGGACGCGTTACACGAAAGGAACGCGCAGGAGGCTCATCCCCTGCCCCGATCTCAAGAATTTACTTATTTAAATCATAATGTTACGAGTTGGAACACGATGAACATCGATTACGCACGACGACAAATGGTCAGTCAGCAGGTTCGAGGCTGGAATGTTTACGATGAAGACGTCCTCAGGGTACTGCAGGAAGTGCCGCGAGAGGCATTCGTGCCGGCAGACTACAGCGCGCTCGCATTTGCCGACATGGAGGTCCCGATCGGGCACGATCAGCACATGATGACGCCCACTATCGAAGGCCGTGTACTGCAGGCACTGGGCCTTTCTGGCAACGAGCGAGTGCTCGAGGTTGGCACCGGTAGTGGTTTCCTGACCGCGTGTCTCGCACGGCTTGCAGCCCATGTCACCAGCATCGACATTTACGACGATTTCCTGGCGTCGGCAGAAGCCCGGCTTGCAAACGCGCAGATTTCGAACGTTGCTCTGGAGCAGATGAACGCAATGGAGTCGCTGCCAGAGCAGGAATTTGACGCCATTGCCGTAACCGGCTCGCTGCAGTCGTTTGATCCGCGATTTGTTGACGCGCTCGCGCCGCATGGCAAGCTGTTCGTCGTGGTTGGGGATAAACCAGCCATGGAGGCAAAACTGGTCGAACGAACCGAGCAGAATGACTGGCAAAGCCTGTCGTTATTCGAGACCTCACTCGCGCCACTGATCAACGGCGCGTTACCGCCGCAGTTCTCATTCTAGGCAGGCCGGATATGGCAAAAAAAAAGAAACCACTTCACTGTCCGTTGCATCTAATAGCAAAGTCGAATTATTCCAACTGATTTAGTGATGTAGTAGACTATAACACTTAGCGCCGCCCTGCGGCCTGGCCCCGGAACGAAAAAAATGAAAAATCATATAACTATCAGGGTATTACTTGTAGCCGCCGGCGTTTTCGCGATGTCCGGCACGGCACAGGCGGCGTCATTGCTGGAGATTTACCAGCAAGCCTTGCAGAGCGATCCGCAGATCCACGAGGCCGAGGCCCGCCGCCTTGCGGCGCTGGAGGCGAAACCACAGGCACGCGGCGTGCTATTGCCACAGGTATCGTTCGGCGCCGACTGGACGCGCTCAGAGTTTGACGGCACCAGCGTCGAAATTGACTCGGACGGCTCGATTGGTTCGCTGTCCTCGGCTTCCGAGAGCGAAGTACGTCGTTGGCAATTCACGCTGCGACAGTCGCTCTTTCGCTGGGACCAGATCGTTGGGTTACGGCGTGCTGACAAGCTCGTTACCCGGGCCGAAGCAGTTCGTGAAGCGGCACAACAGGACCTGATTGTGCGCGTGGCGCAGCGCTACTTCGATGTGCTGGCGGCCGAAGACCGATTGACCTCTATCCACGCGGACAGAACCGCAATTGCGCGACAGCTGGAACAGGCAAAACAGCGCTTTGAAGTCGGCCTTATTGCGATCACCGCGGTACAGGAGTCGCAGGCGGCTTACGACAATTCAATTGCCAACGAGATCTCCGCGAAACGATCGCTCGCCACAGCCCGTGAATTCCTTCGCGAGATCACCGGCGAGTATGTTCCCGCCCTGTCCGCACCGGGCGACGACTTCCCATTGATTACGCCGGACCCAAATGACGAGGCCAGTTGGGTCGAATTGTCGATGAGCCAGAACCTCAACCTGGTTGCCAGCCGCCTCGACGAACAATTGGCGCGCGATGAGATCTCTTTCCGCCGCACTGGCCACTACCCGACAATCGATCTCGTCGCCAGCAATGGAGAATCCGACTCAGAAGCTGACCGCAGCTTCAACAATTCACCGTTCATTCCTGCTGATAGTGACGGCAGTTCCGACAGCATTAGCATCCAATTCAACCTTCCGCTGTTTGCCGGCGGTAGCACATCGTCACGCGTTCGCGAAGCTGTCTATTTGCATCGCGCTGCCCGCGAGCAGTTGCAGCGCGTGACTCGCGAGACCGAGCGACAGGCGCGCGATGCGTATCTCGGCGTGATCTCGGAGCGGAGCCGTGTGAAAGCGCTGAAGCAAGCGGTTTCATCCAGTCGTACGGCACTGGAAGCGACCGAAGCAGGTTTCGAAGTAGGCACGCGAACTATTGTTGACGTTCTCGATTCCCAGTTTTCACTCTACGTCGCGATTACCAATTATTACCAGAGTCGCTACGACTACGTACTGAATGCGCTGCGCTTGAAGCAGGCGGCTGGAACCCTGGAGGTCCAGGATCTGGAGCGAATCGACCGCTGGTTGAAAGAACGCAAACCGCCCGAGCAGGCTATTGCTGAGGAAGAG
>Ga0316201_10001456_pt1 | contig 15950 bp, 9 predicted proteins | sample CS6wburrow_MG_FD_204516 | JGI IMG/M metagenome (GOLD analysis project Ga0316201, IMG submission 204516) | Coastal sediment microbial communities from Delaware Bay, Delaware, United States - CS-6 worm burrow | ecosystem: Environmental > Aquatic > Marine > Coastal > Sediment | place: USA: Delaware... | reverse complement strand
GTGGCGTGGCTGAGCGTTACAGAACTTTCCACTTGGCCCACTAGCACGCAACCGGCGCCGCGCCCGGAGCGTGTGCACCGATTTATCGCTTTTCCACGCCATCCCATCACGCCACCGCACGAAGCTGGTGCAACACCGTCGACGCCAGGTGGCCTCTCCCTGCACGCAGGTCGTGGTTGCGATCTACCGATCTGGCCGCAGCGATTCCCCGCGCATATGTTAGAAGGCATTGAAATACAGATATTTAGTCGCGCGCCACTCCTATCAGAAGCTGAGCGCGGCGCGGCCCCCGATTACAACTGGCACGACGATTGCCTTGCTCATTTGCATACGAGCGCTGTTCGCTTCACACGCAACCCAATGGCGGGTTGACCGAAGCCGACAGGTGAGGCGCTCCAGCGGCCAATGTCGGCCGCGACAGACAACGGTGTCCTGCCTCGGGCTGAAACAAGCCTGCGGCGGTGCGCCGTTTTTTTGTGCCAGATTTTCATTGCAGTAACGAGGTTCGATGATGACCGCTTCCAACAGCAAACTGACCCGCCGGGGTTTCCTCAAACGCAGCCTGCTCGCGACCGGACTGGCACTCGCCACCGGCCTGCTGGGCAGCACGGCCGTGGCCGCCGTCGGCGACCCGGAGAAAGAGGACCTGAAGTTCGGCTTCATCAAGCTGACCGACATGGCCCCGCTCGCCGTCGCCTACGAGAAAGGCTACTTCGAGGACGAAGGCCTGTACGTGACCCTCGAGGCACAGGCCAACTGGAAGGTGTTGCTCGACGGCGTCATCGACGGCCAGCTCGACGGCGCGCACATGCTGGCCGGCCAGCCGCTCGCCGCCACCATCGGCTTTGGCACCAAGGCGCATATCGTCACGCCGTTCTCGATGGATCTGAACGGCAACGGCATCACGGTATCGAACGAGGTCTGGGAAAAGATGAAGCCGCACGTGCCGAAGATGGCCGACGGCAGGCCACAACATCCGATCAAGGCCGACTACCTGAAACCTGTCGTCGACGAGTTCAAGGCCGAGGGCAAGCCGTTCAAGATGGGCATGGTGTTCCCGGTATCCACGCACAACTACGAGCTGCGCTACTGGCTCGCCGCCGGTGGTATCCACCCTGGCTACTACGCACCGCACAAGGGTGATATCGGCGGCACGCTACAGGCCGATGCGCTGCTGTCGGTTACCCCACCACCGCAGATGCCCGCGACCCTCGAGGCCGGCACCATTTACGGCTACTGCGTCGGTGAACCCTGGAACCAGCAGGCCGTGTTCAAGGGCATCGGCGTACCTGTCATCACCGACTACGAGATCTGGAAGAACAATCCGGAGAAAGTATTCGGCATGACCAAGGAATTCACCGAGAAGAACCCGAACACGACCGTGCGCGTGGTCAAGGCACTGCTGCGCGCGGCCAAGTGGCTGGACGCAGCCGGTCCCGATGGAGACAACGCCAACCGCCCCGAGGCGGTCAAAATCCTGTCGCAGTCGAACTATGTCGGTGCGGATTACGACGTGATCGCCAACTCGATGACCGGCACGTTCGAATACGAGAAGGGCGACAAGCGCGAGGTGCCGGACTTCAACGTGTTCTTCCGCTACAACGCGACCTACCCCTTCTACTCCGATGCCGTCTGGTACCTGACCCAGATGCGCCGCTGGGGCCAGATCGCCGAGCCGAAGGCCGACAGCTGGTATGACGAGGTCGCCAGGTCGGTCTACCGCCCGGATATCTACAAGACAGCCGCGCTCGAGCTGATCGCCGAAGGCCACATGACCGCCGACGAGTTCCCCGACTTCGCGACCGAAACCGGTTACCGCGCCCCGCAGACCGAGTTCATCGACGAGGTGACGTTCGACGGCACCAAGCCCAACGCCTACCTGAAATCGTTCCCGATCGGCCTCAAGGGCGACGAGGTTCTGTAAGTGGCTGTGCCGGACGTGGCCAATGCCCCGGCCGGCGTCAGGCGATTGCCGAGCCAATCGGCAATGCGACACACCAAAAGACTGCAAGGAAAAATCCAGATGTTGGCTTTCATCCGCAACCACAAGACCTTCGAATCCGATTGGTTGAACAGCGTGCTGAAATTTCTGGCCGGCGATCGTCTGGCCAGGATGTCGGGCAAGTTCGCGATGAACCTGTTCGTGCCGCTGGCCGCGATCCTGGTGTTCCTGATGCTGTGGACCGCCGGTGCGCAGCGCGTGAACACATCCCTGGGTGAACTGCCGGGGCCGAGCAAGGTATGGGAACAGAGTGCCGCGCTCTACGAAGAACACCGCGCTGAACGCGCCAAGGAAGCGGCCTTCAACGAGCGTATGCAGGCGCGCATCGACAAGGCGATCGCCGCTGGCAAACCCGCTGAACGCATCGAAAAGATGCGCAGCCGGCAGTACACCGGCAGCCCGACCTTCATCGACCAGATCTTCACGAGCCTGTGGACCGTGATGGCCGGCTTCATCGTCGCGTCCGTGATCGCGATCCCGATCGGCATCGTGATCGGCATGAACCAGACGCTGTACCAGGCCTTCAACCCGATCATCCAGGTCTTCAAGCCGGTATCGCCACTGGCCTGGCTGCCGCTGGTGACCATGGTTGTCTCGGCCGTCTATGTCAGCGATGAACCCTGGTTCGAGAAGTCATTCCTGACCTCGGCGATCACGGTCACGCTGTGCTGCCTGTGGCCGACCATCATCAACACCGCGGTCGGCGTATCGGGCGTCAGCAAGGACCTGCTCAACGTGAGCCGCGTGCTCAAGCTCAACTGGTTCACCAAGACCATGAAAATCATCCTGCCGTCATCGATTCCGATGATGTTCACCGGTCTGCGCCTGTCGCTCGGTATCGGCTGGATGGTGCTGATCGCGGCCGAGATGCTGGCGCAGAACCCGGGACTCGGCAAGTTCGTCTGGGACGAATTCCAGAACGGCAGTTCGAACTCGCTGGCGCGCATCATGGCCGCGGTAATCGTCATCGGCTTTATCGGTTTCCTGCTCGACCGCGGGATGTTGACGCTGCAACGCAGTGTGAGCTGGGACAAGACGGCGGTGATGCGTTGACTGAACGGAGCAACGCGGACGCAGCGGTCACGGAGACCCGCGCAGTACGCAGCGGTTTCCGTTTGGCTCAACGCACCGCGCCGTGTCCTCTGTGATCTCCGCGTCCAACCTCAAAACTGAAGACTTAATCTCATGAACAGCTATCTCAATATCGACCACGTCAGCATTACCTTCCCTACTGACAACGGGCCGCTGAACGTACTCAAGGACATCAGCCTGCGCGTCGAACAGGGTGAATTCATCTCGCTGATCGGTCATTCCGGTTGTGGCAAGTCGACGGTGTTGAACATCGTCGCCGGCCTGCTGAACGCGAGCGAGGGTGGCGTACTGCTCGAAGACCGCGAGGTGACAGAGCCAGGCCCGGACCGGGCCGTCGTCTTCCAGAACCATTCCCTTTTGCCGTGGTTGAGTGTGTACGACAACGTGCGCCTGGCCGTGGAACAGGTGTTCAAGGGCCGCAAGACCCGCCGGCAGCGCGATGAATGGACCCGCCACAACCTCGACCTGGTGCACATGGGCCACGCCCTCGATCGCAAGCCCGACGAGATCTCGGGCGGCATGAAACAGCGTGTCGGCATCGCGCGTGCACTCGCGATGGAACCGAAAGTGCTGCTGATGGACGAGCCGTTCGGCGCACTCGACTCGCTGACACGCACGCATATGCAGGACTCCCTGATGGAGATCCAGTCGCGACTCAACAACACCGTGATTATGATCACGCACGACGTCGACGAGGCCGTGCTGCTGTCAGACCGGATCGTGATGATGAGCAACGGGCCATCGGCGGAGATCGGTCAGATCCTGGATATCAACCTGCCGCGCCCGCGCGACCGCCTGGTGCTGGCCGACGACTCGCGCTACAACCACTACCGCGCCGAGGTGCTGCGTTTCCTGCACGAGCGCCATCAGAATCCGGAGAAGAAACTGGAGCTGGCCGAGCTTGCCGCACCGACGGCCGTCGCACCCAGCGCGGCACCGGCTGTCAAGACCGCGCCCAGCCGTGTGCTCGAAAAGCCGGAACTGAACCTGGGCTTCATTCCGCTGACCGACTGTGCGCCCCTGGTGGTCGCGCGCGAGAAAGGTTTCTTCGCGGCACAAGGGCTGGATGTCGATCTGTCACGTGAATCTTCGTGGGCGAACATCCGGGACAAGGTGTCGACCGGCATACTCGACGGCGCGCAGATGCTGGCCGCGATGCCGCTGGCGAGCATGCTGCCCAGTTCGCGATCACAAGCGATGGTCACGTCGCTGAGCCTCGACCTGAATGGCAACGCGATCACGGTATCGAAGGAACTCTATGGTCGAATGCTGGCTACCGGCATAGAAGATCTGGATACCCCGCAGGGTTCGGCGCTCGCCTTGCGCGAGGTCATCGACGACGACATCGCGCATGCACGCAAGAAGCTGGCCTTCGCCATGGTATTCCCGGACTCGTCGCACAACTATCTGCTGCGTTACTGGATGGCCAGTGCCGGCATCGACCCCGACATTGATGTCGACCTGGTCGTCGTACCGCCGCCGCAGATGGGCAACTACCTGCGTGCCGGCCTGTTGTCCGGTTACTGTGTCGGTGAACCCTGGAACACCTACGCCGTCAGCGAGGGCCTCGGTCACACCCTGGTGACCAGCTACGACATCTGGAACAACCATCCGGAAAAGGTATTCGGCGTAACCCGCGCGTGGGCCGATGCCAACCCGAATACGCACACCGCTGTGGTCAGGGCGTTGATCGAGGCCTGCCGATGGCTCGATGAACGCGGCAACCGTGCCGAGGCGGCAGAGATACTCAGTCAGGGGCGTTACGTGAACGCGCCGGTCGACGTGATCGAAAAATCCCTCGCCGGGCACCTGCAGTATTCGTCCGACCAGGCCGTGCGCAAGGTGGAGGATTTCAACGTCTTCCATCGATATCTGGCGAATTTCCCGTGGCGTTCGCACGCGGTCTGGTTCCTGAGCCAGATGGTGCGTTGGGGGCACGCACCCGAATCGGTCAACTTCGAAAACCTCACCCGCGCAGTCTATCGCCCAGACGTATACCGGGAAGCGGCTCGCGGGCTGGCCCTGCCCGTGACCACAGAGGATTTCAAAAGCGAAGGCGGTCATGCCGAGCACTGGCAGCTCGGCCTCGGCGGCGGCCCGCTGGAAATGGGACCGGACAGCTTTATGGACGGCCGGCAATTCGACCCCAGGCAACCGCGTGACTACATCGCATCGTTCGACACCCTGACGCCGCTAAGCAAGCGGGCCGGCGACGCACTCGACCGCGTGTCGAACGCCTGAGCCAATCCGCAGAACAGGAATCAAGACCGGTGCCCGCACATCGGTACATGCAGGAACAGAACTATGAAACAGAAACTCGTTGTCATCGGAAACGGAATGGCCGGCATGCGCACGGTCGAGGAACTGCTGAAACTCGAACCGGACATGTACGACATCACGGTATTCGGCAATGAACCACACCCCAATTACAACCGCATCATGTTGTCCCCGGTGCTGGCCGGCGACAAACAGATCGACGACATCATTCTCAACTCGCTCGACTGGTACCGCGACAACCACATTACCCTGCGCTCGGGTGCAGAGGTAGTCGACATCGATCGCGTCGGGCAGAAGGTCCACGACAGCGAGGGCAAGGAGATCGCCTATGACCGGCTGTTGATCGCGACCGGATCCAGACCGTTCATCATTCCGGTGCCCGGCGCAGACAAGCGCGGCGTGATCGGTTTCCGCGACATCGCGGATGTCGACACCATGCTGAGCTATGCAGCGAACCACAAGAACGCCGTTGTGATCGGTGGTGGACTGCTCGGCCTGGAAGCAGCCAACGGCCTGCGCACCCGTGGCATGAACGTGACCGTGGTACACCTGCTCGACAGCCTGATGGAGCGCCAGCTCGACAAGCCGGCATCGGCGCTACTCAAGGCAACGCTCGAAGAACGCGGTCTCAGTTTCATGATGCAGGCCCAGACCGCCGAGATCGTCGGTGAAGACACCGTCACCGGCGTGCGCTTCGCCGATGGCAGCGAAGTCGCGGCCGACCTCGTCGTGATGGCAGTCGGCATCCGCCCCAATATCACGTTGGCCAAGGATTCGGGCATCCACTGCGAGCGCGGCATCGTGGTCAACGACACGATGCAAACCTTCGACCCGAAGATCTACGCAGTCGGCGAGTGTGTGCAACACCGTGGCGACTGCTACGGCCTGGTCGCACCGCTGTTCGAACAGGCCAAGGTCGCGGCCAACCATCTGGTGCAGATGGGCATCAGCCGCTATGAAGGTTCGGTTACGTCGACCAAGCTCAAGGTCACCGGCGTCGACCTGTTCTCGGCCGGCGACTTCAACGAGGGCGAAGGCGACGAGACGCTGGTACTGCAGGACCCGTCACAGGGTGTCTACAAGAAGCTCGTGATCCGTGACAACAAGATCAAGGGTGCGGTGCTGTACGGCGATACGATCGACGGCACCTGGTACTTCACCCTGCTGCGTGAAGGCACCGATATCTCGGCGTTTCGCAACACCATCCTGTTCGGTCAGCACGACCTTGGCGACGCCGGGCACGGTGATGCCTCGGCGAGCGTGATGGCCCTGCCGGCCAACGCCGAGATCTGTGGCTGCAACGGCGTGTGCAAGGGCGACATCGTCGACGCGATCGCCAGGAAAGGCCTGTTCACGCTCGAGGAGGTTCGCTCACATACCAAGGCGTCGAGTTCGTGCGGATCATGCACCGGATTGGTCGAGGGCATCCTGGCCGGCACGGTTGGGGAAGGCTACGACAAGGCTCCGTCCAAGAAAGGCATGTGCGGCTGCACCGAGCACAGCCATGACGAGGTGATTGCAGCGATCAGCAAGAGCGGCCTGAAAAGCATGCACGCGGTGCGCGAGGCACTCGACTGGAAGAGCCCGGACGGCTGCGCGTCCTGTCGCCCGGCGTTGAACTACTACCTGCTGGCGCATTGGCCGGGCGAGTACCAGGACGACGCCCAGTCGCGCTTCATCAACGAACGGGCCCACGGCAACATCCAGAAAGACGGCACCTACTCGGTCGTACCACGCATGTTCGGTGGCCTGTGTACGGCCGACGAACTGCGCGCCATTGCCGATGTCTCCGACAAGTACCAGGTACCCGAGATGAAGGTGACCGGGGGCCAGCGCATCGACCTGTTCGGCGTCAAGAAGGAAGATCTGCCGGCCATGTGGCGCGACCTGTCGGAGGCCGGCTTCGTCAGCGGCCATGCATACGGCAAGGCTATGCGCACGGTGAAAACATGTGCCGGCAAGAACTGGTGTCGATTCGGCACGCAGGATTCGACCGGGCTTGGTGTGCAGTTGGAGCAGTTGACCTGGGGCTCATGGATGCCGCACAAGTTCAAGCTGGCCGTATCGGGATGTCCACGTAACTGTGCCGAGGCAACGATCAAGGACTTCGGCGTCGTGTGCGTCGACTCCGGCTATGAACTGCATGTAGGCGGTAATGGCGGCATCAAGGTGCGCGTGACCGACCTGTTGTGCAAGCTCGATACCGAGGAGGAGGTCCTGGAATACTGTGCCGCCTTCATCCAGCTTTATCGTGAAGAGGGTCACTACCTCGAGCGCACGGCACCCTGGGTCGAGCGTGTCGGCCTCGCACACATCAAGCAGCAGGTCCTGGATGATGCCGAAACCCGCAAGGCGCTCCGGGAACGCTTCCTGTTCAGCCAGCGGTTCGCCCAGATCGATCCGTGGAAGGCGCGCGCACAGGGCGAACAGGCACATGAATTCACAACGCTGAAGATTGCCTGAGCTGCTGGCTGACGCTTATACGAACGCATTTTTGGAGATTGACACAATGACTGATTGGATCGAAATCGTAGCACTCGACGAGATTCCCAAGCTCGGCGCCCGCGTCATCCGTACTGATATGGTCGATGTTGCGGTGTTCCGCACCAGCGATGATCAGGTGTTCGCCGTGCGCGACGCCTGCCCGCACAAGGGCGGCCCGCTGTCGCAGGGCATCGTGCATGGCACGTCGGTGACCTGTCCACTGCACAACTGGAAGATCGACCTGGCATCGGGCGAAGCGCTGGGACCCGACGAGGGTTGTACCACCGTGTTTTCGACCCGGGTCGAAAACGGCAAGGTCTTTCTCGCGCTCAAGGCCGACGAGGCTGCCGCCTGAGTGGGGGCGTCGTTGACACAGGCTCGCCAATGCAGCACACACCCACCTGAACCAGGGTGCACCAGACTTCGCTTGCGGTCGATGCAGACGCGCATGCTGGAGAACAGCGGAGTAGTAACCCTTGACTGTTGACACCGGAAAGCAACCGTCACTGACCAAGACCACCTGCCCCTACTGCGGCGTCGGCTGCGGCATAGACATCACGCACGATGAAGACGGTGCGATCAGGGTGCGCGGCGACAATGAGCACCCGGCCAACCTCGGGCGCCTGTGCTCGAAAGGTCTGGCGTTGGGCGAGACGCTCGATCTCGATGATCGCCTGCTGCACCCGATGGTCGACGGAAAGCCGTGCGATTGGGACGAGGCACTCGATGCCGTCAGCGGTCGGCTCAGGGACGTGATCGATGAGCACGGCCCGGATGCCGTGGCTTTCTACGTGTCCGGCCAGTTGCTGACCGAGGACTACTACGTCGCCAACAAGCTGATGAAGGGCTTTATCGGTTCGGCGAATATCGACACCAATTCACGCCTGTGCATGTCATCTGCAGTTGCCGCGTACAAGCGCGCCTTCGGTAGCGACACGGTACCCAACAATTACCAGGACCTGGAACAGGCTGACCTGGTCGTCATCGTCGGATCGAATCTGGCCTGGTGTCACCCGGTGCTCTACCAGCGGATCCTCGCTGCGCGCAAGCAACGCCCGGAGCTGCGCGTTGTCGTCATAGATCCTCGCCGGACCGCCACCTGCGACATCGCCGACCTGCACCTGGCGATTCGCAGCGGCACCGATGCCGTACTGTTCAGCGGTCTGCTCGGCTGGCTGGCCGACAGGGGCCTGAGCGATACCGCGTTTGTCGGCTCGAACACCCAGGGCGCCGACGAAGCGCTGTCGACGGCACGCTGGTACGCACCTTCCATCGACGCCGTCGCCGCGCAGTGCGGCCTGAGCGCGTCAGACGTTGAACGCCTATACGACCTGTTCGCCGCCACACCGGCCGTCGTGACCCTGTTTTCGCAAGGTATCAACCAGTCGAGCAGCGGCACCGACAAGGGCAACGCGATCATCAATTGCCACCTGTTGACCGGGCGGATCGGCCGGCCAGGCATGGGGCCCTTCTCGATCACCGGCCAACCCAACGCGATGGGCGGTCGCGAGGTCGGCGGACTGTCGAACCAGCTGGCAGCACACATGGAGCTCGCCAACGATGAACACCGCGAACGCGTGGGACGCTTCTGGAACAGCGACCGGGTAGCCAAGCAGGCCGGCCTCAAGGCGGTAGACCTGTTCCATGCGATCGAGGAAGGCACGATCAAGGCGGTGTGGATCATGGCTACCAATCCCACGGTGAGCCTGCCCGACAACGACCAGGCACGACGCGCACTGGCGCAATGCCCGTGCGTGATTGTGTCTGACTGCATCGCCCGGACAGACACCCAGCAGTATGCGCATATCCGGTTGCCGGCACTCACATGGGGCGAGAAAGACGGCACCGTCACAAACTCGGAAAGATGCATTTCCAGGCAGCGAGCCTTCCTGCCGCCGCCCGGCGAGGCCCGCGCCGACTGGCGGATTATCAGTGATGTGGCGAAGCGGATGGGCTATCCGGGCTTCGACTATCAATTCGTATCGCAGGTATTCGATGAGCACGCCAGGCTCTCAGCGTTCGAGAACGACGGCGAACGCGACTTCAACATCGGTGGGCTCAGCGGGCTCGGTCACGACCGCTACGACACACTGCAACCGCTGCAATGGCCGGTGTGCATGCCGGGGAAGCCGACCCCGCGCATGTTCGAAGACCGTCGATTCTTCACACCCAACGGCCGGGCCAATTTCATAGCCATCACGCCACGTCCGCCAGGTCGCATGCCCGACCTCGCCTACCCACTGATACTGAACAGCGGCCGCGTGCGCGACCACTGGCATACGATGACACGCACCGGCAAGTCGCCACGTCTGAGCGGTCACATACCCGAGCCCTTTGTCGCAATGCATGCCAGGGACGCCGAGAACTGCGGCCTCGAGAGTGGCGCACTGGCCAGCGTATTGAGTGACTGGGGCGAGGCGATCGTGCGCGTTCGCATCACCGACGAACAGCCGCCCGGACAGGTGTTCATACCCATGCACTGGAATGATCAATACGCACCCAGCGCACGCGTCGGCGCATTGATCAACCCGTTCGTCGACCCGGTATCGGGCCAGCCGGAGTTCAAGCACACGCCGGTACGAGTCGTGCCCTACCGCGCGGACTGGTATGGATTTCTGCTGACCCGCAACGAGGTACTCCCCGGCAACGCGACCTACTGGTCGAGAACCCGGCGCAGCGGTCTCTGGCACTACGAGCTGGCCGGTGAAGCGAAACCGGATGACTGGGCGGCCTACGCGCGCACGCACATGTGGCCCAAGGCCAGCAGTGCCGAGTGGCGGGAATTGTACGACTCCACACAGCGCAACTACCGTGCCGCGCGCGTTGTCGACGGGCGCCTCGATGCCATCATCATGATCGGAGCGGATACCCGCCTGCCGCCGCGCGACTGGCTCGCCGAACTGTTCCTTCGCGACCAGATCGAACCGGGCGAGCGCGCGCGACTGCTCAGCGGCACCCCCCCCGACGGCAGACAGGATGCCGGGGCGATCGTCTGTTCATGTTTCAGCGTCGGCGTGAACACCTTGACCAGCGCAATCCACGAACAGGACCTGGCTACGCCCGAGGCGATCGGTGCCGCACTCGGGGCCGGCACCAACTGCGGTTCGTGTGTGCCGGAACTTCGCCGGCTGATCACCGAGGCGCAGCTGGCCGAGGGTGCGTAAGACGATTTGATCACCCCGGCGACAGGGCTTTCGGGCTTGGAACGGTGAACAGACCCTCGCTGCACACGGTCGCCGGCACCGCAACCCAGACCCGAAATACAGGCCTTGGCGCTGAGGCCTGCCACTTCGCATCGCCGGCATGCGAATGCCACACGCGATCCGGGACGCCCACCACTGAACATTGGTCCTGTGCACACCGACGCAGAAGCCGCGTGGCGGCGTGCACTGCCACGTACTGAAACTTCAGATCGGTCAACGTTGCGCGCGGCCCGTTCACTGTACGGCCCTCAATCGACCGACCCGGTTGACCGGATGTTTTGACAGGCGTCTGCAGGCCGCCGAAACAAACGCTCTGCTTCACCGGTCCTTCTGTTGAACGTCCCTGCAATTCGGAGGAGCAACGATGATAAGACACTGGGTGAAAAATGTGCTGACAGGCGTGGCTATCGCTGCCACGGGATCGCTACAGGCAGCCGGTGACGGAACACCGTATTTCGGTGGTGAGGCCGATGTCGCGTTTGCGCAATCGCTGTGGCAGGCCATGTCGGACAAGCAGCTCGTCGGAGCGGACGCGATCAATGTCTATCCGTTCAAGGGCAATCAACCGCATGGCGCAATACAGCAGGTCACGGATTCCAACATCGGCGTACAAGGTCGTGCCGGGCGGGTGATCGTCAAGCGCAACCACGGCGGGCCGGCGGCTGATATCAAATCGGTCTACTCGGCACCGGAGAAGCACCTCAAAGCGGTCACGGTGATGTTCCGGCGAGAGGCCGGCTACGATGCCGAGAACCTCGACTGGTTCTGGGCCAAGTACACGCCGAGCGGTGAAATCGACAAGAACCCGAAGGGTGTACTGCTTGCCGGTCGTATCGGCAAAGGCGGATCGGCGGGTTGCATTGCCTGCCACAAGGCGCTGGGCGGCGAAGACCTGGAGACCCTCACGCCGCGCTAAGACTTTGCTTTCTATGTCATCACGAAGTCCAGACCGCCCAAACAGGCGGTCTCTCTCGTTTGCGTCCCTGCCCCCGCGCCAGGCGCCTGTGTCTTGTAAAGGAACAAGGAAATGCTGCGTCCACAAGGCCGCGTCACATCGACCCCGTGCAATCCCGGCTTCCAGGCTTCCAGGCTTGCGCCACGACAACGGCTGGAGTGCACCCGGCGGGCTTGCCGCATGGCATTTCGCCGCATAATGCCACCATGCACGGAGACAATCGGACCTTTCTGATCGTGCCCTGGAAAAGACCTGCCAATAGCGCTCAATCTGGCGACGTATAAGGATATCGCCACTGTGCCCAGTGCGCCGCCGACCGCAAACCTGGACACCCCGCACTCCAGGCAGTGGCGGGAAAGACAAACACCGGGTGCGGGCATCGCCCGGCGGTGCAAGCCGATCCGATTTTCAAGCGGATACCGGACAAGGAGCATTGGCGGCACTGCGCGCACGCAGATCTGCAGGCAGGGCGGATTTTCGTTCGGATGGGAAAGTGCGCAACCCAAGCCCGTGCTTCCGATACAATGACAAAACTGTCATACACGGCAGAGCAGCCCTCAACCAGCATGCCAATCAGCAACTACTACACCATCGACAATACCGACCTTCGAATCAGCGCCGACCAGGCCAGCAACTTCGCCAAGGGGATCGCCGGTGATTTCAATCCGTTGCATGACCCGGACAATCGACGCTTCTGCGTTCCCGGAGACCTGCTGTTCACGGTGCTACTGAAGCACTACGGTATCAGTCAGAAAATGCATTTTCGTTTCTCCGGCATGGTCGGGGCCGACGCAAGCCTGCAGCTGGACGAACAACCGGGCGATGCGTACGAACTACGCGACGCCGCCGGCAAGACCTACCTGCATGTGGATCGCGCCGGTGAGCTCACGCAGGACGACAAGCTGATCGAGCGTCTTGCCCTGAGCTATGTCGCCTTCTCCGGTCAGAATTTTCCGCACATCCTGGTGCCGCTCCTGCAGGAGCAGAATGTGATGATCAACATCGATCGCCCGATGGTCATTTACGAAAGCATGGCTTTCGAGCTGAAGCGGGTGGATATCCCGAATGTAAACCTGCGCCTTGCCGAAAGCAGCATGAGCGTCGATGGCAAACGCGGTGATGTGCAGTTGACGTTCGAGTTTTTGTGCGGAGAGACCGTTGTCGGCACGGGCTGCAAGCGCCTGCTGCTCAGCGGCCTGCGCCCGTACGAACAGGGTGGGATGGACCAGTTGGTGACCGCCTACCTGGCACGACGCGACAACTACCAGGCGACCGGCTCGGTCTGACTGACCCGAAGCAGCGCATCCGCGCTTGACGCCTGCGCGGCGCGATCACAGCAGAACAGGCTGCAACAGCCCGGCTCTGCGGCCTTCAGGCAGCCTGTTGGTGATACCGGCTGCTTGCTTGCGTTCCACGACCGCAAGCAAGCAGCGCCGCCGCGGGCTGCGCGGGACGCTCAACGACGCAAGACGACCGCGCCCGCGGCCAGTCAAAACTCGGGCAGGCTTTCGAAATTGTTGTCAGGATCACCGTCCGGCGCAGCCCGGTAGTAGGGCCGCCCGCTCGACGGATGGATCAGTTGCAGCCCGGGCAATACCAATACCCCGCTGTCCTGCAGACGAATGGTGTTGGGCACATCCAGCTCGAGGCCCGACTCGAAACGGATCGCGGTGACGACCGAGTTGTCGCGGTGAATGGCAGTCGGGTGCAGGCAGACCACCGGTATCCGGCCGTTCTGCTTACGGTAGCGCACATCGTCGTTACCCGGTTCACGCAGAGTGAAGGGGTCGGGAATTGCGTCGCTGTCGGCGCGTTCCAGCACGTCGTCGATGGCCAGCACCTGCTCGTCATCATTTGGCCTGCGGTAGACCAGCTCGGCCAGTTGGTCGCCGTTCATGGCCTTGTCGACCAGGGCGGCGTTCTTGGGCAGATAAGACTCACCGACCCCGGTCAGACCTTCGGCCGCGAAACCGGCGGTATTCGACGTAATGTCGTCGAAATTGTTCGTCACCAGCACGGTTCGCTCGTAAAGCAGATCGGGTTCGTCGACATGGATGGGTATCGAGGTCGGCAGGGCATCGAGAAAGCCGAGATTGAGCCCCTGCCCCTGGTCACGCACCGTTGCCAGTTGCACGAGATCGTTGCGACAGGCGAAAAACTGCGTCAGCGGCTCGCCATTGATGCGCGCACGGATCTCGCGTTCGATGACCTCGCCGGCGATGTACTCGCCCACTTCGAGTACGATCACGCCGACCGCCGCACCGGTGATTGCGCCGCCGATCGGGTTGCCGGTGAACAGGCCGATCACGAAACCGATGATGCCACCGACCAGGCCGGCCAGCAGGTCACCGAGCAGACCGAAGTCGATGTTGGTATCGACGTCGATCTGGAAATTGAGTCGACCTGCCACCACCGTCGGCGTCAGATCGACAGTGACGGTGATATCGGGGTCCGGAATGATATCGATCAACGGCGTATCGACCTCGGCGACCGCGCGCAACACGACACGGATGCGGCCGTTGTTCATGCGCATCGACACCGACCGCCAGTCACCTTGTGGATTGTCGGCGTCCGGGAACGGGTGGTTGCCATTGTTGTCGGTCAACTGGTTGTGCCAGATGTCGTTGGCAAAGCGGTCGAGCGTGGCGCTGGCCACCCCCAACGCGACGGCTTTGTCGGTCGGCAAAAAGGCCATGGCGTTATCGGCGTCGCCACGCGCCACATGCTCGCCCGCCGGCAGCGGATCGGCAGATTGCGCACTGACACGCAGGTCGAGGTTGGCCAGCAACACGAACACGTTTTCGTGTGCATCGTCACCGGGCAGTTTGACGAGCTGCGGAGGACCGGCAAGCCCGCTGAGCACCCCGAACGGCACACGCGTCATGTTGCTGGTCAACGAATCGACCAGGATCAACTCGCTGCCGTCATCGCTCAACCCGATCGAGGCCTGAAACGGCACCGGCAGGATATTGCCGATCAGAATCTCTATCTGCAGATCCTGGCCGGGTACGTCGAAAATGATCTCGACGTCGGTCACCTCGATCACGGCATCGTCGGCCAGGAACGGGATCGTGCCGGGCGGGATCAGCACGCCGCGTTCGGCCAGGCCGTTGAGCGCGGTCAGAAACCAGCGTCGTCCAAGCTGAAACTCCACGTCGAAGCCGGACCGTATTCTTGATGTATCGATCATGTCGAACTCCCTGGGATTGAGCCCACAGCGTGGGCCTGGCCGGGTCAGAGGCCGCGTCTTGGCGCACCTGCTGCATCCGTTCATGGACTGTAGTCGACCCGCCTTCACCTATGCGGCAGCCGGACAGGGCCAGGTTACTTGTGCATAGCCTAGGCGGATCGCCAACGGGGAATCTGTGAACAATTACCGGCCGCGACAACAACAAGTCACGCCGGCAGGGTCGCGAACCCGTGACGTCACGGGTCGGGTACACACTCAACAGGCAGCCGCGTGAGGGAGTGCCTGCAAGTCGAACAAGCGGTTGTCGCGGACAGCGACAGGGCCGCCTTTCGACGCGCCGCCCTGGGACCGCCGGCTGACCTGCCGGTGGAGTGCATGATGCATTGCGCCGGGCAGCATGGCTTTGGAGAACTGCCCCGTTTGAGGCGCTGCCTCAAGCGCCGAAACTGACACGAGCTCACGACAATTCAGCCAGGCCCCGCGTTTTCGCAGCGTAGACGCAACATTTTGGCGTTTGGCTGCCCCTCTGCGCATCGGCGCGCACACTCCGAGACCAGAGACGACCTAGGGAAAACCCGGGGACACGCGCGCAGAGGCGGTTGAACGGCGTTGTAACTGAGACAGATCAACCGCCAAAGCACAAATCGGGTTTAGCGTTTTATTGAGAGTCGGCAAATGTTTGAAAGCCGACCACCCGCTACCCGTCAAGGGTCAAGAAGGAGGTGCAATATGGATATTCAACTGGCT